>Ga0172380_10005699_pt1 | contig 14921 bp, 11 predicted proteins | sample Leawe162metaG_FD_119747 | JGI IMG/M metagenome (GOLD analysis project Ga0172380, IMG submission 119747) | Leachate microbial communities from a municipal landfill in Southern Ontario, Canada - Leachate well 162 metaG | ecosystem: Engineered > Solid waste > Landfill > Unclassified | place...
CGGTGTCGGTGTCGGTGTCGGTGTCGGTGTCGGTGTCGGAGAAGGTGCGGGGGGGGCGACAGGTGTTTCCGGGGTGAGCCTGCGCAGAGCCTCATCCAAAATTCCGGGGGCCAGCGGTGCCGGGAGGAATTCATGCCCGGCCATCCTTTCGGCATGAGCAGACGCATCGTGAATCGAGGTGAAAATGGTTTTCATCCCGGGCAGATGCGGTTGGATGGTTTCCCGGAGGGTGAAGCCGTCTGCCGGTTGAAGGAAAACCTCCGTGACGAGAACGTCGCATCCTCCGTGCCGGTTGATCCATTCGACGGCGTCATCGGAGTTGGTTGCGGCGCCGACTCCTGTCCAACCGAGAGTTTGGAGAGATTGCGTCAACGTTTCCGCCACTCCGGGCCTGCCATCCACGACCAGAATTTTCATTGGGGTTCTTGCTTGAGGTAAAGTGGGAGCGGAAACTTCTTGGCCAGATTTCCCGGGTCGGCCCGTGTATCCTGAAGCTCGCTATTGTAATAAATGCCGACGATGGAACCCACGAATGTTCTTCCGGGGGAGCCGTTGGAGGCGGCGCTGCCGGGGAGGGTGCTGTCGGGAAGAATATAAGTCACATCGAGCAACTCCGGCTCATTGTCTGCCCAGTTGACCGGCGGGCTGATCCATTGGGAGACGACTTTGGATTCCGTCAGCTGGATATCTTCCGCCTCGTCTTTCTCGTAGAAGAAGACATGCAGTTTCATCTGCCGGGTGTCCACGGTTGTTCCCGGGCGGGCCTTGATGGCCACGCGCAGGACTTTGGTGCCGGGGCTTCCATCGCGCAGCCTGGCGTCCACGATTCCCAGACTGGCGCCGGGTTGCAGGCCGGTTTCCTCACGCACCTCCGATCCGCTTTGCGAAGAAGCATCGTCGATCTCCTGATTGGCGGCCGGGCTTCCCGAGACGCTGCCGCCGAGCTGGGCGAGCTTGCGTTCGGCTTTCGTGCGAACATCATCGGAGAGGCCGGGGAGAGCGGCGACGCGCGCATAATCGGACGCGGCATCGGCGGGTTGTTGCATGCTCTCGAAGAGGCGCGCGCGACGAAGGAGAATTCCCGGATCGTCCGGGAGCAGGTCGGCCGCCTCATGGATCCCTTTCAGCGCGGCTTCGAAATCTCCCACGCGATAGGCGCGGTCGGAATCGGTGACCAGCCGGTTGATTTTTTGAACGAGGGCCGGGGCCGGTTGCTCGCGTTCGGGTGCGCTGACTGTGCCCGTCTGCGCCGGGGGAGCCGGGTTTTCCGCCGCGGGCGGGATACTGGCCACGGTGGCGCTCTCGACCACCTTTTCCCTCAGGATCGGCAGGAAATACCAGGCGACGGCGAGGAATTGAAGGACGAGAAAAAATCCCAGGATGCCGACGGCAACAGCGAATGTCGCGCCAATCGGCTGGCGGGGAATCGGAGGGGAGGCTTGGGTGGAAGGAATCACAAAGTCGGCAATTTATCTGTTTCGGAAAAAAAACAAAGTTCTATTCGCCGGGCTGTTTTTCTATCGTGACGGGGATCATGAGATTCCGGGTCTCGCGGACGATGCCGACGGCGACTTTCCGTCCGGGTTCGGTTTCGGCAACTTTCTTGCGGAGGTCGTTGTAATCGGCAATCGGATGGCTGTCATACGAGAGGATGACATCCCCCGGCATCAAGCCCGCCCTTGCCGCCGGAGAATTTTCCATGGTCGCCTGGACGAGGGCTCCTTTGGAGTCCGGCAGGCCAAGTTGGGCGGCCAGAGCGGGAGTGATCGGCAGCATGACGACACCGAACCACGGGCGGATCACATGCCCGAACTCGCGGATGTTTTCATAGACTTTGCGGACTATGTTTGCCGGGATGGCGAAGCCGATGCCGTCGGTGTTTTGGATCACGAAGTTGTTGATGCCGATAATCCGGCCATTGAGGTCCACGAGCGGCCCTCCCGAGTTTCCGGGGTTGATCGGGGCGTCGGTCTGGAAAAATTCATTGGCGGTCTCGCTCATCATCTTGCGGCCTTTTCCGCTGACGATGCCTTTGGTGACGGTTTCCTGAAGACCGAAAGGATTTCCGACAGCGATCACCGTCTGGCCGATGCGCACCGCGTCGGAATCCGCGAAATCCAGCGGCTGGAGGTTTCCGCCGTCGATTTTGAGCACGGCCACGTCTGCGATCCGGTCGGCGCCGACGAATTTCGCGGGGAGCGAACGTCCGTCGTTGAGATGAATCTCGACCGAACCGGCATTTTCAATCACATGCACGTTCGTGACAATGTAGCCGTCCTTGGAGACGATCGCGCCGGAGCCGAGCTGGGCGGGTGGACGGGCTCCCGGCCCCGCGCCAATCAGTCTGCGCAGGAGAGCCGTTCTCGGGTCGATGGCATCCGCCGGAAGCGCATTGATGCTGACGACAGAGGGAAGGACGTTTTCGACGAGCGACGTGAATTCACGTTCCATCTCCGCCAGCCGTCCCGGCGGCACCGGCGAAGCGTCGACCGGGACGGATGTTGCGGGGGCAAGCGATTTCCAGAGATAAAGGCCTGCGACGACGCAGGCGGCGACGGCGACAAAAACCAGAAAGCGCAGCAGGTCCCTCATGGAGCGGGTTAGAATCCGGGATCGAGTTTCACCGAGGCCACGACTTTCTCCCGGACCGCCTCCTCCTCGGCGGGCTCCTCCACCGGGGCCTGCCAGGCAAAGAAGTAAAGCGTGCCGGTTTTGTCATTTGGGATCGCGATGTTGACGGCGCGCATTTTGCCCTTGTCGCTTTCGAAGGCGTATTCCGACCGGAGGGATGGGAGGCCGTTGAACTGGCCCTTTTTGGTCGGGGAATTCGGTCCTTCGTCCTGCGACATGTCGATGAGTGCCGCGGCATAGGCCGATGGCGACTGGGTGGTGCGGTCCGGAACTTTTGTCGTGACGCTGAGTGTGATGGCCAGGGGATCTGGCCCGCCGGCCTGTCCGCCCTTTCCGAGGTGGTAGACAAAGACTCCTTCGTCACTCTCGGTGAACGATGTCCACCCCTCGGGGATTTGGATGGTGGCTTTGACTTCGGGCAGAGGTTGCTCGTGGAGCGCGATCTCGGCCGCCCATGCGACCGATGCGGCGAAGAGGACAAGGAATGCGGTTCTCATGATTTGGTTTTCGGGGATTTTGGGGATTTCTGGAAATCCGGATATTTTTGCCGGAGTTCCGCAAGGGTTTTTTCCGCCTCGAAGCGGTTGTCTGCGCGACGGTAGGCATCGGCTGCTTTTTGAAGGGCGCGCGGGGTGATCACCGGGTCATCGAGAAGCACGGCGACCGTCCTATACGCGCGCGCCGCGGCCTCGGGGGTCCCTTGGGAAAGCAGGATGTCTCCTTGCAAAAGCCTTGCTTCCGCGTTCAGGCGTCCCTCCGGCTGGAGGAGAAGAATCTCTTCCACGATGGGGCCGGCCTGCGCGGGATTTTTCATTCCCAGGTGGATTTGGGCGCTGGCCATGAGCCCGCGCGCGCGGGTGGCCGGATCACGGGCAGTCTCGAGGAATTTGTCGATCGGGCCGCGGGCTTCCGGGAATTTTCCGAGACGGATTTCCGACTCGCCGAGTTGGATCCAGGCATCCGGGGTGAGCGCCGCGGGGTTGCTGGCAAGAGGGAGCAGAAGGGCCTCGGCCCTGGCGTAATTGCCCTCGTCCACGAGATGGGACGCCAGCCAGAGGGTGATTTCGGCGGGAAGATTCCCTCCCTTGTAATTGGCCGCTTCGCGGGCAACCGATCCCCGGTCTTCCATGTAATAATAGGACAGGATGATCCGCAGAGAAGCCCTCTCCCCGTATTGCGCCGCGTCCAGCGTGCGTGCGGCGTCCAACCTGGGAATCGCCGTCTTGTAGTTCTTCTGCTCGAAGGCCGCCCATCCGAGCCAGAAATTCGCCTGGGCGGCCGCGGCGCTCTTGGGAAATTTGTCGAGCAGTTTTTCGAACGTCTGCGCCATCCCGGGGTAATTTTTCTGTTGTCCGAAGATCAGGGCTTTCTGCTGGAGGGCGAGTTCGTGTTCTTTCGTGCCGGGATACTTGTCCGCGATGGCGTCAAAATCCGCGATCGCCGAGTCGAAGGCCTTGTTTTCCTGCTTCGAGAGAGCCCTCTGCGCCAGCGCGGTGGAGGCGAGTTTGTGGTCGGGAAACTTTGTCAGGAATTCGGAGTAGACCGAGGCGGCGGCGGGGTGGTCTCCCGTGGCGGCCAGACACCATGCGAGCTTGTAGAGCGCGTCGGCGCGGAGCTCGTCGGCGAGCTCCCGGCGGAGCAGGCCCTCATAGACTTTGCCAGCTCCCGCATAGTCGCCCTGCTTGAACCATGTCTCCGCTTTCAGAAGCAGCGCCTGCGTGCGTTCTTTCGGGTTCGTCGTCTTTTCCAGAAAGGCGTCCACTTCCGCGGCCAGATTTTTGTCTTTCAAGGCGTAGAGGCTGACAAGCCGCTGGAAGCGGGCGTCCCCGGAAGGCGCGGAGTCGGGAAATTCCTTGAGGATCCGGTCGTAGGTCCGGCGGGCATCCAGGTTGTTCCCGAGCTGCCGGTAGGAAGCCGCGAGGATCTGGAGCGCTTCCGGGCGGGTCTCCGCGGGAAGCTGGTCCGCCGCGGCGGCCATGTCCACGACGGCCTGGTAGGAGGAGGCCTGGTAACGGAGCCGCATGGCTCCGATGATGGCCACGGGCTTCCAGTCTCCCGCCTCCGGATTGCCCATCGCCTTTTCAAACAGGGCGGCCGCCTTTTCTTTTTGGCCGAGATCCACCGCCAGTGCCGCGCCTTTCACCGCGGCCTCGGCGGCCATCGCGGTTTTTCCGGGTGTTCCCAGTTCCTCGTAAGCGGCCAGGGCGCCTTTTTTTTCTCCGCCGCGGGCATCGATGTCCGCGGACGCCAGGCGCGCATGATCGCGGTAGGGGTTTTTTCCCCCGACCGCCAGCACCGCCTTGTATGCCTCGCGGGCTTCCTTGTCCCGTTTGAGGTAATCGAGGCTCCGGGCGGAAAAATACAGGGCGGTCAGACGAACCTCGCCGTCCTTGGACTCGCGGGCCGCGTTCTGGAACTGCGTGTTCGCCGCCTCGTAATTTTTTTCGCCGAACAGGAATTCTCCGAGGCGGTAAGCGCCCGCGCCGGCGAATTCGCCCTTCTGAAACTCCATCACCAGCTTCTCGTATCCCGACCGGGCCGAGGGGATGTTGCCCAGCATCCGGTGGCATTCGGCGAGGCGGAACAGGGCGGCATCCCGGCCTTCGCCCGGATTCGAGGAGATCAGGAACATCTCATATTCCGGCACCGCAAGGTCATACATTTTCCGCGAGTAAAAATTGTTCGCCCGTTCCAGGGCCTCGCGGGCGTGATCGGATGCCTGGCCGGAGGAAGGGGCGATGCGGATGGTCCCGTTTTCATCCGGTTGTGGCGCGACCTCGACACGTCCTGTGGGCCGGAACGGTTGTACGTCCGGGGTGGGGGAGACGGATGGCGGGGGAGTCGCCGCCGGGGTCCTCACCGCAACCGGCCTGGCCATCGGAATCGGGGTGGCGACCGGGATCTCGCGTCCCCCGGAGGCGGTGGACGGCACGCGATCCATCCACTCCGGACTTTCCGTCGGAGCCGGCGTATTGACCGGCAGCGCCCTGCGGATTTCGGGTTCGCCCTGGACGGGCTGTCCGGAGGCCGCGAGCAGTCCGGTGAAAAAGGAAAGCGCCGCGAACCGGGCACTGATTCGTCCGCGGGAGCCCTTGTGCCAAGGGCCAGCCGATGGGCGATTGGCACAACCGCCCCTGCAAATCGTCGAAAAATTCGTGGGGGGCACGCTCATTCGCGACGGGCGGACGAACCCACGCCCAGCAGCGCGATCAACTGGGTGGTGGCCGCCTCGAGATCCGAGATGCGCGCCTGGACGCGTCCCCGGAAAAACGAGTAGGCTGCCATGGCGGGAATTCCCACCAGCAACCCGGCGGCGGTCGCCACAAGGGCTTCCGAGACGCCATGCGCGAGCAGCATCGGCCGCGAGGTGGCGATATCGCTTGCGACAGCCGTGAACGACTTGATCATCCCCAGCACCGTGCCGAAGAGCCCCAGCATCGGGGCAATGGTGCCGATGTCCGCCAGGTAAGTGATCTGTTGGTTCAACGCGCCGGCCAGGCGCGTGCCCTCGGCCTGGGCGATTTCGCGGGCTTCGGCGAGGGTTGCGCGCGGGTTCTTCGTCAGAAAATCAAGCGTTCGCTGAACGATCCGGGCCACGGCTTCATTGTGACGGTTCGAGATCGCCAGGAGGCCAAGGTAATCCTTTTTTCGGATGAGGGCCTCCGCTGTCTGCATGTAACGCGAGGTCGCCACCGCTCCCCGGCGCAGAGTCACGAGATACACGAGAACGAGCATCACGGTAATGATCGAGAGCGCGGCCAGGGGGATCATCACATACCCGCCGGACACCGCGATCTGCCAGAGATTCGTTTTGAAGGGCACGACCACCACTTCCTGGGCGGACGCCGCCGGAGCCGCTCCCAGGACCAATGCGCACGCCAACAAGGGCGCGGTGAAAAAAAGCTTCCGACGGTCACGACATGGGATACCCCCGATATTCAGGTGCATAAGAAAACCATTACAATAATGGTCCCCGCCGCGCATGCAAGGGCGGTCTTTCGGCACCTCAGCCCTCGATGGTATTGATCTCGACCGGCTCGACCTTGATGCCCTGCTCCTCGAGCCATGCGATGGATTTCTTGATGTCCTCCCTCTCGCCGTCGAGCTCGAGGGAAACCAGGCCGATCTCCTCCGTCACGCTTGCCTGCCGGATATTCGTCACCACCGGAAAATTTTTCGCGAGTTCCCAGAGGATCGGTCGCGTGATCAGGCGGGCGGGAAACATGAGCCAAAGTCGGGTGATTTGCATGGAAGAAGGCTAGCCGCGGCGGCCCCCGGCGGCCAAGGGAAAAGGCGGGGCTTCCGGGGATTTATCCAGTTCCTTACTCTGCGACCCCGCGTCCGCGTTCGGCATTTTCTTCGATGTGGCGCTCGAATTCGCCGACGGATTTTTCCATGTCGGAAATTTTCGCGGTTCCCGGCGAGCTGGACCTGTAGAGGAGATAAACGAGGCCTCCGATGAGGCTCCAGAAGACAATCATGAGGAATCCGGAAATCGAGATCGACATGGCGATTTCCTTCGGGGTCCGGTAGAGGTCGCCGAGCAGGGTGATGAACAATCCCTCGCGCACTCCGGCACCGCCGAGGCTGATCGGAAGCGCGGTGACGGTTGAGACAACCGGCATGACACAGAAGACACTGATCGGGCCGAGCCCGGCGCCGAACGCCTTTGCGGCGAAGTAAAAAGTTGAAAAAATCAGCAGATGGGCGGGGAGCGAAAGCAGGAACGCCCGGCCGACCGCTCCGCCGGCCTTGGCGTATTGGGAAAAAGCGGCCGCGGCCTCCGCGATTTTCGCATGCATCGGCAGCCAGTGCGGGAGTTTCGAGGTGAGGTGGAGCCGGTCGACCAGCCAGGCCGCGAAGATGAACCCGAGCGATCCCCCCAGGATGAGCGCCACCGTGAGGACGCCCCAGGGAGCGGATTTCATCAGGTCTTCCCAGCGCGCGAGGATGACGGCCGCCGAAACGGTGGCCAGGGCGAGCATCCCGACGACACGGTCGACAAAGACACTGAGAAGGGCGCCGGCTTTCTTGTCCGGAGTTTCCCGCATGATGAAAAAGATCTTGATGACATCCCCGCCGGTCGATCCGAGGAGGAAGAGGTTGAAAAACATCCCCGAGAGCATGATCCTGAGCGCCCGCCAGAATGAAATCGTGATATTCTGGACACGGAGCAGAATGATCCACCGCCGGGTCTGGAGCAGGAGGGCGATGCCGAGCGCGGCGAGGCCGGGGAGAAACCACCACAGCCCGCCATCGGCCTGCGCCTTCCCGATCGCTTCGAGCATTTTTCTGTTCTGCTCCGGATCGCGGAATATCCAGCACAGCAGACCGATGGTGATCAGGATTTGGGCAACCGGCAGCAATATTTTTTTCATTGGGCAAACGTTTCGATCCACCGTTCCCTGGCGGAGCGGACTTCCGTCACGGGCGTGCGCGGGGAGAGTTCAAATACCATGACGCAGGATTTTGGGAAGAGAGGAAGAAGGTTTTTGAAATCGACTTCTCCGGCGAAGGGGGCGCAGTGGTCGCGGAACGGCCATTTGACATCATGGACATGGCAGCCGAGCGCGAGCGGCGCGGCGGTCTCCAGCCATTGCCGGTGGTCGATGAGACCGAGGTTGTGCTTGATCTGGGCGTGGCCGAAATCATGCCAGTAACCGGCGCGCGCGGAATCCAGCCGGCGGAGAAAAGTGACCAGTTCGCGCTCGGTCGGCACCGCTTCGTAGTGTTCGCGGTTTTCAATCCCGATCCGGATCCCCTTTGTGCCCGCATAATCGACGACATCGGTCAGGCATTCCAGAACCCGCTGGAGATAGATTTCGGCGACGCGCTCCCGTTTTTGCACGGCTGCGAGTTTGCGGCGGACATATTCCCGGCCCAGGTATTTTCCATCCGTCACCAGTTCGCGGAGCCCGGCGGTTATATCGAGCGAGCGGATCCGCCCGCAGTGGACGACGACGAACGGGGCCTCCAGCTTTTCCGCCCAGTCGATTGTCCGGCGGGTCAGGCGGACAGCGCGCTCCCGGTCGCCGGGGCGGTGGGAGGTGAATTCGTAGCAGTCCGGATCGTCGGTCCGGATCTCCACCGGCGAGGGCAGGAAATTGTGGACGCTGCCGATGGAAAACCGGTGTTTTTTGCGGGCCTCCAGAACGCCTTCGAACAACGGGGCCGGCATCCCGTGACCGAGTTCGATGCGCTGGAAACCGAGGGCGAGGATCTCCTCGACCATGTCGAACCCGTTTTTGTGGCGACGGGAATTCCAACAGGTGGAGAGCGCGGGCGTCATCGTGCCCAGGTGATCAGGCGCAGTTCGTGGTCCTGCGTGAGGTGCGGGTGGGTCGGGATCACCCGCACATTCAGCCCGTAGCTCCCGCTTTCACTCGCCGGGATGGGGCCCGAGAACAGGTAATTCCCGTCGTCGATGTGTTTTTCCATCGCGAGGTCGGTGGACATCGCGGTCGTGATCCGGTTTTTGTCCACCGGTCCGTAATAGGCCTGGACGCGGACATGGCCCGGCTTCACCGGGCCGAGATGGACGCGGGCGGACACGGTCATCTGTTCGCCGACATAAAAGACCTCCCGCGCTGTCTTGCCGTCCGGAATTTGGCAGGCGATCTCATAATCGAGGATGCGGATTTGCGGCCATTGGGAGCGGATTTCCGTCTTCCAACCGCTGAGGGCGACCGCGTTGGAGCAATGGTTCGCACTGAGGGCGGCAAAGGCCGCCGCCGAAGGTTCGTAGAGGCGTTCGTTGTACTCCGACACCATGCGGTGGGTGTTGAAAACGGGAACGATGGTCCTCATGGACTCGCGCATGAGCTGGATCCATGCGAGGGGGAGTCTGCCATCCGGCTTCGCGTAGTAGAGCGGGATGATCTGGTTTTCGAGCACATGAAAAAGGCTTTGAATGTCCACCTGGTCCTGGAGCGTCTCGGAGCCGGACGTGATATCCGATCCGATGGCCCAACCATTCTTACCATTCCAGCTTTCCAGCCACCACCCGTCCAGCACGCTGAAATTGAGCCCGCCATTGGGAGGGAGCTTCATGCCGCTGGTGCCGCTGGCTTCGAGGGGACGGAGCGGATTATTGAGCCACAGATCCACACCTTGGCAGAGACGTCGGCCGACATTCGTGTCGTAGTCCTCGATAAACACGATCCGTCCCTCGAATCGGGGATCGCGCGAATGCTGGTAAACTTCCTGGATCAGCTTCTTGCCCCCGTCGTCGGCCGGATGGGATTTTCCGGCAAAAACAAACTGGACCGGACGCTCGTGATTCGCGACCAGTTTCAGGAGGCGTTCCGGGTCGCGGAAGAGGAGGGTTCCCCGTTTGTATGTGGCAAAGCGCCTGGCGAAGCCGACGGTGAGGACCTCGGCGTTCAAGAGCCGGTTGGCATGCCGGACCTGTTCCGGGGGCTCGCCGTTGCGGAGCCGTTGGGCGTGAATCCGCTCCCGCAGAAAGTCGATTGTGCGTTGCTTGAGGAGCTGGTGGAGGTTCCAGAGAACTTCGTCCGGGATGTCGATGACCCCGCGCCAGAAATCCACATTGGTCAACTGGTCTTCCCAGTCTTTCCCGAGGTATTTTTCATAGAGGTCGTGGAATTCCCCGGCGGCCCAGGTTTTGATGTGGACCCCGTTCGTGATGCTGGTGATCGGGACCTCCTTTTCCGGCACGTCCTTCCAGACATTCTTCCAGAGCCCGCGGCTGACCTCGCCGTGCAGTTTGCTGACGCCGTTTGCATACCGGCTGGTCCTCAGGGCGAGGACGGTCATGCTGAACGTGTTCTCGGGATTGACGGTCGTCTGGCCCAGCGCAAAAAGGCGGTCGAATGGGATCCCCACCTGCTGGGGATAATCCGCGAAATATTTCGCCATGAGAGCGTGGGAGAACGCGTCGTTTCCCGCCGGAACGGGCGTGTGGGTTGTGAAGACGCCCGATGCCGCGACGACCTGGAGAGCGGAGTTGAAATCGAGACCCTCGTTCCGGACGTATTCCCGCATGCGCTCCAGGACGAGAAAAGCCGAGTGGCCCTCGTTCATGTGGAAAACCTGGGGGTGGATTCCCATGGCGCGCAGGGCGCGGAATCCGCCCATTCCAAGAACGATTTCCTGCCGCGCGCGGAACTCCTGATCCCCGCCGTAAAGTTGCGCGGTGATGAGTTGGTCTTCGGGAGCGTTCTCCGGAAGCGCCGTGTCGAGGAGATAGAGGTCGATCCGCCCGACCGCGAGCCGCCAGACTTTGGCGCGAACCTCCCGGTCGGGGAAGGAAACGGAAACCTTGAGGGGAGTTTCGTCGAGCTTCACCTCCCGGACCGGAAGGTGGTGGAAATTCTGATTCAGGCTCACGGCTTCCTGCCAGCCGTCTTTGTTGATCTGTTGCTTGAAGTATCCGTCCCGGTAGAGGAGTCCGACCGCCACGAAATTCAGGTCAAGGTCCGAAGCGGATTTGCAGTGGTCCCCGGAGAGAATGCCCAGCCCGCCCGAGTAGTTGGGAAAGGACTCGTGGAATCCGTATTCCGCCGAGAAGTAGGCCACGGGGTTTTGGAGCGGGGTGGTCTCACGCCGCAGCTTTCCATAGGTGTCCTTCCTCTCCATGTAGGCGTGGAACCTGGAATAGACCGATTGGAGGTCCTTGAGAAAATGCTCGTCGTCGGCCACCTCGGTCAGGCGGGCCTGACGGCATGTCTGCAACATTCTCAGCGGGTTGTGGTTCGTGGCATCCCAGAGCGGAATATCCAGAAAGCGGAAGAGGCGCCTTGCGGAGGGTTCCCATGTCCACCAGAGATTGTAGACCATTTCCCGAAGCGGCTCGAGACCGGGCGGGAGTTTGGGAATGACGTTGTAGGTAAGGATGGGTTCCATAAAAACAGATCATCCCTACCATCCGCCGGCGTTTTCGGCGAGAACGGATGTCAGGCCCGGTGATTGTTCCCAATTGTGCTTTCCGACGCGCCAAAGCTTGTTTTTGGATTCGAAAAGTTCTCCTTACGTGGTAAGGAGTCCGTTCCGTCTCTCGAAAAGCACGCCTGACGTGATAAGCCGCCCGTTTTCGGCGTTGAAAAGGGCGCCTGACGCGGTAAGGCATCCGTTGGGAGACTCGAAGAGCCCGCCTTACGCCGTACCCAGGCGACGACATTTCCGAACGCATCGTTGATGGTGCCCGTCGTGCCCGCTGGCGAAATCACAGCCTCCAGCCCGCCCGCGCCATTGAGTGAACCAAATGCCCCGTTCAAATCCGGTCCGTTGACACGCCAATTCTGTGCGCCATTGATATTGACCCCGACTTCCAGAAATTCCGCCTGCGGGTCGAAGGACGAATCGACGACAAACGCGCCTCCTCCGTCCGGCGTGTAGCTTGTGCGGAGTCGCCTCCCGAGGCCATCATATGCCGCCGTCCATGTGTGAACGGCTCCACGCCGGTTTGAACGACTTTTGTGAGCCGTCCGAACGCATCCCATGTGAGGGCTTGAGCTTTTCCACCGCTCCACGTGCGGGAGGTGATATTGCCAACGGCATCGAAGCCTTGAGCAATTGTCTGGGGCGTTCCGGTGACCGTAAACGAGCTTGTGGCCGGAGCACTCAACCAGCCGCTTGGGTGAACGCCTCTCGCTGTAAGAGTATGCAAGCCGGGGGTGAGCTGCAAATTCGCCGTCCAGTTTCCCGTGGTATCCTGCCAGCCTGGATGTGTGGCGGTGGGACCGGGAACCCCGTCCGCTACCAGTTTCACAGACGCGGCTCCGAACGAAGCTCCCGATGTCGGAACCGTGCGCGTGCCTGTGTTGTCCGAAAATTGCGCGACCCGACCGAGCGTGTTCAGTTGTGTGGCGTTGAAATACCAATTCGTGTTGCCCCCGGCCCCCACCTTGGCGGCTGTGCGGATGCCAAGCTTGTTGGCGCTGAACGTGTAGTTGAGCGTGGCGGTCGCCCCCGGTCCAGGAGCGAAAGTTTCCGTGAGAACTTGCCCGCGCGCGTCATAGCCGTAGGCTCGCAATTCATTCCATGCCCCGTCGCGGGCGGCCGAGTAGGTGTCGAGCCGACTGTCAGCCAGCCATGTGTTGGTTTCCGACAAGGGAGTTGCAGATCCAGCGGTGACGACTTGGGTCAGGATGCGACCGGCACCATCGCGGCCGGTCACGGTTTGTGTGCGGAAGGGATTCGCGCGGGAACTCAGCAGACCGGCGGTCGTGGGTTGAAGAAAATGCGGAATGCCAAATGGAGAATGCGAAACGCAGAGTATCAGCAGCAGGAGAATTCCCGGCACGGGAAGCGCTTTGCCAAACGCCTTATCAAGAGCGTGCGTGGGATTTTGCCGGGCAAGGGAAGTCATCGAAAGGAACGCTTGTATTCCCTTGCTGTCGGGGAGTAAAGACTTCCCTCACATAGCACGCGCAAGCCGCGGGTCTCAGCCATTTTTATAAGAAACGCCACGGTGAAAATCCGCCATGGCGTTCGCGGGTTGGTGGCAACAGCGGTGGTATTGGTGACCACCGGAGCCGGGGACGGCTCGGGGGAGGCTGCCGAAGGCAACCCGAAGGGCGAGACTTGCGGGAGCAAGCGAGTCAATCCGGCCGTTGACTCGTCGGGAGATAATCGAAAGCCGTTCCGCCTTTGGCCGAGCGTGAGTAGGAAGACAAAAGCAACGCTTTTGAGACGAGGCTGCCTGTCTGCCGTAGCCCGAAGGGTGGAGCCATGTGGCGGAATCAACATTCGCCGTGACGCCCGTTGCAAATTTGTTGGCATCGCTGGTGCTATGGTTGGAATAGTCCTGCGCAGAGCAAGCATCCATCAGCTTTTCATGTCGCCTGACCCCGAGGGTTTTACTTCTTTTCGTAATATGTCCCCTCTGTTGAACCGATGATAGTTTTCCCAGCTAGGTTGCGTTCAACGGAAGGGCTTTGCACGAACCCTGTTGTCTTTTCAATATTGGGATTGATTTTGCCGTCAAAACTAACGGAATTATGAAGCCCTACAAAACTGATACGCCCAAAAGATTTCTCGTATTTCCAACTTCCGGTTGCAGCAAATATTCTTCCATCTTTGAGAGTCACACGCTGATCGCACACGCCGTTAGGTTTTAATTCCAGGACTTCCACTCCTCCATCGGGGAGGGTTCCTTCATATGTTCCGACAAGCTCCTTTTCGGTAACAGGCCGCAGGATACAGCCGCCCAGCGCCATCAAAGCTGCAAGACCAATTAGACACGCAGCCAATCGCCGGAAACTTACTCTTCTTTGCAGGATCATCTTTATTTGCGCAACTTTTCCTGGTCAATGGATTCCGTCCAAGAAAACAACTGCTCAACGTTGTGCATCGGACCGGTGGTTCCACGCAGATTCGGCACTACATGCAAGAAAAATGAGTTGGCACCCGCCACATTCCTCATGTTGTAAGTAGCGGTTCCGTCGTTGTTATTGGAGATGCTCGCCCCACCAAATCCTCCTACTTGCATTGAGATGCTGTGCCAATTCGCCGTGCGAGGATCGGCAATGGTTTCCGCATATGCCCTTATCGTTCCATAATCGAGTCCCGTTTGGGTCTGAGCGTTTTTGGCATAAAAGAAATTCCGTATATTCTGCACTCCCGGCGATGTTTGCATGTCGCGCGCCTGAACAGAGTTCTGGCCATAGCTGATGCTAGTCGGAGCGTTTCCTGTGAGCCAATCGCCAAAAAACTGCGCATTTCTCTCACCGATCACCGCTTTTCCGACAGAGCTAGTTACGGCATAAACTTGATTATCCCAAACCCTTCCCATCGGCCCTTGGTTGGCTGCCGTCCAACGATCAGCGGTGAATTGCAGTGTATTTCTCGATGCATCGTTAAAGAAGTTTCCCACCGGATTAGAACCAAAACTGTTGGCCCCAGTTCCTATCGTTCCTAACCCCATGCTGGCAGGGATCAATCCCGTCGAAGCATTTGCAACGCCAAGGTTGAACGACTGCGCCCCGTAGCTATACGCCGTGCTGACCCCACTCGAAATCGAACTATAAGCCTGCTTGCCGAACCTGCCATCGGGGTCGAGGTTGTTGACGGGATCGCCGTTAGCGTAGTCGTAGAGGGACACGCTGGCGGCGTGGCCCATCGGGTCGGGCGAGAGGAACACCCCTCTTTCCGGGTCGTAGTGCCGGGCTCCGAGATTCACCAAGCCGGTCGGGTCCACCCGTCTTGTCCGCCAGGTCGAGCTTTCGATCAGCGACGCCCCGCCTTCGAGCGTGGGCGCCGTGTATTCCGGCAACGGGCCGTAGCTTCCGATCTTCACCGGGTTCCAGGTCACGGTGTTGTTCTGGGCC
>Ga0172380_10005700_pt1 | contig 14920 bp, 11 predicted proteins | sample Leawe162metaG_FD_119747 | JGI IMG/M metagenome (GOLD analysis project Ga0172380, IMG submission 119747) | Leachate microbial communities from a municipal landfill in Southern Ontario, Canada - Leachate well 162 metaG | ecosystem: Engineered > Solid waste > Landfill > Unclassified | place...
AAAACCAACAGGAAAACAGGCTTTTAGGCACAGCGTTTTTTATGCGTTTAATAGGGTTTGGAATAATGCTTATGTTGTTGGTGGTCGTTTCTTTTGTATCAGAACCGCAAAGTAGCGATCAGGCATTATTGATTGTTGGTGCATTTTCCTATATATTTCAAAGCTTTGGGGTAATCTCGCTATATTGGCAAGCGCGAGTATTGTCTAAAAACACTGTTTTTGTACAAATAACCGCCATGATTATCTCAGCACTAATAAAGATTGTGTTAATATATAATAGGTGTGATGTTGCAGCGTTTGTTATGGTGAGTGTCGTAGACAGTATTGTGGTGGCCACAGGTTTAGTATTGTCATATTTTCGAGATAGCCGCTCTGTATTTAGCTGGCGTTTTGATAAAATTTTAGCCCGTTCAATCATAAAAGATTCGTGGCCACTCATTATATCGGGCACCGCTATAATGTTGTATATGAAAATTGACCAAGTCATGATAAGAAGTTTTCTAGGAGAGGTGCAGGTTGGTTGGTATGCCGCAGCTGTAAAAATTGCGGAACTGTGGTATTTTATTCCGACGCTTATCTGCTCGGCTCTCTTTCCTGCGATAGTAAGTGCCCATTCAGCTAATGATGGCTCGTATCAAAAAAGGACTGAGACGTTATATTCGCTGTTATTTTGGTTGTCGATTCTGATCGCCATACCAGTCTTCATATTTTCACATACAATCGTTATTTCTCTGTTTGGTGTAGAATTTTTACCTTCGGTGAAGGTCCTAAATATATACATATGGTCAAACCTCGCTGTTTTTTTAGGCGTGGTAGTGACAAATTATTATTTAGTAGAAAATATGGCTATTATGAATTTGATCACTGCAGTTAGTGGCGCCTTAGTTAATATATTGCTGAACCTAGTGCTAATTCCGTCATTTGGCATTAGTGGAGCTGCGGTAGCTACCGTAATTTCATATTTTGTATCGACTTTTTTTGCTTTATTTCTAAAGAAAAATCGCGAACAACTTAACATATTAATGAGTGCCATCACTTTTAAAGGATTGATTCGAAGTATAAAATAATTATATGACAGTTGCATTTAATACTCCAATATTGTTACTCGTTTTTAATCGCCCCGAAACGACAGCCGTTGTTTTAAAGAAATTATCTGAAATTCGCCCAAAAGACTTATTTGTTGTGTCCGATGGCCCAAGAAAGAACAATTCTGCGGACGTTGAGTTGTGCGAACGAGTAAAGGGAATGATCGATTTAGTTGATTGGCCCTGCACAGTTCATAAAAATTATTCTGAGACTAATCTGGGTTGTAGAAATAGAGTGTCATCGGGAATATCTTGGTTTTTCGACAATGTTGAACAGGGTATTATTTTGGAAGATGACTGTGTCCCGGATATTAGTTTTTTTCCTTATTGCGAGGAATTGTTGTTGAAATTCAAAGACGATGACCGCATTGGTCATATCGGAGGGACTAATCCGATTTCAGAATTGTGTGACGGCAAATACAATATATATTATTCGAAGCATAATAATATCTGGGGCTGGGCTTCTTGGAGGCGTGCGTGGAAGGATTATGATGTTGACATGAGGCATTGGCCTGAAATTAGAGAAACAGAAATGTTTGCGCAGCTGTTTTCTAGAAAGCAGGACAAGTTGCAGTGGTACCGTGCTTTTGACCAGGTGTATCGCAAAGAATTGGACACATGGGACTATCAATGGACATTTGCTTGTTGGTTGTCTGGGCGCCTATCAGTATTACCGAGAAGAAATTTGGTCTCAAATATTGGATTTGGTGTCGGCGCTACCCACACGTCGAACACGTTTAATGGTTTTGCTAACTTAAAGGTATTCCCTTTTACTTTTCCAATTAAATATCCGCCATGGTTGCTAAGGGATTATCAGTGTGATAAAAAAAGAGAAATTAAAGAATCGATTGATTCGAATCGATTGCTGCTACTCATAAGAAGGTTGGCCTCGATTGTTTTCAGTTTGGCTAATCGTTGCACTTTCAGAAATTAAACTGCAAAATAAATTACTAAATATGAAAGTCGGAATTCTTACTACACACGACGAAATCAATCACGGTGCCTATCTGCAAGCGTTTGCTCTCCAGCAGACGTTGAATAATCTCGGTTGTTATTCTCTGCTTATCAACTACAAAAGTTTTAATTACTTGTTTGCAGAGTACAAGATTTACATTTGTCAAAAAAATCCGGTTAATATTATTAAAAATCTATTCAAGATTAGTAAATTTAAGAAATCCTTAAAGCTACTTAACTGCACTCGCCATCATTTTACAGCTCGTAGTGTCAATCAAGAAGGCTTTGATCTTATTGTATTAGGTAGTGATGAAATATGGAATTATTCTAATTGTATTGGCGAAGCAATGCCTTTGCACTTTGCAGATGGGTTGCAAGCAAAAAAAATTATTTCTTATGCACCCAGTTTCGGCAATGTTGTGTGCAGCGATGTTTTTCCGGGCTATGTTGAGCGGGGATTGCGCCGGTTATGCGCGGTGTCAGTTAGAGATCGCAATTCTTTTGATATTGTTACGAATAAACTTAAGCTGCCCTGCACGCTTGTTTTAGATCCAACTTTTTTAATAAGTTTCGATAAGTACTTGGTATCGCCAAAATATAGTAACTTCATATTAATTTATGGATTTTTTAGTGCCGATCTGCAGAAAGAAATTACCAGATTCGCTATCAAAGAAAATTTAATAACCATTTCAGTTGGCTATATTAATAAGTGGTGTGATAAAAACATCGTAGCAGTATCTCCTTTTGAGTGGGTGGGGTACATCAGCGCGTCTAAATATGTTGTAACATCGATGTATCACGGTACAATATTTTCTTTGAAGTATAAAAAACAATTTTGTACATATGTTACACCATACAGAAGAAACAAACTTGAGACGATTGCTGAAATATTTGGTGTTAGCGATCGGATGATTACCGACGAAACCTTCAGCAGCTTGTCTGACATATTGAAAAATAGGATTGAATATTTGCCAATTGATCAGATAATTGATGTGTGGAAATCGAAATCTATTAACTTTTTAAAGGATGCCATTTATGACACGAGATCTTGTGAAGAAAATAATACCTAGATCAGTGCTGATTTTTAGGGTGAATCTGCTAGCACTACTTAGTGTTGTGAAACTAGCCATGCGAGATGTGTTTGTTTATGTCAAATATGCGCAAGTTTTGAATAAAGATTTGACCGTTGCGAATATAGAAGCAAGTCTTATCGCAAATTGTCACTCAATTGAACGGGGCCTGTCTCTGTCGAATGTCAGGCTTCGTTTTGGTGGTGCAAACATTGACAGAATTATTCAGTTATTGAACATTCGCTTAAATATGGTCAACGATAAGTGTGACCATATTCACAGGATGGCTATCGGTGTTCTTGATGCATATATTAATTACCATGAAACTAAAGGTGTAAGTCTTCCTGAATTAATACTTAAGACACGCGAATTAAGTGGCCCGTGCGCGGGAGCGCCGGTTGTTAATAGTGGTACAAAGAGGATATTAAAATCAGACTGGACTGTGTCGCAGAGTTCTGATTTTGGTGTGTTTGCCCGAAACCGCTTTAGTATAAGAAACTTTTCTAGCATACCTGTTGAAAACGAAGTTCTTTATAAGGCCATTAATCTTGCGCAGCGCGCCCCATCGGTGTGTAATAGGCAATCATCCCGAGTTTATATTGTTTATGGGTGCGCGTTAGATAAAATTTTAGCTATTCACAACGGTATACGCGGTTTTGAACAACACATTCATAAAATATTAGTAGTAACATCAGAAGTTCAGTCATTTTTTGGTGCAACCGAACGGCATCAGCCTTTTATAGACGGTGGAATTTTTTTAATGTCTCTTGTTTATGCCTTACAATATTATTCAGTTGGGACCTGTACAATAAATTGGGCAGTTGATATTGCTCGCGATAAACAGTTAAAGATGTCGCTTGGTCTTCCAGACTCTCAGGAAATAATCGCCATGATAGTTGTTGGTAATGTGCCAGACGAGTTCAATGTTGCGTGTTCTGAACGTTTAGATACTAATGAGATTATTAAAACAATTAATTAGAATATTATGAAATTATTTCCAATTTCAGCACCTTCTATCACGCAAAAAGAGGTGGATTATGTTACTGATGCAGTGCGATCCGGGTGGGTGTCTTCTGCGGGCCCGTATATTGAACAGTTTGAGAAAAAGTACGCCGAATTTATTGGTGTTAAGCATGCGATTTCTACTTCAAACGGTACGACTGCCCTGCATTTATCTTTGTTGAGTTATGGTATAGGGAAAGGCGACGAGGTGATTGTTCCAGATTTTTCATTTATTGCCACGGCGAATGCCGTAACTTATACCGGGGCCGTACCTGTCATGGTGGATGTGGATCCAAAGACGTGGAATATCAACCCTGCAAACATTGAAAAAGCTATTTCAGAGAGGACTAAAGCTATTATTCCTGTCCACATTTATGGTTTACCAGCTGATATGAACTCAATCCTAGATATTGCTGCCAAATACAACTTGCTTGTGATAGAGGATGCGGCTGAAGCCCACGGTGCTCAGATAGGAGATAGAAAGGTAGGCGGCATAGGAAGCTGTGGTGTGTTTAGTTTTTATGGAAATAAGATAATTACAACCGGAGAGGGTGGTATGATAACCACAAATGACGATCATATCAATACTAGGGCAAGATATCTTCGTGACCATGCGATGAGTAAAGAAAGACGCTATTGGCATCCGGAAGTCGGGTACAATTATAGAATGACAAACATGCAAGCCGCCCTAGGACTGGCACAGCTTGAGAGGGCGAACGAGATTATAGTAAAAAAACAACAAATTTTTTCTTGGTATAAATCGGCGTTAAACAACGTCAAAGGTGTCACTTTAAATCCAGAAATCGAAGGTGTTAAAAATGTATACTGGATGGTGTGTGTGTTGTTTGATCCAAGTTTGCATATAGATATTGATGAATTTATTGTGTTGCTAAAGAACAAAGGTGTCGACAGTCGACCGTTTTTTTACCCAATGTCAAGTATGCCAATGTACAGTAGCGCGGGGCACGATAGTCCTATCGCGAATTATTTGCACGCTAATGGTATTAATTTACCAAGTGGCGCCGACCTGACAGAGGAAGATGTCTTCAGTATCGCTGATACTATTAAAAATCTATTATCTGCTTAATATGCGAATTGGTATTTTGGCCACAGCAGACAGAGAGGGTGGTGGGGTGTTCCAGTATACAGAAAACTTAATTAGGGCACTTTCTGGAATTGCCGGAAATGAAGTTTTTGTATTTAAGACACCAGCGTTTAACGCCGATTTTTCGAGTTGCAATTGTGTTGTGGTAAATATTGAAGAACAGAGTAATAATCACTTACAGAAATTAAGAAAATTAGTGTTTACTTTCATCCCTTTTCTTCGGCGATATATAACCATTTGTCCTGGCTACGATAAAATATCGGACTATCAGATGGATATATATATTACTCCAGCTGTCTCATTGCTCTTCTTTTTTATGCAAAAAAGCTACTTTTTGACGATACATGATTTTCAACATAAATACTTACCGCATTTTTTTTCTTTTAGAGAGCGAGTAATTAGAAATATTGTTTTTTTTGTAGCAGCGAGAAATGCTTCTATGGTTGTTGTGGAGTCTTCTAATGTGGCGAATGATGTTGTCAAATATTTACACGTTAGAAAAGAAAGAATATCTGTCATACAACTGCCTCCCGCTGTTGCTGTAGAAAAACTCGTAGCAGCAAATGATGTTCAGTGTTTGGCGCAAAAATATTCCCTACCTGATAAATTTCTGTTTTATCCTGCACAATTTTGGCACCATAAAAATCACCAAAGGCTACTGCGAGCGATAGCTGAAATTAAAAATATATATAATGTACGTGTAAACCTGATCTTAATAGGATCAAAAAAGAATGCCTTTTCAGATTTTGAGCAAGAGGTCGCCAAACTAGATCTGTCTTCACAAGTTACTTGGCTCGGTTATGTTGACGACGCTGAGAAAACGATATTGTACAAATTGGCAACCGCGTTAGTGGTTCCTTCGCTATTTGAATCTGTAAGTATGCCTATTTGGGAGGCTATGCTAAACGGCTGTCCGGTTATTTGTTCGAATGTTTGTGCTCTTCCGGAGCAAGTCGCAGATGCAGGTGTTCTTTTTGATCCTTATAACGTAGGCGATATGGCTAAAGCAATAATTAATGTGTATACAAACGATGACAAAAGAGGTTCGATGGCGACTAAGGGTTATGAAAGGATGAATGTGTTTACTTTAGACGATTCGGCCAACCGATGGTCAAAGCTATTTATGTCCGTCTTGCGACCAGATGATATATCTTAATAAAATTTATGTCTTTACTCATAAGTACATTAGTTACAGATCGCGCATCCAAACCTTCGTGTAATGACGCTTTGCCTACGGTAAGTGTTATCACTACCGTATATAATGGTGTAAAATACCTGGAGCAAACTATTCAAAGTGTTTTGAATCAAACCTACCCGAGTCTAGAGTATATTATCGTCGACGGCGGTTCAACCGACGGCACTATTGAGATAATAAAAAAATACGCTGACAGAATTGATAAATGGGTTAGCGAACCGGATGGGGGTATTAGTGATGCATTCAATAAGGGTGTAAAATTGTCTACAGGAGACTATATAAATTTTCAAGGGGCCGATGATTATTTATTGGCCGATGACGTGGTGGAAAAAATGATGAAGGATGTCAATCCCGATGTTGATATGCTGGTTTGTGGAAAAATTGAACGTGTAGCCAATACTCAGGAGAAGCAGATTATATTTATGACGGACGGGCGATTTAAGAAATCATCACTATTGTTTAGAATGGCCCTGCCTCACCAAGCTCTGTTTATGAATCGGAAATACTTTAATAAATATGGTTTGTTTGACTTAAACAACAAGTATTGTATGGACTACGAAATATTGTTAAGGGCGTACAAAGAGTTTCCAGAAGTCACAATGAAAGACGTATTTGTTTCTGCTTGGCGGGACGGAGGGATAGGTGCTGATCGGACGATGAAAGTATACCAAGAATATTTTAATGTAAAGAACAAACATCGAATAGCCCCGGTCATTATACTGAAGTTTATTCTATATCTGTCCGTCGTTAAATATTATATTAAAATGGTTTTAATTCGCTTGGGTTTGTATAAATAATATATGAAGAAACCGCGGCTGTTATGGGTTGATGTTGTGCGGGGCTTAGCAATATTGTCAGTTATCGTTGGTCACAATGCCTCCCCGTTATCTAGTTTTATTTTTGCATGGCACATGCCGCTATTCTTCTTTTTATCTGGTTTTTTTATTACATCCGATGGTGGACAGGCACGCAATGCCATTGTTCGTTTTACTAGATTAATCGTACCCTATACTATATTTGCTCTCATTGGGTTGTTAGTCACAGATATTAAATATTTGACCTTGGGTAGATCGGTACCGGATGTTTTTGAAGGTATTATTGGTATTTTCTTTTGGATGGACTACGCCCATTTAAAGCATTATGGATTTGTTCTGTGGTTTCTGCCGGCACTTTTCTGGGGCCAACAGATTGTATCTTGGCTGCTCAGACTTAAGAAGCAGTATGTAGTCTTTCTGTTTATCGCGGGTATATTTGCGGTAGTTTCAACGTTTCGAGTTGTTTTACCGTTCGGATTAACAGGTGGTCTGTTGTCGGTAATTTGGGTATATTTAGGATTCATATTTTATAGCAAGTATAGGCACTATATTTTTAAAAATTATTGGTTACTCATTTTTGCAGTTATGGGACTGTTCATTTTACCGGTTCCTGCTCTTGATTTATCAACGTATTTCGTACCCACACCTGCATATAATTTACTATATAGTTTGGTGGTTATCCTGTTGGTGATAATATTAAGTGAGTGGGTTAGTAAGATGAAATATTTAGCCAGTTGGTTGTCTGTGTGTGGTCAGTCTTCCCTGTTTCTGTTAGTATTACATCCCTATACTAACAACGTGACATTTCTAATATCGCAACGTTATTTCGACGGTTTCTGGCTGGTAAAGGTAGTACTATCTATATTAATTGTGTGCGTATTGCTTTGGTTATATAATTTAATAGTAAGTATTCGCAATAGACGAGCCGTTGACTGTGTGTTTGTAACGCACCTGCCTTCTTTTTATAAAGTTAATCTTTATAATAGGATAGCAGAAAAGAGAAACATAATCGTTTTGTTCGTAGGCTCGGAATCAGTTATTAGGTCACCAGACTTTGCCGATTTGGCAATGAATTTTAAGCATGTATTTTTGTCTCATACACCATTTGAAAATAGGGGTAAATTTCTTTCTATAATTCGACTCGTGCGTTTTTTGGCTATACACCCGAGTAAAAAAGTGATAGTGGGTGGGTGGGAGCTGCCAGAGTTTTGGTTGTCAATATTTTTTTCAAATATTAACAAAAATTGTTTAGTATTAGAATCAAGTGATTATGATAGCGCTACATCTGGTCTAAAAAAAATTATTAAGCAAATATTTTTAGCCAGAATATCTATTGTTTTTGCTGCCGGTACCGGGCACGTAAGATTGTTACAGAAATTGCAGTATTGTGGTAAAATCATTGTTACAAAAGGAGTGGGTATTTTCTATCAAAACACCCAGGTGAAATGTAGCGAATCATTTAGCGGCAAATTTTTGTACGTTGGTAGGCTCTCACCGGAAAAAAATGTTGATTTACTTATCGAGGCTTTTCGAGAATTTCCCGATTATAGTTTAACCGTTGTCGGTACTGGTCCTCTGGCAAGTCATTGTGCGAATACTTCCGGTCCCAATGTTAGGTTTTTAGGGCATATCAACAAAAATGAGATCCACGGTGTATATGCCGCATCGGATGCCCTAATTCTTCCCTCGGTTAAGGAACCATGGGGGCTAGTTGTGGAAGAGGCCTTATATTTTGGGCTGCCTGTGATTATATCGTCTCGAGTCGGTTGTGGTGACGATATCGTAGCGCACGGGTTTAATGGCCTAGTATTTGAAAGCGGCTCTTTGGAGGGTCTTAAAGAAGCAATAGTAAATTTAGGACGCGATTACAGTGCTTTAAGGCAAGGGGCAGAAGGGTTTGATTTGGCCAAGAAAGATCAAGCACAATTGGACTCCTATTTAAATGTAATATGAAGATACTATTTGTTCATAATTATTACAGATCTTCGCTAGTCGGAGGCGAGGATATTGCTTTCAATTCTGAAGTTGAGGCTATAAAAAAGGAAATCGGGCCAGAGAATGTTTTTACCTATACAACGTCGAGTGATTCCGGCCATGCTCTTGGTTTGTTATTTAATATCTGGTTTTCTCGTAAACATTATACTAATGTATATAGTTTGGTAAAAAAACACCATATAGATATTGTGCATGTGCACAACTTCTTTCCTTTTATGACTCCAAGCGTATTTAAGGCGGTCAAGAAGGCTGGTGCGATGGTTGTGCATACGCTACATAATTTTAGATGGTGGTGTATTTCCGGTATTCTGTATCGAGACTGTGTGGGGAATTGTGAGAAATGTGTAAAAAAAAGATTTGCTTTTAATGGAGTACTTAACAAGTGTTACCACAATTCATTTATTGAAAGCTTGTTTATCGCATTGGTATTTTTGTTTTATCGTTTAATTGGAATTTTACAATGTGTGGATGCTTTTTTTGTGCTGACAAATTTTGAATTGCGTAAAGTTGAACAATTTGGCATCAGTAATAAAAAACTTTATTTAAAACCAAACGTTATTGATGTAAGCTGCGCGACGAGATCTCTAAATCGCGAGGATTACATTTACGTTGGCCGATTAGATTCAAACAAGGGCATAGAAATGCTTTTGGATATTTGGCAAACACTTGATCCGCGCTATGTTCTAAAAATTGTGGGTGGCTCTGCGAAAGATAATCGTTGGAAAAAATACGCAAAATCAAATATAATTTTCTTGGGTAAAATGAGCCACTGTGATACAATGCACGAAATAGGCAGATCTCGATACCTTATACACCCATCTCTGATGTATGAAACAGCTGGGTTAACCATGCTGGAGGCGTTATCGCTTGGAGTGCCTGTAATCGGTATCAATACTGGAACTCGCCCGGAATTTATTAAGGATATGATTAGTGGTTTTCTGGCAGAAGTAGATACGTTGGAATCAATTATTCGGCAATCACTAAACTATGCTGGATATGAAAACATGTGTGCTTTAGCTAGTGAGTCGGCGCAAAGTTTTAAAGGAGAAGTTGTAGCAAGTCATCAAGTTCAAGTATATAAAAAAATATTACAGATATGAAAATCTCAATTATCACCGTCTCGTACAACAGTGCAGCAACCATCGAAGACACGATAAAAAGCGTGCTGGCTCAGAAATATCCTGATTTAGAATATATAATTATAGATGGAGGATCAAAAGATGGCACACTAGAGATTGTCGAGAAATACAAGGGCAATATAACCAAAATAGTTTCAGAACCTGATCGCGGCATATATGACGCTATGAACAAAGGCATTTCTTTGACAACCGGCGATATTGTTGGCATATTAAATTCCGATGATTATTACGACCATAACACAGTATTGTCCGAAGTGGCCGCTTGTTTTGTTTCGCAAGATTTGGATGCTTGTTATGGTGATATTAAATACATTGATAGGGCAGATATGACCAAACAAGTTCGTTTTTGGTGTGCTGGTGAGTATAAGAAAAGTAAACTGTCTCATGGCTGGGTACCGCCGCACCCCGCGTTTTTTGTAAAAAAAGAGATGTATAATCAAAGCGGTATATTTAACACGGATTTTAGAATAGCTGCAGATTATGAATTGATGCTCCGGCTCTTTCTCAAGGACATAAAAGTTAAATATTTAGATGCGACGTTAGTGTGTATGCGCGAAGGCGGTTTTAGTGGTCAGAGTTATAAGCAAAGAAAAAAAGGGTGGGCTGAATTAAAAAGAGCGTGGATAATAAATGGGTTATCGGTACCAAAGTTTTTTATCCTACGTCGTCTTTTGTCTAAGGTGTTGCAATACATATAGAATTATGAAACTCTTGTATATCGGCTCCGGATTTGTTGGCACCTGTTCCGCCGCGGTAGCGGCTTCTTCTGGCTATGATGTTTTGTTGTATGATATAGACGAGACTAAGGTTAAACAACTGGGGTCTAAAGACCGAGATACAATCGAATCCTGTTTGTATGAAGAAGGATTGGGAGACCTGTTGGTTCGTAACAGCGATCGCATCACTTTCACCGCTAGCTATGCTGACCTAGAGCAATCTCAAGACACCGTCGATGCCATCTTTATGTGTCTCCCCACGCCGGAAATAGGGGAGACGGGCGAGAGTGATTTGTCGTATTATCTCTCGGCCGCAGAACACTTGGCGTTATCTTTGGTGAAACGTAATGGTGGTAGACAGGATAAGTACGTGGTAGTGGTAAATAAGAGCACAGTACCAATAGACATGGCCGACAAAACCGAAGAGCTACTTCGGGCGGCTGGGGTAATTAACTTTGGTGTGGTGTCTAACCCAGAGTTTTTGGTGGAAGGGAAAGCGGTCTCTGGGTCTATGAAGCCGGATCGGGTGGTGATTGGCGCCTGGAACGAAAAAGATTTTATGATTATGCGCCAGGTGTACCAACGTTTCTATGATTCTCCCACTGTTCAATATATTGAGGTAAACCCCAAAGAAGCGGCGGCGGGAAAATTGTTGGCCAATTATTATCTCTTTAACAAACTGGCAGTTTGCTACGATGTTATTGGCAGGACTTGCGAGACCTTCTCTAGTCTTAAATTTGAAAACTTGCGTAAGATATTAACCGGTGACAAAAGAATTGGTGAGTGGGGTTTTTATGACAGCCTATATGCCGGTGGTAGTTGTTTTATTAAAGACGCACGCTCTCTAGCCCACCAACTCAACAACGCTGGTGCTTCGGCTGTTCTCGTTACCGAAACCTATCTTGCGAACATTAGACAGTTGGATTCATTCTTGGCTCGCACCAAGAATGAAGCGGGGATAGAATGGGCCGGTAAGACGGTGGGGCTTGTTGGGTTATCTTTTAAAAGAGATACTAACGACACCAGAAACGCGCCTAGTATTAGGATCGTGGAACACCTCTTGAGTCAGGGGGTAAAGAAGATTAAGGCTTATGACCCGGCAGCGATAAATAACTTTAAGCGCAGTTTTGTTGATATTGAAGAAATTGAGTATGTCAGTCACGAGTTTGAAGCTGCAAAAGATGTGGATGTTGTGATTATCGCTACAGACTGGCCTCAATTCCGTGGTCTGGCCGATAGTATGATTGCCGGGTTATCTTCCCGGCCACTAATAATGGACGGACGGAGAATGTTGCAGCACCGCTATGAAGATTTACAAAAGGCTGGTTTTGATGTAATATCGGTGGGTAGTCCGTATTACAAAGGATCTAAAGAATAACCTTTTCTATATGTCTAAATACCTTGTTACCGGTGGAGCTGGTTTTATTGGCACAAATATTGTTAAGCTACTTATGGCCGAAGGACATGAAGTAGTGGTTTTGGATAACTATGCTGGCGGCAAACACGAAGAACGCTTCCACTCTGGGGCAGAGTATATTGACGGTGATATCCGCAATGATGAAGACCTGGACAAGGCGTGCCAGGGTGTCTTCGGTATCTTCCATTTGGCTGCCTTGCCACGTATTACTTTTTCTGTGGATAACCCTTGGTTGTCCCACGATGTAAACGTTAATGGTACGGTTAAGGTATTACTTGCGGCCATGCGTAATAAAGTTAAGCGGGTTGTTTTCTCTTCTTCGTCTTCAACGTATGGAGACCAGCCGGTTATGCCTCTTAAGGAGGATATGGTTAAGTTACCAATTAGTCCATACGCTATGCATAAGTTCGCCTGCGAACATTACTGCAGGATATTCTCCAGTATATACGGCATTGAGACTGTTAGTCTTAACTACGTCAACGTTTATGGCCCCTATTTTGACCCAGAAGGGCCGTATGCTTTGGTGGTGGGTAAGTTTATCAAACAACGTAAAGAGGGTACTCCTTTGACTATCTGTGGCGATGGCGAGTTCTTCCGAGACTTTGTCCACGTTCTGGACGTGGCCAAGGCCAATCTCCAGGCCATGCAATCGCCGAAGGTGGGTAAGGGTGAGGTGATTAACGTCGGGAATGGCCGATCTTTCTCCGTTAATCAATTGGCAGGTATTATCGGCGGTCCAACCCAGTTTGTTCCAGAGCGTCCAGGTGATGTTCGTCGGACAGAAGCAGACATATCATTAGCCAAAGAACTTCTAGATTGGGAACCGACCATCAAATTTGAAGACGGCGTCGCCGAATTAAAACGAGAGTGGGGCATTGAATAATATTACATCATACAAAAATACCCGTTCAAATTGAACGGGTATTTTATTTGTTTGGTATTACTTGGCCACGTTGGCGAAAGTCGCTTTCTTTAAGGTGCCGTCAAAACGCATGCGCTTGGCGTGGGTAAACTTTACTTTACCTTCGCTCATGGCGATGATAGTATCATCGTTGGTGCGTTTCACGTTCTTTCCAGGGTGAATCTTGGTACCGCGTTGGCGGACGATGATCATACCTGGTTTAATTGTTTGGCCATCGTGGATCTTGACTCCGAGGCGTTGTGCCGCTGAATCTCGACCCAACCGGGTTGAGCCACCCGCTTTTTTATGTGACATAAAGTTTAAGGGTATTTCTGGCGGTGTGGCATAAGAGCCATTAGTCCGCGAGTTAATTAACTGCCCCTAATAATACCCTAAAACGCCGTGCTTGTCAAGTACGGGAAAATGGGGTAAAATTAGCATATCGGGCGGGATTGTTTTGTCGCCCATTTTCAAGATATTATGCCATATTCTCTGCGACTATTCGTTCGGGACCCGTGGATCGGGTTTTCTCTTCTCGTTGCTCTTATTATCCAGATCGGGGTGTGGTGGTATGTAATTAGTCACCTGAGCGGTATTTCTGACCAGGCAACCTTGCATTATAACGTGGTGTTCGGAGTGGATTTGATTGGTTCCAAGTGGCGTCTAATTAGACTACCCGCCGGCGGCCTTCTGATACTCCTTATTAACGCTCTCATCTCTTGGCTGTCTTACCGCGGAGACCGGTTCTGGTCTCGGTTTGCCATATTCTTTGGCGCTCTACTGCAAATACCTTTGGCCATGGCTATTTACGGGATAATGGGGTTAAACATTTAGGCGTATGTGGAAGACTGTATCCAAACATGCCGATTCCGTTTTTATCTGGTCTTTGTTTGCTTTTATAGTCTTCGGTTTGGTGGTGTTGACCTCGGCCAGCGTGCCCGTGGGGCATGCTCGTTATGACGACGCCTATTATTTTGTCCGTACCCAAATACTTCTCGGGATTGTTCCGGGGAGTATTTTGTTTTTCTTGTTTTTAAAATGGCCCCATACCAAATGGCAGAAGTTGTCTGGGTTGGTATATTTGTTTGTAATAATTCTTCTGTGTCTGGTGTTTGTGCCAGGAGTAGGGAAATCATTAAACGGTGCCAGGAGCTGGATAGATCTCCACTGGTTTGCATACCAGCCTGCCGAAATTGCTAAATTGGCGTTAATAATATTTGGGGCTCACTTACTGTCTTCCACCAAATACAATTTGGCAGATTGGCAACGGGGATTAATTCCCGCCTTAGTGTTACTCTCCCCAATATTACTCCTAGTGGCGCTGCAGCCAGATATTGGCACTTTGGCAATATTGGGAATAATTGTTTTTACAATGTTATTCGCTGCCCGGGTACCGGGACGGTTTATGGCAATCCTCGGTGGTTTGGGTGTGGGGTTGTTAGTGGTGTTAATATTAATTGCCCCGTATCGCTTAGAGCGCTTAAATATTTTTATGCACCCGGAACTAGACCCGCAAGGGATTGGGT
>Ga0172380_10005702_pt1 | contig 14919 bp, 14 predicted proteins | sample Leawe162metaG_FD_119747 | JGI IMG/M metagenome (GOLD analysis project Ga0172380, IMG submission 119747) | Leachate microbial communities from a municipal landfill in Southern Ontario, Canada - Leachate well 162 metaG | ecosystem: Engineered > Solid waste > Landfill > Unclassified | place...
GTGGCGAATTTCGATGCCCGCCCGGGCCAGCCGGTACAGGTACTGATGGCCTTGAACAAGCAGCGCTGCTCGCGTTGCGACCGCCATTTCGTCTCCGCCGTACCGGAGAAAACCTGCGCGGTCTGCCGCGATGACGAAGACGCATTTACCGCCCTGTTTGGCTGAACACCAGGAGATCAACGATGCAATGGGATTTTTCGCCGGAAGATGTCGTCAAGGCCAGAGCCGATTACAGCCTTGCCGATTTTCGTCGTGACCTGGCCGAAGAAGTGCGCATGAACCTGCCGCCGGCCGATGCGCTGCAGGAACAACGCAGTTTCAACCTGATCTACGACCTGTGCTACGCGCTAGCCACCAGCAAAGCGCTCGACGCCCACCTCGGCGCCTATGCCTACGATCCACCCACCATCCAGTTCCTGCGCGAAATCGAACCGATGATGGGAGAAAACGTGGAAATGCTCGGTGCCATCCTGCAACGCCTGATCATGGATCGCATCGAATCTGGCATGGCGCTCGAACAGGCCATCGAAGATCTCGCCGCCTGGCATGCCGCCCTGACCGCCGAACCGCTCGTTGCGTAAAGCCGGCCGCATTGGCGCCAAACGCTTTACCGAGCGCTACGGTCGCCGTATCGAAACCTGCGCCTGTCGCTAACTGACCGCTACGAGCGGTGCTGCGCTTACTGCCTGCTGAGGACGGCAAACTAGGAAAGCACCGCAGACACTGAAAAGACACGCACAGAAACCGGACACCATCAATCATTCCGCCCCGGACAACCCCAGCTTGCGCATTTTTTCCCACAGATTCTTGCGTGAAATACCCAAGGCTGCCGCAGTGTCTACGATCCGCTTGTCATGCTGATCGAGTGCGCTGGCGATGTAGACCTTTTCGCAGGCACGCAGATAGTCCGACAGCGTTTCCGGCCCACCGGCTACCGCATCCGGCGCCCGTCCACCGTCGAACAGCATGGGCTCCGTCAGCAGCGGCGCGGAGTACAACACCGTCGCCCGCTCAAGGCAGTGCTTCAATTCGCGCACGTTACCCGGCCACGGGTAGGCGGCGAGCGCCTGCCGGGCCGCCGGGTCGAGCTGGCGCAAACTACCGCCATCCTGACGGGAGAATGCTTCGAGAAAACGCATCGCCAGCCACAGGATGTCTTCCTTACGCTCGCGCAGCGGCGGAATCGGAATATGAATGACGTTGACGCGGTAATAGAGATCTTCACGGAACTCGCCGCGTTCAACCATGGCCCGTAAATCCTGGTTGGTCGCGCAGACCAGCTTCAGGTTCACCGGGATCAGTCGCTCACCACCAACGCGCACGATGGCCCGTTCCTGTATCGCACGCAACAACCGGACCTGCATCGATAGTGGCATTTCGCCGATTTCATCGAGAAACAGCGTACCGCCATCGGCTTGCTCGAATACGCCTCTGCGCTCCCGCGCGGCACCGGTAAAAGCCCCCTTCTCGTAGCCGAAGAGCTCCGACTCGATCAAGGTTTCGGTTATCGCACCGCAGTTGACCGCGATGAACGGGCGCCCTCCGTCCTGATAACGTGCTTGATGCAGGGCGTGTGCGACCACTTCCTTGCCAACGCCGGATTCCCCGGAAATCAACACCGTACTGGAATTGACCGCCAGCCTTGGCAAGGACTCGGCAACCTGCCGCATCGCCGCCGAAATGCCCAATAGGGGGCCGTCTGCACCCGCTGCGCTGGCAACAGATTCATCCGGAAGCGCACGGGCACATAGCATATGCAGCTTTTCCATCAGCTTGCCGACATCGAAGGGCTTGGTCAGGTAATCCTCGGCACCGAGTTTGAGCAGGCTCACGGCAGCGTCGACAGCACCGTAGCCCGTAATGAAAACAAAGGGGGGGAGCTTGCGCCCCTCCGCTACAAGCCCCTCGAACAGCGCCTGGCCGGTAATGTCGGGCAAGTTGATATCCGAAAGAACGACGCTATAGCGCTTGTGTGAAAGCGGCAGCAGCGCATCCTTCCCACGTCGAAACCAGTCATGTTCGAAGCCTTCGAGCTCGAACCGGTCTACCAGCGCCTCACCAAGGATTTCATCATCCTCGATCAGGCAGATACGATGTTTTGCCGGAGTCATGCCGCATTCTCCAATGGCAGCTGTACGAAAAACCGCACGGCAGCGTCCTCGTTTTCTGCCCGGATATGACCGCCAAGCTGCCGGACGATCTGGTAGGTAACCCACAGTCCGAGGCCATGGCCAGATTCCCTGGTCGTCATGAACGGTTCGAAAAGATGTTGCAACAGTTCATCACTGAGCGGCGGCCCCTCATTCCTGACATCCAGCGTCAGTCGATCCGGGAATACCGAAACGACAACACCGGCATGCCCGCCCTCAGGTGCCGCCTGGATCGCATTGAGGACAAGGTTGATCAATACCTGACGGAAAAGACTGGCCGGCAACGAAACCTGTGACGCCATGTTGACGCGCCATTCGAAGACCAGTCCTTTCCTGGCGATTTGTGCATGCAAGAGTGTCTGCACATCGGAGACATCCTCCGGCGCCAGCGAACGACTCTGCACCTTGGCTTCGACCAGCAGCGCACGCACGGCGTCGGCTATCTGGTTCAGGCCTCGCTCGACGAGCCCAACGGTCTTCAGCACCTTGGGGTCGAGATCGGCGCGCTGTTTCAAGGTATCAATGGCGGTCAGCATGCCGGCCAGTGGATTATTCACCTCGTGGGCGATCCCGGCCGCCAGCCGGCCGATGGCGGCCAACCGCTCCGAGCGCAACACTTCCTGTTCCAGGGAAGCCTTGGCGCGCAATTGCTCGGCGGTCCGGTTATAACTCTCGAACAGTCGGCCGACTTCGTCGTGATAGGCATAAACATGCGCGGGCAGCGGTTGCGGCTCACCCCGTGCGAGTGATTCCATGCTGTCGGCCACCGTTGCCAGCGGCTCGGCCGTACGCCGCCCCCAGTACCAGTTGATCGGCAACAGGATGGTCAATACCAGTCCGGCCATCATCGCGGCACGGTCGGCGCTTTCAAGAAAACGCGGGATCAGTACCGATTTCGAGAAAACCTGAATCAGGGTACCCACCTCAGCCGACTCTTCAACAATCGGCGTAACCACAAAAATTCTGCCGGCGCCCTCCGGCTCGATCACCCGAGTGTGTCCGTCACGCAAGTTCCAGCTCGCCTCCAGCAAGGCATAGTCCGGCGCAATTCGCGCCAGAGGCGTCAGCATCGGTATTTCCTCTGGCCGGGTCGAGACATAGACGTGGCGAGTGCGATTAACCACCAGCAGGGTTTCCGCCTGCACCGGAAACTCGGGCGTAGCGCCATGAAACGGCGCTGTAATGATCTCGTAGGCCCGCCAGACATCGTCATGCAGGAGCGCCTTGAACAGGCTGATCGCCAACGTGTTCCCCTGGCTTGCCGCATTGCGCAGCAGGTCAACCTTGAGGTCGGCATAGGCGCGAAAAAGAAGCGTCGCAGAAATGATGATGGCCGTCGTGACGATGAGAAAACTCCCCCACAGAGGCATCTTGTAACGGAAGCTGAGATTAAAAATGGCACGCATCATACTTCGCCAAAAGCCCGCATCATTTCGGCGACGGGATCGTACAAGGCATCCTGTTCAATACCAAAACCATCGAGATTCAGGCGTGCCAGCAAGGCCTGGCCTTCGGGGTCATTCTTCATCGAGAGCAACATCTGCTGCATCTCCAGAAAAAGCGGCTGACCGACGCTGCGATGCGCGACCAGCGGCGGGAAACCATAGGCCGGACTACGTTCGACGATGCGTGTGCGTCGGGTCACCTCCGGTTTCAAGCGGTTGAGCGTGTCCCACACGTAGCTGTCGACCGATGCGCCATGTGCAAGTCCGGACGCTACGGCGTCAATCAGCTTACGGTGCGAATAGGTAAAAAAGGTCTTGCCAAAAAACTGCGCCGGATCTTCCGCCTGCTGCTTCAACTGAAAGCGTGGCGCCAGATAGCCGGTATTCGAATAGGGATCGGCGTAGGCGAAAACACGCCCCTTCAGCTGACGAAGTTCAGCGGTGTGAACATCGCTGGCCGGCACAATCAGATAGGCTTGATAATGCGGTTTCCCACCGTAGATCGGCACGGCAAGCAGGCGGACCACTTTGCGCAGATGCACGTAGGGATAATCACAGATCCACGCAAAGTCGATTTTTTCCAGCCGCAGCAGATCCATCGTTTCGCGATAGCTGTCGCGCTGGACAAATTCGACGCGGCGACCAATCCGCTTTTCCATGTACTGCCGCCAGTCAGCCAGCAGCCCGTGCTGATCATGAAGAAAGGCAGGCGTCATGCCAAAGCGCACACGGGTCTCGGCAGCCAACAGCCGGGGGCTTGCCAAAGCCAGCGGAAGCCAGCTGAGAAACGCACGACGTCGAATCATCTCCATCTCCTTGCCGGTTACCAGGCGGTAACCATTCTAATCATCCCACGACCCGGATGTCACCGCCCGGTAACACCGTCTGCCGGCAATAGCCCCCGAGTGACCGCGCCGCTCCCGTAACGGCATCGTTTCCGGCCGACTGGCACGGGCGTTGCAGCTTCTGGTGCATCAGACACAGCAAAGTGCGCACCATGACCAGCCAACACCAGCAGCCTCCGCCGGCCCATCCCGCCGAAAGTGCAAAACCGATCGATGCGCTCGGACGCATCCGACTGGCAGCACCGTCTTGCCTTGCTCTGCGCAGCGGGCCAGGAGCCTGCCAGGCCTGCATTACCGCCTGCCCCTCATCGAGCATTGCGCTGCGCAACGACGGCTTTGCAGTCAACGACGATTGCCTCGGCTGCGGTCACTGCGCTGCCGTCTGCCCAAGTGGTGCGATCACGGTCAAGGGCTTCGAGAATCTGGCGCCGTTACCGGACGGTAACCACGTGCGTATCGAGTGCTGGAAGGTGCCGGCCGCGCTTTCCGGCCACAACACGATCCGCGTTCCCTGCCTCGGCGGCGTCTCGCCCGCCCAGTGGCTGGGCCTTGTCGAGGCTGCCGACCAGCGCCGCGTCGTCCTTGTCGACCGTGGCTGGTGCGCTGCTTGCAGCGCAGGCAAGCACTCCGCCGACGAGCACCCGGCCACACCTGCACTCGATCAGGCCGATGCCATTCTTGATGAACTGGGCTGGGCAGAAATCCACCGGCCGACACGCCAGACCGAGCTGCTTCCAGTTAGCCTGATGCCGGCCAGCATTCCCGCCGAACGCCCGGCCTCGCTGGCACGACGCTCATTTTTCCGCCGCCTTGGCAAAGAAGCGCAACGCGCGGTCGGCCCTGTAGAGACGGTCGAAGATCACTCCCCGCGCGCCCTGCGCCACCACGACATGCCCCTGCCCGAGCGGGCGCTTCTGCTGGCCGTTGCCCGGCGCCTGGCCACCGCCGCCGCAAGGCCGATGCCGGCGACTGCCTACGTTGCGCTCGACGTCTCATCCAGTTGCGGCCACCACCAGCTGTGCGCCCGCCTCTGCCCGACCGGAGCGCTCTCGCTGTATGAGCGCAACGGCACGGCCGGCCTCGAGTTCGATAGCGAAAGCTGCACCGTTTGCGGACTTTGTGCCCGCAGTTGCCCGGAACGGGCGATCCGCATCCTGCCGGCAGCACAGGCTCCGGCCCGTGGGCAGCGGCAGCCACTCACGGCCTTTGGCGAGCGGCCGTGCGCACGCTGCAGGACCCCATTTTCCGGTTCGCCAGGGCGCACAGAGTGCCCGGAATGCTCGCTATCGCAACGACTCGGCGCGGCCCTGTTTGGCGGTGGCATAGAGCTTGCAGACAAACCCATGCCAGTACTTGCAACTTCAGCTTCATGTTCAGGAGGAGTCCATCATGAGTAACCCGCTAAATCCGACCGTATCGCGTCGGCGTTTTCTGCAGGCCACCGGCGCCGCCGGCGCGGCGACTGCTGTCGGCGTCGGCACCGGCGCCTTGCCCGGCTTCACGGCGATAGAGAAGGTCCATGCCCAGCCCGCCGCCGAGAAGAGCGGCGAGACGGTGATCACCAAGAGCTTCTGCCACCAGTGCCCGGCACGTTGCGGTATCGATGTCTACACCACCAACGGTCGCGTCCATTCGATCTTCGGCACACTCGACAATCCGCTGTCGAACGGCAAGCTGTGTCCGAAGGGACACCTCGGCACCTTCCTGCTCTATGACCCCGACCGCTTCAAAGGGCCGATGAAACGGACCAACCCGAAGAAGGGTCGCAACGAGGATCCGGGCTTCGTGCCGATTTCCTGGGACGAGGCGCTGCAGACCGTTGCCGATCGCCTCAACACACTGCGCGACAAAGGTGAATCGCACCGCTTCGGACTGCTCTTCGGACGTGGCTGGGGCGCGGTGGACGCTGGCCTGCTGGGTACTTTCGGCAAGCTCTACGGCACGCCTAACAGCGGCCTCGGCCACTCCTCAACCTGCGCCGACGGCTCGAAGAAGGCCAAGCTCTATACCGACGGCAACTACGACTACAGTTCGTACGACTATGCGCACTGCAACAACCTGCTGATCTTCGGCGCCGGCTTCCTCGAAGCCTTCCGCCCCTACAACTACAACATGCAGGTCTGGGGACAGATGCGCACCAAGGCGGCAAAGACCAAGGTCACCGTCGTCGATGTGCACATGTCCACCACCGGCGCCGCCGCCGACCGCCTGATCATGATCAAGCCCGGCACCGACGGCGCCATGGCGCTGGCGATGGCGCACGTGATCCTCACCGAAGGCTTGTGGGACCGGAAATTTGTCGGTGACTTCAAACCCGTCGTCCAGCCGAAAGATCCGGCCGCAGCACGTCTGCCGTCGCCGACGTTCGAAACCGGCAAGGAAATCGACCCGGCACTGTTCGAGGGCAAATGGACACACGGCCTGATCGAATGGTGGAATGCGGAGCTGAAGGACCGTACGCCGGAGTGGGCCGAGAAGATCACCACCGTACCTGCCAGGGAAATCATCGCAACGGCTCGCGAACTTGCGACGGTCAAACCTTCAATCGCCCTCTTCGAGCGCGGCCCGACAGCGCACACCAACGGCGTCTACAACGGCATGGCCATTCATTCGCTCAACGCGCTGACGGGCAGCTTGTGGGTCGAAGGCGGCATGCTGAACCAGACCACGAAGACGCCGTGGGCCAAGCTGAGCCTGAAGTACGAAGACTATATGGACGACTACGCCAAGTCGGACGATCGCAAGAAACCGAAGATCGACGGGGTCGGCACCAAGTACAAGATGGCCAGCGCGCAGATCCAGCGGATCGGCGAGTACCACCTGAAGGGCGACCCGTACAAGATGGACACGCTGATGTTCTATCTGACCGCACCGATTTTCTCGTCGCCGGAAAACAACGGTTGGGAAAAGGCGCTGCAGGACATCTTCGTCATCGACACCACGCCCTACCCGTCGGAAAACGCCATGTTCTCCGACCTGATCCTGCCCGACAACACTTACCTGGAGCGCCTGCAGATCGCAGACACCTACTCCTTCCAGGGGTACCCGATGTCGATGATCCGCACGCCGGCGGTCAAGCCGGTGCATGACACCAAGACGTTTGGCGACACCCTGATCGAGATCGGCAAGCGCATCAAGGGACCGACGAGCGAATACTACAAACAGCTTGGCAATACCGAAAACATCATCAAGCAAATGGTTGCCGGTTTTGCCGAAAACCCGGGTGACAACGGTGTCAACGATTACGAATCCTTCAAGGCCAAGGGCGTCTGGTTCAACAAGACGGTTCCCTATCGGCAGAAGGATGGCGTCTTCTACGCCTGGGACAAGGAAAGCAAGTCGCACTCGATTCCAATCGACGCCGCCAAGGTAAAGGAAAAGATTTTCAAGACACCGACTGGCAAGTTCGAATTCAAATCGGGCTACATGGAGCAGGAAAAGTACGCCCACTACATTCACGACAAGCACGGTATCGCGGAAGACCGGGTCGGATTCCCGCAGTGGATCGCACCGAAGTATTCCGGCACCGGCGATCTGCACTTCATTGCCTCGAAACTGCCGATCGCTGCCGAAGGTCGCGCCGGCAACCTGGCCCATGCCATCGCCGTCGCCCAGCCGACGCAAGGCGGCAAGCGCGATGTGTTCGTCGAGATCAACCCGGAAACCGCCGCCAAGAAGGGCATCAAGGACGGCGACGTGGTGCTGATCAAGAGCAAGACCGGATCGGTCAAGGCGCCGGCACGCATCTATGCCGGTGTGCGCCCCGACACCGTGTTCCTGCCTTACTTCCACGGTCACTGGGCACAAGGACGCTGGGCGAAGGCGGAAGAGCGCATTCAGAAAAACAGCGTCAATGAAGTGATCGAAAACGTGTCCGATCCAATTTCCGGCCTTGCCTGCTACTACAGCGGCATGTGCTCGATTGAAAAAGCCTGAGGAAGGAGCCGATCATGGCAAAGTGGGGAATGGTCATTGACCTTGAAAAATGTACCGGCTGCCAGGCCTGCACCATGGCCTGCAGCATGGAAAACGGCCGGCTGCCTGGCGAACACTGGCAGGACGTCATCTTCTACAACGAGGGCGAGTATCCCAGCCCGCAGCTGAAATGGTTCCCGCGCCCGTGCATGCACTGCGAGAACCCCTCCTGCGTCGCGGTGTGCCCTGCACGTGCCACCTACAAGACCGAGGAAGGCCAGGTACTGGTCGACTGGGAACGCTGCATTGGTTGCAAGTACTGCATGATCGCCTGCCCGTACGGCGTGCGCTTCTACACCGAGGAAAAGCCGCGCTATGGCGGCCCGGACATGAAATCGGTGTTCAAGAGCGGCGATGCGCATTCGTGGAATCCCCCATGGAAAGGCCCCGCCGAGAACTGGACACGCGGCGTTGGCACCCAGCCTGCAGGTGTGGTCTCGAAATGCACCTTCTGCGATCACCGCATTTCAAAAGCCCCGAAGGGAACCGCCGACCTCGACCCGCAAAACCCGGCAACGCGTGAATTCACCCCTGCCTGCGTCGTTACCTGCGCCCCTGGCGCCCGGATGTTCGGCGACCTGTCGAACCCGAATTCGGAGGTTTCGAAGGCCATCGGCAACAAGAACGGGGTGCGCCTGCTCGATCACCTCGGCAACAAGCCGCAGGTCTACTACCTCACCGGCGAAGGTGGCTCGGTACCGGGCAACCGCGTACTGCCAACCAAGAAAGCCTGAAGGCAAAGGAGAAGATCATGAAATACAAGTCTGAACCGCAAACCCTGGGCGAACTGCTGGCCGCAACCATCACGCTGGCCAAGGATCCGTCGGCCGCCGGCCGCTGGTTCATCGGCTCGATGGCCGTACTGGTCATCAGCTTCGGCTTCGTCATGTTCCAGTTGATCACCGTCGGTCACGCCTCATTCAACACATCGAGCGACGGCGTTAACTGGGGGCTGCCGATTGCCACCTACGTCTTTTTCGCACTCACCTCATCCGGTCTGACGATGATCGCGTCGCTGGCCACGGTCTTCGGGTTCAAGCAGTTCTACCCGATCGCCAAACGCTGCATCTTCCTCGCCATCATCACACTGGTTGCCGGCTTCTCGGTACTGGCGCTGGAACTCGGCCACCCCTTCCGCATGCTGTGGGTTGTCCCCACCGGCGTGCAGGTGATGAGCCCGATGTTCTGGATGGGGGTGTTCTACACGATCGATCTGGTGCTGCTGATCGTGAAGTTCTACCTGATGTGGAAAGAGGACTGGGATAGCCCGCTGTCACACCTTGTCGGCAACGCCGGGTTTGTCGCCGTCATCCTCGCCTCCGGCATGCTCGGTTTGCTGTTTGGTTCAATGGTGATGCGCCCGATGTGGTTCGGTTCATTCACCTCGATCTACTACATGCTGACTGCGGCGCTCTCGGGGGCTGCGGCGATCGTCGTCACCACCTACATGGCCTACGACTTCGATCGTGAAAAAATGCCGGCGCAACTCAAGGCCTTTGCCTCCGGCATCGAGCTGCCACGCGTGTTCACGACACTGATCGGGATCACCCTGGTGATGATGCTGGCCCGTTTCTGGACTGGCCTATGGAGCAACATGGACGGCCTGGAGGGGTTCGCCGGTCTCTTCCGTGACCCGCTCTTCCACGTCGAGATGTGGGTCGGCCTGGCGCTGCCATTCTTCATGCTGCTGTCCGAGAAGGCGGCACGCAACAAGAATGCGCAGATCATTGCCGCCTTCCTGGTCCTTGGCGCGATGTTCATCAACCGCCTGGAATTCATCGTCAGCGGCCAGACGGTGCCGATGTTCAAGGGCAACTGGACGAACAGCCTGATCGCCTACTCGCCGTCAGTGACCGAATGGGCCATGGCCGTGCTCGGGATCGCCATCTCGCTGGCGCTGTACGCCTTCGGTGAAAAGGTTCTCGATCTGTCGGCAACCCCCGACCATCTCGAATCGACGGAAGCAACAGCCGCCAGAGCGGCGACGTAAGACAGACTCCTAACGAGGAGATTGGGGCCGGCGATTTGCCCTCCTCTTGGCCGGCCCCCCTTTTTTGGAGAAAGCACCATGAACGATATGACGATCCCCGACCAGACGCCGACAACCGTCCGCACCGAAATGTGGCTGACGCTGGCGCGGGCCTTCCAGGCGCCGACATCCCCCGCCCTGGCCGGGGCTCTGCTGAACCTGCTTGCCGACGATCTCGCCGATTTTTCCGTCGAAGCCGGCTTTCCAGCAGCGGAGGAATTGACGGCGCTGCGTGACGCAGCCAAGCGCATTGGCTCCGCTACCGCACTGCTCATCCAGTTCAGCCGGCTGTTCCTGTCACCGCCGATGCCGGCCCACCTCAACATCGGCGTGTACCTCGATGGTGCCGTTAATGGTCCGGCACTCGACGCCATGGAAGTCTGGCGAGCACGCTATGGCATCGCCCAACGCGAGACCGTCCTGGGACTCCCCGATCAGTTGCCGGTACAACTTGAGTTCATTGCCTATCTCGCCAGCCACGACGATGAAGAGGCGCTTAGCGAATACGTCTCCAGCTTCCTGGCGCCGGCATTGCCACGTCTTGTCGCAGCCCTCGACGAAGCGGGATTTGCCGACACGTTCTACCGCGCCCTGCTCGCCTACACACAGCAATCCATCGCACCGCTGACCCAGCATGCCACTCAGGACGTCCGGGCCGAACGACGCAAGCACCGCCACGACATCAATATCGGTGTCTGGCGACACTGCGATCAGTGCAACAAACCGTATGCCCGGGAAAAAGAAATCCAGATCATGACCAAGGCTTTGACCGAGGCCGGCTTGCCCGCCGACCACCTGGCCGTCTGCCCTGACTGTCGCAGCCCCGCCCACGGCGGCCTGCCACAACCGGCCAAGTGAACGGGGGAAGCCATGCGCTGGTTTGCAGCTCTTTGCCACAAAGCATGTTCATTCGCCGCGCTCCTGGCGATCGCCGGCGCAGCCGTCGCCCAGAGCGATGGTGTCATCAGCGCGCCGGAAGCTTATGCGCTGGCGCACGGCAGAAAAATCATCCTGATCGATATCCGCACGCCGGAAGAGCAACGGGAAACCGGCATACCGGCAGGTGCCAAACGAGCCAATGCAACCAGCCCACAAGGCCCGGCCGGTTTTCTGCAGGAAATGCTCGACATCGTCGGCGACCGAAAGGACCAACCCATCGCCATCATCTGTCGCACCGGCAACCGCACCGGCAAGGCGCGTGCCTTTCTGCTCTCGAAGGGATTCACCGAGGTCTATAACGTCAGTGAGGGGGTAGTCGGTAGCGCGGCGGGGCCGGGCTGGTTCAAGCGGGGGTTGCCGGCAGAACCCTGCGCCTGCTGAACGCCATGAAGCGCATCGCTGCGATTGCCCTCCTTTTTTATGCTGGCAGCACGCTAGCGACCCCCTGCGACATTCCGCTCCCCGGCAAGGGCAGGACACTTAACGACTACCTGATGCAGATCAACCGGGGGGATGAAAAAAGCACGACGGCACAACTCCATACTGCCCTCCACGATCTGGTCGAGTACTCACCGATGGGCTGCGGCGATGCTGAACCGGATGATGCCTACGGAAAATTTTTGATTCGCAGTGCGCGCAGGGATGAAAAAGAATGCCGCTGGCTGCATCTGGGCGTTACCCCGCCCGGCGCGGCGGCAGACCGACCGCCAACGCAGGTGCTATGCGAACCGTCAAAAAACCGAGTCGGCGGCTGGTCGTGTCGCTTCATCGCACCAGACCAGAAAAAATACTGAAAGCCCTACGACAAATGAGCGTTGAACAGGAAAGCCGCACTGCCAGGTCCGTCCTCTACGTCCGCCTGCCGTGCTGGAAAATCTACCCGGGTGGCGTCGTCTATGTGGCCGACTACATCCACAAGCAGCGGCCCGATATCGACCAGCACCTGCTCGATCTGGCGATCATTCCGCCCCAGGAACGACGTCAGGTGCTCGACAAATACCTGCAGGAAAAGCGCCCCGATGTTGTCGCTTTCTCCTGGCGCAACATGCAATCTTTCGGCCCACACCCCGAAGACGATGCGCTGGACGTAGTCATGACCTATGACCATTCGCCCCACTGGATCAAGCGAATTCGTGCGGCCTTCAGCGCCATCCGTATTGTCTGGAATTACTCTGCCAGCCGCATCAACAATATCCGTTACCTGCATCTGGCGCGGCGCCGGCTACCGGCCGCGCGCATTGTTGTTGGCGGCACGGCCGTTTCCATCTTCGGCAAGCATGTCGTGGGCAAAGCCCCCATTGATACCGTCGTCACCATCGGCGAGGGGGAAGATACGATGCTTTCCATCGTCGACGGCTTCCACAAACCGGTGGGAGAGTTTTATCACAAGGATCGGAGTGGGCAGGTCAGCCATCGCCAGCGCAAAGAGAACTTCGATCTGGCGGCACTAAGCGCTGTCGACTTCGCTTACATCGAGGGCATTTTTCCCGGATTCCACGAGTACGCCGGCTTCGATATCGGCGTACACACCAAGCGGGGATGCCCGCTGCAATGTCATTTTTGCCTGTACAACCAGATCGAAGGACAAAACCAGCGCTATCGAGAACCGGTTGAAATCGTCAATGAGATCGAGGCCCTCACGCAACGCTATGGAATGCGCAACATCTGGTTCACGGACGCCCAGTTCTGCTCGACGAAACGCAGCATGCAACACGTGGAGAAAATCCTCGATGAAATCATTGCCCGCCGACTCGATATCCGCTGGAGCGGTTACTTGCGTCTCAACCACCTGACGCCAGAAATTGCTCGCAAGATGATTGCCTCGGGAATCGCCAGCATCGACCTTTCATTTGCCGGCTCGCAGGAAATTATCGACCGGCTGACGCTGGGGTACTCGCTGGCCCAGCAGATGGAAGCCTTCCGCATCATCAAGGCCGCCGGACAGACCGACCAGAAAATAAAGCTCTATATCCCGCTCAACGCCCCAGGCGAAACCATCGACACGCTGCGCGACACCATCGACAAGATCAACGAACTGTATGCGCTGTTCGGCCGCGAGAACGTACTACCTTTCATTTTTTTCATCGGCATTCAGCCGGGAACCCCCGTCGAAAGAATGCTGCTCGAGCAGGGCTATCTTCAATCCGGCTACAACCCTCTGACCCTGAACCCTTTTCTGATCAAGAAGCTGCTTTACAACCCGGCACCGCTGGGCCCGATCATCGGCCGCGCCTATCTCGAAGCGGTACAGATCACAGACCGCCAGGACGACTACATTGGCCGCAGCACCATCGACCTACTCGAACGGGAACTGGCCAAACTGCCTGACAGCCCTCCACGCTCCGCGTCACGCATATGGCGTATTTCCCCTGCCCGCACACCCGGCTGACCGGATCGCCAGACACACCAACACAGCCCGCCGCTCACGAAGACAGCCAGCCCTCCACTTTCGCCCGTACCGGCACCCCGCCGGCATGCACGACAGCGCCACCAATGACCACACCGGGCGTACTCATCACGCCGTAGCTCATGATGTCGGGCAGTTGATCGACCTTCTCGATGGCGATTTCAACGCCCTTTTCCCGGGCAACCGCCTCCAGCAGGGCGATGGTGTTGCGGCAGTTGGCACAACCCGTGCCGAGAACCTTGATGTTTTTCATGATGATTGCCTTTCGCGGCGAGAGAAAAAAAGCAGCACCAGCGCGCCGCAGAGCAGCGCTGCATAGGCAATGAACGACCAGTTGGCCAGCGACAGCCAGAGAACAACCAGTTCCTTGCTCTCGCAATAACCGGTGGCAAGAAAAAGCATCGGAGACTGCTGCCCGAGCCATTCGACCAGTAACTCGATTGTTCCCGGTTGCCCGCCGGCGCAGCCCAGCGCTGTCTCGGGAAACCATTGCAGCCAGCTCTGCTCGCCGGCGATGAACATGCCCCCGATGGCAACACCAGCAGCCAGCAAGAGCGCGGCACGCCGCAGCCAGATCAGCGGCCAGCCGATCGCAGCTGCCAGGAAGAGGGCAGCCAACGAAAGATAGAGCACGCGCTGGAAGATGCAGAGATGACAAGGTGCGAGCGACAACAACCCGGTCAGCACAATCGCGACGAGCACCAGCACCAGTGCGGCAGCCGCCATGGCTGCGGCAAGTTGACGATCCCGCCGGCCGGCGAGAGAAAGCAAGGTCAGCGTCATCACAGGCCTCCGAGGCGTTCGAGCAGCAGGTAGAGCGCATAGGCCACCAGCAATGCGCCCGCCAGCCGGCTGAACCACTGATTGAAATGTCCCGCCCAGCGCGACGCGGCGATCCACTGCGCGAAACCGATCGAACTACCGGCCGCCAGCAGGAGCGCGCCGTGACCGAGCGAATAGAGGAACATGAGCAAGGTACCGAAAACCACATCCCGCTGATTGCCGATCAACGCCAGAATGCCGACCATCACAGGCGTTGCGCAGGGCGCAAAGACCACGCCGGACAAGGCGCCGGCGGCAAAAGCACCGACCCACCCGCGCCACTGCACGGCAGCGCCCTGGCCGCAAC
>Ga0172380_10005703_pt1 | contig 14917 bp, 14 predicted proteins | sample Leawe162metaG_FD_119747 | JGI IMG/M metagenome (GOLD analysis project Ga0172380, IMG submission 119747) | Leachate microbial communities from a municipal landfill in Southern Ontario, Canada - Leachate well 162 metaG | ecosystem: Engineered > Solid waste > Landfill > Unclassified | place...
ATCGGGTATCGGTGGATCACGTTCGACGATCCGCCTGGATCGCGAACGGGAGGCCGAGCAGGGCGCCGCCGGCGGCGATCAGGTAGGGGCGCTCGAAGCTCGATAGCGACTCGTTCACGAGGAGGAAGCTCCCGACCGACCATGCGACGATGTCCTTCGGCGTCAGCCCCCAGGGCAACTGCGAGGGCGGTCCGCCGCGCACGGGCGTTTCTGGCGACTTCGGCGGAACGGACTCCGGCAGGGGAGCTGTGGGCTGCTCGCTGGTCATCCACTGGTCGCCTCTCCCGCACTCACCGGGCTCGCTGGGTTGCAGGTCATCCGAGCGCCTGCGCGGCGTGCGCGATGGCGGGCCGGGCCTCGTCGATCTTCGCCTGGAGGGCGTCACGCTCGGCCGTCGCCGCGGCCATCGCGTCGATCGCCTGGTTCATCGCCGCGATCGCCGAGTCGCGCTCGGCCTCGACCGTCGCGCAGGGATCGACGGGCGGGGGCGGGGGCGGGGTGACCGACTCCGGCATGAAGGACGTGCTCGCGGTCCCGAGCTCCGCGTCACTCTCGCTGCGGGCGATGACCCACACCCAGTAGACCTGCCCGGAGACGAGCTTGCCGGCGGCGAAGGATCCAGAGGGCTCCGCGGCCGCGAGCGTCTGCGGCGGGGTCAACTGGTCGGCGCCCGAGATCCCGATGAGGATGCTGGCGGTTCCGGTCGGCAGGGAGGAGACCGCGAACGCGCCCTTGGCGTCGATCACGACCTTCATCGGGGCCGGCAGTGAAGGCGGGGGCGGGGGCGGGGGCGGGGGCGGAGGTGTCACACCGGCGGAGCGGTCCGGGCACAGCCCGTCCCAGATCCGGGCGCCGCACCAGTCGTAGCCGCGCGTCCCGGCGACTCCGCTGTTGGAGTAGTTCGGGAGCTTCCAGTACCCGCCGGACACCTCGGCGGTCGTGAGGTCGTCCACCCGCATCACGCGCTCGGCGCCGCGGTAGACCTCGAGGAAGGGCGAGGCGGAGGAGCTGCTCGAGAAGACCATGTTGTAGCGGAAGTAGACCCACGCGCCGACGAGCGCCGGCCCGAGATCCCAGTAGCGGTGAGGCCCGCGGCCGGCGTTGGCGTCCATGAAGTAGCGGATGTCGCCCTCGCCAAGCGCCGAGTTCTTGTTCCGCGCCCCCGTGCCCTGCGCACCCGTGCCGGTAGCCTTGAGGATCTGAGGCTGGATCGGGGCCTGAGTCAGCGAGTTACCGTGGATCTCCGGGCCGACCAGCCACCACCAGGCGTCCGCGATGTTGGTCGGGAGCTGGTGGAGCCGGAGGCTGATCTCGAAGCAGTTGGGGCCGCGGACCACCGAGCCGTCCGAGAGGTCGCTCCGCTCCGTCTTCCCGTCCTCGCCGGAGTAGGAGAGCCGCTGCCCGTCGAAGCACAGATGCCGATTGACCGGCACGTCCTCGGCCTCCCACGGGGGGCGCTCGCTCGCGGGGAGCTGGGTGTGCGACTCCGGCCAGCGCGCGTGACCACCGTCGAAGTTGGCGCCCCAGGAGGCGATCGACAGAAGCGCCTTCCGGATGTCAGGCACGGCGGAGGCTCCTGAGATCGCGGTGCAGGGCGATGGTCATCCTGGCCTCCTGATGGCGATGTAGCTGGAGCGAGCGGGGACGATCTGAACGTGTCCCCCGGTGCGCGGCGCCTCGATGACCTTCCCGTTGCCGACGTACATCTGAACGTGCCCGGTCGAGGGGAAGAGGAGATCCCCGGGCTGGGCCTGATTGATCGACGAGACGGCGGTTCCCGTCTTGATCTGGTCGTATGTGGTGCGCGGCAGCTTCACGCCGACCTTGGCCCATGCGTACTGGACGAGCGAAGAACAGTCGAAGCCGACCGTATTGGCGCCCCGTCCGAATCCGCGCCCCGCACCGGACGGCGTCCCGCCTCCCCACGAGTACGGCGTCCCAAGGACGCCCTTCGCGGCGTTGATGACCTGCGAGTCCGACGGGTCGGATGGGCGACCGGCCTGCGAGAGCCCGTCGAGCGCCACCTGACGGCCGGCGGACGCGGGTGCTCCGGTGCGCTTGAGCGATCCGAGTACCGGAGCAACGTCACCCGGCAGGCGACCGGCCATCACGTCGGCCTCGGACTGGCGGGCGTACCGCTGGACGGCGGCGACCGAGTCGGGGGTGAGCTGGCCGCCGCCGCCTGTCGCGGTGGCGCCGCCTGCCCGGCGCCCGGCAGGCGCCCTCGGCGTCACGGCGCCGCCCTGCTGCCCGAGGATCCGCGCCGCCTGCGGGGCGTACTGCGCGTACTTGGACAGGTAGCCCGCCTGGTCGGCCGGGCGCTGCGCACGGTAGGCGAGCGATCCGCCCCGAGCGCCCCGGTCGTAGAAGGACCCGAACTCGCGCGCGGTCGCTCGGGTAGCGAGAATCGGATCCTCTGCCTGGGCAGGCGTGTACCCAGCGGTCGTGAGCCGACCGCCTCGGTGCATCTGGTAGGGACCGAATGACGTACCGCCGTCACCACCGCGCGGCCGCAACTGGCCGCCCGACTCGATCAGCGCCGTGGTGAGCAGGGGGATCCTCAGGTGCGCGGGCTGCCGGCGGATGGCCGCGACGAGGCGAGCGTCTGGGTTAGCCACTACGCCCGCCTAACGGTGTACGATCGCGGCCCTATGGCCCCCCGGATCACTCCCGAGGAAAACGCGCGGATCTCGCGGCGCGAGAAGGCCGTCAGCCGCACGATCATCGCCGTCATCGTCGCGGCAGTAATCGGGTTGATGCTGTGGAACATCACCGACACGTCGGCCCCCGATCCGTCAGAGCAGCCGTCGTTGTCTACGTGCCGCGAATCTGTGCCGCCCTGCCTTGAGAATGGAATGGTCCGACTCGCCGCGCCGAACGCGCTGGGCGACGACCTGATGACGATCGACGAATACCGCCAGTTCCGGCAGGAGGCGCGGGAGTTGGGGTACCAGTAGGTCACTGGCGGTCCCTGTTCTTCTCGGCGTAGAAGGCGTCGCGCGCGCGGTCGTAGGGGCTGATCGAGAGGCCACCGAAGTACTTGAGGTACGGCAGGCGCGTGGTGTCGCTGCCGCCGCCGGGGATCAGGCTGGCCGACTGGCCGTACTGCGGGAACAGGCGAAGGATCAGGTCGAGCTTGCGCGAGTAGACCTGCGACGTCTGACCGCTGTAGCGGTTGGTCTTCTCTCCCATTCCGGCGATCGGGATGCCGTGCTTGGCGAGCAGGTTGATGATCGCGGGGGAGCGGGTCGTAGTCCCGCCGGGGCCGTTGAAGTAGAACGAGTAGCCGGTCTTGCCCTCGATGATCCCCTTGGGAACCGGGTTGAGCAGACCAGCGAGACCCCTGATCGGGTTCGTCGGATCGGCGTTGTTGAGGGCGCCATAAGCGGTGACGCTCTCCGGGTTGAACAGGAGCGGCTGCCCTTCGGGGGCGCCGATCGCTGTGCGGAGCCACGAAGGCGCCGGCACGCCGAACGATGACCGCTGCCCGGCCGACAGGAGGGAGAGGTCCGGGTTCCCCGCGAGCTGGTTGCTCGCGTTGATCGCCTTGTTCAGGTTCGCCAGCGTGCCGGGGCGCTGGAGGGCGACCCTGCCGACCATCGGGATCGCCTTCGACGGGAAGGTGATGAAGGGAAGCCAGAAGCGCCGCGCCGCCTTGACGAACCGGCCGACGTCCCCGTAGTCGTAGAGGAAGTCGCGGGTCACCTTGGCCGCCGACATGACGTCGTCGCCGGCCTTCATGCGCTCGATGAACGTTCCGAGGCGCACCATGTCCTCGCGGGCGTTGCCGACCGCCTGCGATGCCCGGGCGACCTTCCCGAACCCAGGGCGCGACGGGCGCAGTCCGCTCTTTCGCAGCGCCGCGCCGCCGGCCTCCGCGAGCTCGCCCCGGATCTCCTTGCCCGCCTGGCCGAGCCGGATCGCCCCGGCGGACTCGGCCAGGTTGACCAACTCGTCGTAGGTGTAGACCTGGCCCCGGATCTTCACGGTGGCCTTTCCCCCGCGAAGAGCCTTTGCCGCCTGGATGAACGAGAGCGGGTTGCGCGCACCGGCCCAATAGGCGGAGAGAAGGTCGCTCTGCATGTTGCGCATGTGGTAGCCGGGGGAGGTCAGCGCGAGCGCCTTCCACGACGAGCCGACCGAGTTGATGAAGTGCTGAGAGTCGCGGATGGCGTAGTGGCTCGTGATCGACGGGCGCATCAGCTCCTTGACGTGGAGGATCTGCGCCCCGTTCACGCCGGGGAGGTCCTTCGCGACGTTGTCAAACGCCTTCATCACGCGGGCATCGACGGAGGCGTGCCCGCGCACCTCGAGCAGCCGGGCGAGGTTGTATTCGGGCTTCAGCCCGAGGGCCTCCCATGCGTCGAGGTTCGGCAGCTCGCGCGGCTTCTGGAAGAAGAACGGGCTGTCGGGAGGCATCGGGAACATGCGCTCGACCTCCCGCCGCGCCGCTGCGTTGGCCGGAAGGTGCGGGACGTAGTCGGGGACCACGCCACGCTGAATCCCCGAGGTGTCCTCCAGCTTGCGCAGCGCGTCGAGCTGGCGCGCGGCGTCATCGCGCAGACCGGCCAGCGGGGCGGGGACGGGGTACTTGAGCGGGTTGTCGAGGTTGCGCGTGAGCGCCTTGTGCGCGTCCGCCTCGCTCAGCCCGGCCGCCTTCGCCGCCTTGGCGACGTCGCGCTGGTACTTGGTCGCCTGCTGCGAGATGACCCGCTTCTCCGTCTCGCCGTAGCGGCGAACATCAGAGCCCACGCGGTGAGCGACCTTGCTGCCCGACCCTGCCGGTAGGAACACCTCACGAAGGTTCTCCCCGGTCCGCGTGGACCCGATCGCGTGCGAGACTCGCTGGCCGGCGCGGGCGGCCTTGCCGGACTCGACGATCGGGATGACCTTCCCCCGGGTGAACGGCACCCGGAATCCGACCGACAGCTTGCGCTCCACGCCCGCTAGGGCTGCCTCGCGGATCGCGGACGCCTTCGCCACCTCACCGAGCGGGATGCGCTTGCCCTTCGCCGCCGCCTTCGCAGCTTCTGAGACGAGGTGAGACGCGCCCGCCTTACCGGCCGCCTTCGCCGCGCCGCCTGCCCCAAAGGTGACGTAGGTCGTCGGGTCGGTGGCGATGTCGATCCCGAGCCCGAGTGCCGTGCCGATCCAGTTCTTGGGCAACGCACCGCGCTCGCGCAGGGCGTCCGACACGTAGGTCTTTCGCCCCCACTGGCCGGCACTCACGAGGTTCTTGGCGGCATCCTTCGGCCGGCCGGCGAGCAGGTTGCCTAGCGTGTAGGCGGGGGCGCTCGTCGCGTCGAGCAGCACGCGGATCGGCGTGAAGGCCGGCCCCGGCCCCTCGTCCGGCGTGTCCCTGCGCGCCGCCGCGTTGAACTGCGCCGCCTGGGCGACCGAGGCGCGCGTCAGGTCGAGGCCACGCGGGGTCGAGGAGGTGCGACGGCTTGTTCCGCTCGAGGCGCTACGGGGAGCCGATGCGATCCGCCCGCCACGCGGAGAGGAGCCGGACGACCGGGGGGATGTCGAGACGGTCGGCACCTAGAAGCCGAGGCTCGACGTGACGCTGCTGACGGTCGCCGGCTGCTGGTTGCTCACCAGTCGAGCGATCTTGATGGCCTGCGCCCGCGTCGCCCCCTGCGCCTGAAGCTCGCGGATGATCTCGTTGACGTCGTACTGGAGGTACTCGGTGACCTTCTTGCCGTCCTCGCCGGTCACCGAGCGGGGGATCCCGTCCCACATCTCGCGGGCCCGCTTAGCCCACGCGCGCTGGTCGGTCGTCTTCGGCCCCTTGGCCTTGGCCGCCTCCTTCTCCTTCTTGGCAGCGAGGTTGTCGAGCGTGTTGGCGCGGCTGGTCAGGTTGCGCTCGCGGGCGATCTGGGCCTGCGTGCGCAGCTTGGCGGCATCGGTGGCGAGCTTCGCCGCGCGGTCGTCCTTGGCGGTGTTCGCCCGGATGCCCGCCGTCTGGAGCGTCGTGCTGGCGCCGATCTTCTTCCCGAGCAGGCTGAGGTTCTGCGACCGCAGCTCGGCGGCGAGCTTCTGGCGGTTGAACTGCTGCTCGGAGGCGGCGGCGGCGGCCTCTCCCGCCTGCTCCCGGTAGCCCGAGATCAACTCGCCACGGTTCGCCGTGCGGTCGGTGGTGAACTTCTGGAGCTGCTGGGCGCCAGTGTCCCGGGCGACGGTGGGAAGCTGAGAGAGGCCGAACAGCGTGGATGCGCGGGCCGCTACGGACCCCTCACGCGCTCCCTGGGCCATTACGCCGGGAAGCTGCTGCTGCGCCGCGGAGACGCCGGCAGGGGCGATGGAGCCGTAGGGGCCGGACGCCTGCCCCTGCACGGGGGCCTGGTATCCGGCGCCCGAGAGGTTGGCGAGCGTCCCGAACGCCTGCGCGCCCGCATCGCGGTCGGCGGCGGCCTGGGTGGCGTACTGCGAGTAGACGTCCTGGATACGCTGCTGTTGCGCGGCCGTGGTGCGGTCGAAGGCGCCGACGTCGGCCCTGGCCTGCGGGTCGAGGCCGGTGAGCTCGTTGCGCGGGCGGGCGAACCAGCGGCCGTTATCCGGGTTCTGAGTCCACTCGTACTGGTCGGGGTTGAGGCGCGGCTCCTTCTTCCATGAGCCGATGACGCCCTCGCTGCCCACGTACTCGCGGGGCTGGAGCTTGTTCAGCGCGGCCGTGCGCGTCGAGGTCGCGGCGGTCCCGCCCGTCGGCGTGCCGGAGGCAGGGGCGCTCGCCTGGGGGCGGATCCAGTAGCCGCCCTTGCGGATCGTCGCGAATCCCTTGGGCTTGACCTTCCAGCGCGCCTCCCCGGCCATGGCTACTGACCGCCCTTGCGACGGTACTTCGCGCCCTCGCCCGCCTTGGCGCCGTAGAACTTCGACTCCTTGGAGAGCAGGAAGGCGGCGGCCTGCTTGACGGCGTCCTCCTGCCCAGGCTGGCGGGCCCATGCGTGCGTCGCCGTGAAGCGCGAGACGGCGCGATTCAGCGCGCCCTTGTCGAACGATCCGGGGCTGACGTTCGCCTGACGCGCCTTGCGTCGCAGCGTGTTCGACACCGGGTCCTGCTTCTGCGTGTTGCCGGTGGTCGACTTCGGCCCGGACGGCTTCGCACCGGACGGCGGCGGCGAGGCCGGAGCCGGGGCGCGAGGCGATGACGTGCGCGGAGTGCTGGAGGTTGAGGACGGTGCGCTCGAGGACTTGGCGACCTGATTGCGGATGGCCGCCGATGCCGCCGCTCCCGCGCCAGATGCCGCGCTACCTGCCCGCGCGATGGCGCCGCCTCCGCGTGGCGACGACGGCGCCCTGGGCGTGGTGACCTTCGGTGACCTCTGCCCGGGCGTCAGCGCCTTCGGGGTGCGCGACGGCATGGGGAGAGACGGGGCACGGGATCGGTCGATCGGCGTCCCGCGCACGGGGTTGGTGTCACCGCGCACCCCCTCGCTGACGTTGGATCCGAGGTAGGTACGCAGTCCGCCGAGCGCCTTTCGCCTCTGCGATGCAGCGCGAGCCGACGCCGAAGCCGCCTTGAAGTTGATCGGTGCCATCGTGATCTCCTATCCGAACCGATTTCCGGCGTTGTAGGCGGAGTCCCACCTGTGGGCGAGGGCCGAGGTGGACTTACGGCCCTTGAGGAAGTCGGCGTAGGTCATGGACGCCCGCGGAGTTGCGGTCGTAGCGGCAGCCGGCGCAGGCGCGACCGCGGCAGCCGGAGCGGCGGGGGCGCCCGGGTCCGGGGCGGTCTGCGCGGCCTGCCAGTCGGCGTACTCGCCCCGGCGGGTGGCGAGGTCTCCGCGGAATCCGGCGTCGTCGGACGCCTGCTGCTCGGTCAGCGAGGTCTGCTGGTTCGCCATCTGGCGCTCGATGGCGTTGCGGGCCGCGTCGAGCTGGCGACGCTGGTCCTGCTGATCGCGCACGTTGAACGACGAGTAGAAGGTGCCGCGCGCGTTGTGCGCCTGGTTGGTCTGGCGGTACGCCTGCTGGTAGAGGCGCCCGTCGGCGCCGCGCACCAGCTTGTAGACGACCGTGCCGTTCTGGTTGATCTCGGTCGGCGTGGCGCCCCGGTCGTATCCCTGCTCGCCGAGGGTCGCGGCCGTGTCGTAGGCGAGCGTGCGCCGCCGGGGGTTGTAGATCGAGGGCAGGGTGTCCAGGCGGCCCTGGAGCTGGTCGATCCCGGCCTGCTGACCGGCGCTGACGGGAAGGGCCATGCCTACGCTCCTGCCACTCGGACGGGACGGACGGTCATCCAGGGATTGAGCAGCCCGGCGTTGTTGACGGTCAGCGTCCCCGCGTTCACCTTGAACTGCATCTTGAGGACGTCCGCGGCGGCGGCGGCGATGACCTGTGAGTAGACCGAGATGCTGATGTCGTAGTTGGCGGCGGGCGCCTGCCCCCGGACGGCGTTGGTGTCAGAGGTCGCGGCTGCGCCGATCTTCAGGGCCATCGTGCCGAGGGCGGCGGCCGTGTCGTTCTGGGCCTGCGCCCACGCCTCGACCTCATACTCGCCTGCAAGCGGCGCGGTGAGCGTGGGGCCTACCGTCGAGAGATCGACGTAGGCGGCCGTTGAGGTGGTGGTCATCGACGTTCCCGTGTTGGTCGCACGGAGCGCCGCGCCGCCCACGTAGAGCCACGGGTACGTGGTCCCGTCTGAGGTGTCGTAGACGAGGCTCCACCGCACCCCGGCCGTGCCGGTGTCGTAGACCACCTGGAAGCCCTCGTGCGGTCCGGTCGCCGGGAGCGTCGTGAGGATAGGCGGAGCGCCCGTCTGCACCCATCCGGGGATCGCGCGCAGGTAGAGCATGTGCGCCACGGCGTGGGAGGTGGCGTCCACTTCGAGGTAGACCTCGTCGCCGTCCTGGGGGCTCTGCGGCAGGACGCTCACCACGTCGATCCGCACCGAGCGGTGGCGGATCCCGCGCGGGACGATGCTCGCGAGCGCCGAGGGATCGCGGAGAACCTGATTGATGACGTCCTCGCGGATCACAGCGGCCTCTTCGACGCCCGCACCGTCACACCGACGCGGCTGATCTCGGTGACGGTCTCGGTCGTCTGCGTGGCCGACTTCGCCAGGCGAAGCTGGTGCAGCCCGGCCTTGACGCCGACGCGATGGACGTAGGGCTTCGGACCGTCCGCCGTCTTCGAGGCCATCGAGCCGAGCGTCGTGGTGACCGTCGCCGTGGAGTCGAGCCCCTGCGTGGAGACGACCGATCCTCCGAGCGTGGAGCTCGTGCCGCCTGAGTCGGTGATGTTGGCCTCGACCACCAGCTCGAGCAGCCGCTCGTCCACGTTCGCGCCCGCGTCGCGCGCAAGGCGCGAGGACATGTGCAGCTCGAGCGCGGGGCTCGTGCCGTCGCCGTCGCGCGCAATCCCGGTCCCGTCGATCGCCGGGGCGTAGTTGATGACGCGGCCCTGGTCGGCATCCTGAACGGCGAGCAGCGTGTCGTCCTCGCCCTGGATCTTCGAGGAGAACATGTAGCGCGGGGCGAAGTTGCTCACCCGGTCGAACCAGCGCGGCCCCCACTTGCCGTCGTCGGCGAAGGGGTAGAGGTGCCACGTTCGCTGGATCGTTCCGCCGGCCGTCGTGAGGTGGACGACCATGCAATCGTCCTTCTCGCCGATCGTGCAGTAGTCGGCGGTGCCGAAGTCGAAGTCGGCCGCGAGGTCCTGCCACTCGCGCTCGATGCGTCCCCGCGTCATCGAGCGCACCTGGCCGCCGTAGTAGCAGAAGACGCCGTTCGGGCCCGCCCACACCGGACCGATCGACAGCGAGTGCGCCGAGCGGATGTCCATGCACCCGGCGCCCTCACCCCCTGGGAGCATCGACACGTCGAGCGCGCCGTGCTGGCCGAAGACCCCGTAGGCGTCGTTGCGCTTGGGGACGACGAGCGGATTCGTGGAGGGGATCAGCGCCACGCACTCGTCGGCGTCGTTGGGCGCCGGGACGTCCACGAAGTCCATGAGGAAGTCGAGGGGGTTGTCGCTGGTGTGTCCGGTCGTCGGGTTGAATGGAGGCGTGAACCCAGGCGGGTAGCTCAGGTTCCACCCGACCGGGCCGACAAAGACGCGGCTCTTATGCTGGTCTACCCCGGTTCCCCAGAAGCTACCCTTATGGGCAGCGGAGTCCTTGAACGGGCAGCGGCGGAGCACCTGATACGGGGCGGTCGTGATCGTCTCGCACTTGGAGAAGGCCATCGTGTCGTCGTCGGTGAGATCGGAGATCAGGACGTTCGTGTAGGAGCCGCTGTCGAGTTGCACCGAAACCGAATCCGAGTGCAGCGCCGAGACGTCCTCGGGGTTGACCGACCCCCAGCCGCCCGCCGACCACTTGGTCCCCTGCCCGGTCACAACGGACGGACCCGCCGAGGTTGCGCTGAGGGTGCCGGCCGAGTAGACCGAAACGCACGGGTACGTTGTTCCGGTAGGTGACGCGGCCTCTCCAACGACGATCTGCGTCGCGGATGCCTGCATCTCCTCGACAGTCAGGATGTCGGTCCCGACCTCGACCACCTTGTAGACGATCCCGATTGATGGCGTCGTGAAGGTGCGTCCGTAGAAGAACATCCCGACTTCGGCGTTGTCGAAGTTCGGCGCCCCCGTCGTCGTCAGCGTCGCCTCGCCTGCGGTATAAGTGGCGTCAGCGGCGGTGTAGGCGCCCGCCGACGCCACGCCCGCGTAGCGCCTAAGCGGTGTCTGCCCATCCTGCGCGCACCAGATGACCTCGTCGTTGTAGACGCAGCGCGGCAGGTAGACGACCGTGCCCGCGTAGATCGACGTCCCGACGGCCGCCGCGTTGTGGAGGAACAGGTCGCCGTCGTCATCAACGGTCACGGTGCGCGTGGCGCCCGCGAGGACGAACTTCGCTCGAGCGACCGCCACAAGGTTGTCGACCACGTCTGCCGTGGTGCCATCGTATGCCCACCCGCGGCGCTGGCGGACCAGGCCGTTCGGGACGATCGCGTCCGCGCCGCGTGCGAGGTTGCGCGAGGGGAGCTGGTGCGCGGGCACGTCGGTCACGACGCCATCGACGCCGGGCCGCTCGATCCATGAGGTGCGGCGCGGCATCAGCGCTGCGCCCGGATCGCGTTGACGGCGGCCATCATCTGCGCGCGCTGGTCGGCGTCGGCGTTCGCCAGGTCGCGGCGCCACACCCGCGCGGCCCGGTCGTTCCACTTGCCCGCCCCAGTCGCGTAGACGCTCATCTGGCGGATGGACTTCACCCGCCCGGGGAAGCTGCCCGTGTAGCGCGCGTCCTTGTAGAAGTTCCTGCCCCCGCGCGCGCCGTAGAGCTGGCGAAGCGCGGCCGGAAGGACGTCCGCCGAGACGGCCTCGGTGATCCCCTCTTCCCAGAACCGCTGATCCGGCGTCTGGGTGGCGAGAGACTTCGATCCGGTGTGGATCAGCTCGTGGTTCAGCGCGCCCACCTGATCCATCGCCTCGGCGCTCATCGGCCGTCGCGCGCGCCCGCGCATCCGCTGCTGGAGACCCGCCCAGATCCGCACGTTGGCGGCGTTGGCGATGATCTGGCGCCCCTGGGGATCGACGTACGCCTGAGCGCCCACGTACCCCGGCCCGAGCACATCGAGGTTCGGCATCTGCTGGATGGTCGGCGGGGGGATCCGAAGGCCGATGCCGCTGAGCCACGCAGCCGTGCGGGCCGCGACCTGCTGGGCCATCGGAGACGCCGGGACGGGGGCCTGGTCTATCACCGGCTGAACCCACGAAGCGCCTGCACGGAGGCCGTGGCGCCCTTTCGGCGGTTCATGTAGGCCCGCAGCTCGGCGCGCAGCCCGGCGGCGAGGGCAGCCGCTCCGCGCGAGAGGTCGGCATCCTCCTCACTCATCGCGATCCGGGCGATGGCCTCCTCGGCGATCAGGTCATGGAACTCGTCGGGCATCTCCGAGGGGATGTCGCCGTCGGCGGACAGGGCCGTGGGGCGCGAGACGTAGTAGATCGTCACGGCGCCAACCTGCGTGGTGGAGGGCGTCGGGCGCACGCGCACGGTCGTCGAGGATCCGTCGACCACGTAGACCTGCGGCTCGCCGGCCGCATCAGCCGACACCTCCGCGAGCTCCTGCTCAGTGATCGGCTGGAGGATGTAGTCGTCGGTGTACATCGACAGGATCTCGACGACGCCTGCCGGCAGGGTGATCGTCTCCGTATCCGCCGTGAAGTCGATCGTTGCGGTCGCCTTCTTGAGCCTGAACTCGGCCGAGAGTCGGTAGCGGGCCTGCTGGATGGCCGTGTTGATCTGCGTCGTGCGCCCGGTGTCGTCCGTGGAGATCGTCAGGCGGTCGAGAACGTAGGTGCGAAGCTCGAGGTAGGTCATCGCTCCTCCTCCCATCTCGCCCCGCGGATGGATCCCGCGACGGACCCGACCGCAATCCGCTGCGACGACCGGACGACGCGGATGCGGTCTGCCCCGCCCTGGGGTCGTACCGGGCGCGTCGTGATGTTCAGGACGATCGGCATGGCGACGATTCCGAAGGCGCCGAGGATTGCCTCAGAGGATGCACCGAGCGCAACGGTGAGCGAGGATGAGCCGAAGGTCGTCCTGGTGCCTGCCGCCGCCTTGGTGAACGTGTAGGTGGAGGCGGTCGCGGCAGTCTTCGTCGCGAAGCCGGAGACGAACTTGACGAACGTGAACGTAGATGCGGTAGCGCCGGTCTTCGTGGCAAATCCCGCCGTTGTGGCTCCGAGCGTCCAGGTTGACGCGCTCGCGCCGAAGTGCTCCGTGGCGCCCACCGAGACGTCGCCTGCCGTGGTGGCGGAGAACGTGATCGGCAGCGAAGCCGCTCCGAAGCGGGTGCGCGTACCCGCCGTGGTGGCAGCGAAGGTGAACGTGCTCGCGCTTGCACCGGACTTTGTTGCGAAGCCAGCCGAGATCGCCGAGAAGGTGACGGTGGTCGCGGACGCGCCGAAGGTCGTCTTGGCTCCGGCCGTGGTGGCGCCGAGGGTCCACGTCGATGATGTCGCGCCGAGTCGTACGCGCACGCCCGCAGTCGTGGCTGTGAGGGTCCAGGTAGACGCCGACGCGGCCGCCTTGGTCGCGAAGCCCGCGGTGACCCGGTTGAGCGTGAACGTCGATGCTGTGGCGCCCGCCTTGGTGGCGAAGCCGGCGACCGCCTTGGTGAACGTCCAGGTGGAGGCGGATGCGCCGAAGTGCTCCGTGACGCCCGCCTCCACGGGCACCCAGCCATCGGCGGTGGGGAGCCACAGCGGGGAGACCGGCGGCTCGGCGGCCGAGGTGTCGGCGGCCCCGGTGTTGGTCAGCGCGTGCGCGTTGCCCGAGAGGTCGTAGAGCTTCGCCGTGCTCTCCAGGCTCGTGGCGAGCACGAGGCCCCGTGTGGTGAGGCCGCGCCACATGGCCTCCTCGATCTCGCCCGCCGTGAGGATGACGTTGTGGAATCCGAACCAGGCGATATCGCCGCCGAGCGCGTAGTCGAAGCCGGACCAGTTGCCGATGTACGCCACGCCGTTCGCGGCGGTCGTCGCGGTTCCGGTGCCCGCGTTGGCGACGGTGACGGTGCGGGTGCCGAGGGCGACGGCCTGGACGGGGCTCGCGGTGTAGACCGTTGGCGTCGAGCGGCCGGTCTGGCTGATGGCGATGAACACCCACTGCGACGCCGAGTAGGCGATGCCATCGTTAGCGCCGGTCACCTGGAACTGAGCCGTCGTGCCGTCGGTCTGACGGTCGATGGTCAGCCGGTCGGTGGTGCTCGACGAGTAGTAGACGTCGATGTTGGCCGCGGCGTCGATCGAGAAGAGCTGGCCGCCGGTCGTGCTGGTCTTGCGCATCCACATGCAGGCCGTCCAGTTGGACGGCGTGTCCACCGTTGCGCCGGTGGCGACCCGGTCGGTGCCGTTCTTCGGATCGAAGAGGACGGCCACGCTAGGCGGCGGTGTAGCTCAGGAGGACGACGTCGAGCAGGGTCGGGACGGCCAGCGAGTCGGTGCCGCCCGAGCCGTCGCCGTCGCGGGTGACGCGGCCGATCACGCGGTCTCCGGCCTCGAAGGTCGGCAGGCTGGTGGAGAACGTGATGCGGTCCTGCAGGTAGGCCGTCGCGGGGACCGTGATGTCCTGAATCGTGAGCGCGGTGAGCGCGGGGTCCTGGTCCTCGGCGTCCTTCGCCACGGCGACGTCCACGCCGATGCGGTGGATGCCCGAGGTCGCGTTGGCGATGCAGACGACCACGAGCGCGGCGGCCGAGGCGTAGTCGTCGGGCACCTGGCCCCGGAAGTACCAGGCCCCGTCCGCCGTCGCCGAGAGGGCGTAGTACATCTGCCGGGTCGTCGAGTCGAGGACGGTTGGATAGGCGTTGCCGTCCGCGCTCGGGGTGGTGAAGGTGAGGGGGACCTGGGGCATCTCACGCCTCCACGAAGTAGGAGAAGTGACCGCCGACGTTCGGCGTGCCGGACATCGCCTGCAGGTAGATCACCGATCCGGCGATGCCCTTCAGCACGGGATTCATCGCGTCGCCGTTGCGCGCGAACCCGCCGTACTGATCGACCCACATCGTCCCCGACAACTCGACGGCGCCGACGCCCTGGCGGAACATCAGCGCGCCGCTGGTGCCGGCCGAGAAGGCGTATCCGACGATGTAGGCGGTCGTGCCGGTCCCCGGCGTCACGAGGGCCTGCGATCCCGAGGTCACGTTGATCGTCCCCTGGAGGATCGTCTTCCCGTGGGTGACCGTCTGGGTGCCCGCAGCGGTCGCGACGACGGTGCCCGCCCCGATGGTGGAGATCGCCACGGTCCCTGCTGCGATCGTGCTGATGGCGACGGTCCCGGCCGCGATGGTGCTCACGGCCACCGTGCCTGCGACGGTCTGCGTTCCGGCCGCTACCACGGTGCCGTCCGACGTCAGCACGCCGCCGTTGTCGTCCACGCTGAGGACGCCGGTCGAGTCGCTGGCGATCGTCACCC
>Ga0172380_10005704_pt1 | contig 14917 bp, 14 predicted proteins | sample Leawe162metaG_FD_119747 | JGI IMG/M metagenome (GOLD analysis project Ga0172380, IMG submission 119747) | Leachate microbial communities from a municipal landfill in Southern Ontario, Canada - Leachate well 162 metaG | ecosystem: Engineered > Solid waste > Landfill > Unclassified | place...
CAACGCTTACGTGGCCGACATCACGCCGCCCGAGCAGCGGACCAAACGCTTCGGCTTGCTGGGCGCCATGATGTGGCTGGGTTTCATCGTCGGTCCGGTCATGGGCGGGCTGCTGGGCGCGATCAACTTGCAGTTACCGTTTCTCGTCGCCGGTGTTCTGGCCATGGTCAATTTGCTGTACGGCTATTTTGTCTTGCCGGAGTCGCTGCCTGCCTCGCAGCGCAAGCCGTTTAGCTGGCGCGCTGCCAACCCGGTGGCTTCCTTGCGCAAGCTGGCACAGCTCAAAGGCGTTGGCCCGCTGGTGGGCGTGGTCGCGTTCAGTGGCCTGGCGCAGTTTGTGCTGTACACCAGTTGGGTGCTCTACACCAGCTTCAAATTTGGCTGGGGCCCGCTGGAGAATGGGTGGTCGCTGGCCATGGTGGGCCTGGTGTCGGTTGCCGTGCAGGGGTTCTTGCTGGGGCGCCTGCTCAAAATATTTTCCCCGCAGCGCCTGGCCGTCATGGGCCTGATCTCGTCGGCGCTCGCCTATGCCTTGTGGGGTGCCGCAACTGAAGGCTGGATGATGTACGTCGTCATCGGCGTCAACGTCTTTGGTGTGACGGTTGCCGCGTCAGTTCAGAGCTTGATTTCATCGGCGGCCGACAGCCGCAGCCAGGGCCTGACGCTGGGTGCAGTGAGTTCGCTCAGCAGCTTGATGGCGGTGCTGGCGCCGATGCTGGCGGCGCCGATGCTGGCCCTGGTCTCGCACTACCCCAGGGGTGATTGGCGAATTGGCGCGCCTTTCTATTTTTGCGCGGCACTGCAGGTGGCGTCGCTGTGTCTGGCCGTCGTTCACCTTCGTCGCCATCGCAACACCTCCGGCAACCCGGCCCCGCCACCTTGACCGACGGCGTGAAATTCCATGGCTGAGCCGACGCACGTGACAAATGCAAGTCAACTCGCCCCGCCCTGGCGTGCCAGATGCACCTGGTGCAGCGTGATTTTGCGAACCTCGGCCTGACTGGTCTCGATGTGAGTGTGCAGCAGCATGGCAGCCTGCTCGCCCCGCTTGCGCTGGATGGCTTTAAGGATCTTGGCGTGCTCGTCGTAGGTCGCATCAATACGGGCCTGCTTGGTGAAATCCAGCCGGCGGATGATGCGGATGCGATCAGTCACGTCGCGGTGCACTCGCGCCATCTCGGCGTTGCCGGCGGCCGTCACCAGAGCGCAATGAAAGGCTTCGTCCCACTGACTCACCTGCAGGGTATCCGAGCTTCGCTGCGCCAGCGGTACCAGCCAGATCGCCGCCAGTTCGTCAAGCAGCGCACGGTTCACCGCGCCACCATGGCGCAGACCATCTCCGCTGAGCCGGTGGGCCGCCGCGGTTTCCAGCACCATGCGAAGGTCATAGAGCTGCTCGAATTTGTCGAAGTCGAAAGGCAGCACGCGCCAGCCACTGCGAAACAGAACTTCCACATAGCCTTCTTGCTGGAGCCTGAACAGGGCTTGGCGAACCGGTGTGCGTGACACCCCCAGGCGTTCGCTGATTTCGTTTTCCGTGAAGCGATCACCCGGCACCAGGTTGAACTGGCCGACATCACCCTTGAGCTGTTCATACACTTCATCCGCGCGCGAGCGGCGCGCAGTCGCGTCGGCAACAATGGCAGGTCGGCGGATCGGAGTGGACATCGAGACGAACTCTATCAGTATTGCTCAAGCAGGCTGGCCAGCCAGTGCCTGAAGCAACTCTTTGCTGAACGCCGTCCAGCCCACGATGGCGCCCTGGGCCTGGATCATCTCGATGGTCGACGTCTTGAAATGAGGGAAGTAGCTTTCTGTGCAATCCGCCAGAAGCAGGCTGTCGTAACCCCGGTCATTGGCTTCACGCATGGAGGTCTGCACGCACACCTCGGTCGTCACGCCCATGAAAACCAGATGGCTGATGGTCCGTTGCAGCAGCATGGCCTGTAGCGGCGTCGCATAAAACGCCCCCTTGCCCGGCTTGTCGATCACGATCTCCCCGGCCACCGGCGCCAGCGCGGGGATGATCTGGTTGCCAGGCTCACCGGCCACCAGGATGCGACCCATGGGCCCCGGGTCGCCAATGCGCAGCTTGGGGTTGCCCCGGTTGCGCTTGGCCGGCGGACAGTCGGACAGATCGGCGGCGTGTGCCTCGCGGGTGTGCACCACCATGCCTCCGGCGGCACGCCACGCCATCAGCACCGTCCTGCAGGCGGGCACGATGGCCGACAGCAGCGACACATCATTGCCCAGCGTCTCGCCAAAGCCGCCGGGCTCGATGAAGTCGCGCTGCATGTCGATGATGACCAGCGCGGTGCGTTCGACGCTGAAGGCGAAGGGGAAGGGTTTGGCGGCCAGTTGCATGGTGGGTCGTGCGGCGTGGATTGCGCTTCAGGCCCGCAATGACAACGGGAATTCGGTGGGCTGGTTGGGTCCGGTTTCATGCTGGCCGCCACCCATGTGGGCACCGAGCACCTGCCGGTCGGCGGCGGCGGCCGTGGTCTCGAACACGACACGCCCTTCGCTCATCACCACGATACGGTCGGCCAGTTCCAGCAATTCGTCAAGGTCTTCGCTGATCAGCAATACCCCGGCGCCCCGCTGCCGAACCTGGCGCAAGCGGGTGTGGATTTCGCTCACAGCAGCGAAGTCCAGCCCGAACACCGGGTTGGCCGCGATCAGGACATTGATCTCGCCCGCCAGCTCCCGCGCCAGCACCGCGCGCTGCACGTTGCCACCCGACAGGCTGCGAATCGGCGCACCCTCGCCCCGCGTCTTGACACCGTACTCGGCGATCCAGGCGCGTGCGCGGCTGCGCCAGACCGGAAACCGCAGCACGCCGCCCCAGCGCCCGCCGTATGCCAACGGGCGCTGGTCAAAATCACGCAGCGCCATGTTCTCCGCCACGCTGAGCTCGCCCACGCAGGCGTTGCGCAAGGGCTCCTCAGGCAGGCTTCGCACCTTCAGGCCACGGTTTTCCTCGCGCGTGGCGGCATACGGTTGGCCCATCACCTTCACTTGCCCGGCAAGCCGCGGGCGCTGTCCCACCAGCGCTTCGACCAGTTCGCGCTGGCCGTTGCCCGAGACACCCGCAACGCCGAGGATTTCACCCGCCTGCACGGTCAGGCTCAGCCCGTGCAAGGCCAGTGTGCCCCGGTCACCCATCACGGTCAGGCCTTCGACCTGTAGAGCACTGGAATGCCTCCCGGCTCCGTCGCTCGAGGCGTCTACCGGGTGCCTTTCAGCGGCTGGCGCCCGATCTGCCTCTGAAGGGCCAGCAGGTGCGGCGGCTTCGCCCATCATCGCCTGAGCCAGCAGGGCGGGCGTGGCGTCGGCGACGCGGCCGTGCTGCACCGCCTTGCCGCGGCGCAGCACGGTCACGCTGTCGGCGTAGGCCATGACCTCGCGAAACTTGTGGGTGATGATGATCACGCTGCACTGGCCGCTGCGCGCGAACTCGCGGACATGGCCCAGCACTTCGTCGGCCTCCTGCGGCGTGAGCACCGAAGTGGGCTCGTCCAGAATCAACAGGCGCGGTTTGAGGTAGAGCTGCTTGAGCAGTTCGAGCTTTTGCTTTTCGCCCGCCGCGAGCCCGGCCGGACGGGCATCGAGGTCCAGCCTGAAGGGGGTGGTCGCCAGGAAGGCACGGAGTTCGTCGCGCTGCGCCTGCCAGTCAATCCATGCCGGTGTCTTGCCGCCGGCCAGCAACAGGTTCTCGGCCACCGTCATGCCCGGCGCCAGCGTGAAGTGCTGGTAGACCATGCCGATGCCCAGGCCGCGGGCGATCACGGGGTTGGCGATATCGTGCTCTCGCCCGTCAAGCAGGATGCTGCCCTCTTCGGCACGCTGGAAACCGGCCACGCATTTGACCAAGGTGCTCTTGCCCGCGCCGTTTTCGCCCAGCAAGGCGTGGACCGTGCCCGGCTCCACCCGCATCGAAACGCTGTCCAGGGCGGTAAAGCCACCGAAACGCTTGGTCAGCCGCAGGGTCTCCAACGCCAGCGCGCCGCAGGCCATGGGCAAGCCGCCAATGGGGTGAGACGGGATGTCAGGGAGGGCTGCCATGGATTCTTTGGGTTGCGCCTAAAGCGAAGCCAGCGCGTCCAGCACGGCGCCGGAGGCCGCATGCGCGCCGAACACGCCGTGCTGCATGGTGATCATGTTGAGCGCCGCCTGGTGGTTGGCGGGGTCGGTGGCGGCGGTGCAGTCGGACAGCAGCAGGCATTCATAGCCGCGATCATTGGCGTCGCGCATCGTAGTGTGCACGCACACGTCGGTGGTGATGCCCGTCAGGATCAGGTTTTCGATCCCGCGGGTGCGCAGCACCAGGTCCAGGTCGGTGGCATAGAACGAGCCCTTGCCCGGCTTGTCGATCACCACCTCGCCGGGCAGGGGCGCCAGCTCGGGAATGATCTCCCAACCCGGCTCGCCGCGCACCAGGATGCGCCCGCAGGGGCCGGGGTCACCGATGCCAACGCCGTCGGAGCCGATCTGGCGCGAGCGCCAGCGCTTGTTGGCCGGCAGGTCCGACAGGTCGGGTCGGTGGCCTTCGCGGGTGTGCAGGACGTGAAACCCCAGGGGGCGCAGCCGCACCAGCAGGCGGGCAAGCGGTGCGATCGGCGCGCGGGTCAGTGAGATGTCGTAACCCATCGCGTCCACGTAGCCGCCCGGGCCGCAGAAATCGGTCTGCATGTCGATCACGACCAGCGCCGTGTTGTCCGCACGCAGGGCACCGTTCCAGGGCCAGGCGTAAGGGTTGGCATTGACGAAACGCTCCATCGTCAGCTTGCCGCTTTTTCGGCACTGAATGGCTGTGCGCCGGGAGCCAGGGGATGCGCTTCGGGGCCTTTGTAGCTGCGCAGCGGCGGCGCAAAACCGCAGCTTGTGCCGTCGGTGACCTGCACCGTCCATGGCAACTGGTAGCGGCCCGCGGCCATGTCCCGCATGTAGCTGTAGGGGAAGTCCTGTGCGCCGCCTTTCACCGCCACATAGCCGCGGTGGTAGAGCTGGTACAGGTTGTTCTCCACACCCCACCCGGCGCGCGCCTCGCGTACCAGGTCCGGTCGCAATTCGGCGGTGACGATCTCGTCGGGTCGACCGCCGCCTTGCACCAGTACGGTGCCGTCAAAGTTGCAGAACATCGCCTCGCCCATCGAGTCGAATGTGCCGTCGCTGCCGCACATGCAGACACTGGCGGTGTACGCAAGGTTGCAGAACGCGTTGGCCTGGTTGGTGATCTGCCAGGCGTGGCGGATCGGCGCCGTATAGCCGGCTGTGCGGAGGATGATTTCAGCGCCTTTGTACGCGGCTTCCCGCGCCATTTCCGGAAACATCCCGTCATGGCAGATGATCAGAGAAAGCTTGCTGCCCTTGGGGCCGTCGCAGACTGGAACGCCCAGATTGCCGGGTTCCCAGGGCTCGACCGGCACCCAGGGGTGCAGCTTGCGGTAGTAGAGCCGGATGGCGCCGCTGTCGTCAATGATCAGACCGCTGTTGTAGGGGTTGCCGTCCGGGTTCGCCTCCATGATGGAGAAACAGCCCCAGATGCGGTGGTCGACGCAAGCCCGCATGAAGGCCGAGACTTCGGGCCCGTCGAGCGCACACAGGATGGCCGGATCGGTGTCCATGCTCAGGCCATGCAACGCGTATTCCGGAAACACCACCAGGTCCATCGTGGCCTGGTTGCGACGCGCCTTGGCCACCAAGTCGCAGATGCGTTGGGTCTGCGCCGCCAGATCGGCCGGCGTCTTCACCACCGGCAGTTGCAACTGCACCAAGCCGATCACGACCCCGTGCTGCGATTTGTTCAGTCCACCAAGACCACTCATGTCTTTCTCCTTCAATGTGTCGATGAGAGTTCACCAGGGCTGCCCGCCGCCACGCTGCCGGGTTTGCAGGTCAGCACCAGAATCACCAGGGTCAGCACATAGGGCACCGTGTTGAACAGGTGGTAGCCCCAGCCGATGCCAACCGACTGCAGCGACGGGCCGATCGCCCCGGCGCCACCAAACAGCAGCGCCGCGCCAACGCAGCGCAACGGGCTCCAGCGCGCAAAGATCACCAGCGCGACAGCAATCAGGCCCTGGCCGCTTGAAATGCCTTCGTTCCAACTGCCCGGGTAGAACAGCGTCAGCGAGGCGCCCCCCAGACCGGCGAGAAAGCCGCCTGCCGCCGTGGCGGCAATGCGAATGCCGGATACGGAATAGCCCAGCGCCCGCGTCGCATCCGCCGAGTCCCCGGCCAGGCGTACCAGCAGGCCCCAGCGCGTGCGGGCAAAAGCCCACCACAGCGCCACGGCCAGCGCCACGCCAAGAGGCATCAACGCATTCACCCGCAAGGCCGACTGAATGACCGGCGAATCGCTCCAACTCCCCAGCGGCAGCGCCACAATTTGCGGCGCCTGTGGCTGGATCAGCGGCTTGCCCAGGTAGAGGGCCAGGCCCGTGCCCAGCAGCATCAGCGCAATGCCGGTGGCAACGTCGTTCACCCGCGGCAGCGAGCACAACAGCCCGTGCAGCGTCGCCAGCAGGGTGCCGGCCAGCGCACCCGCCAGCACACCCAGCCAGGGCGATCCGGTCAGGTAGGCGCCGCCAAATGCGGCCATCGCCGACAGCACCAGCACACCTTCCAGACCCAGGTTGATGCGGCCTGATTTCTCCGTCAGACACTCGCCCAGACTGACGAACAGATAGGGCGTGCCGACACGCAAAGCGCCACCCACGATAGCCGCGACCAGCGCCACCCATTGATCCGTGCTCATGCGATCTTGTCTCCCATCGCCAGTTGCGCGGGGCTGACTTCGGCGGGTCCGCGAAGCCGCTTCAGCAAGCGCCGCCACTCGGTGTCGCGCAGCGCCTCGCTCGCCAGGATCAACACAAAGGCAATGCCCTGCAACACCATGACCGAGGCGTCTGGCAAGCCCAAGCGCCGCTGCAACAAGCTGCCCGCCGCGCCGAAGCCGCCAAACAGCACCGCCACCGGAATGATCGCGATCGGGTGGTGCCGCGCAATGAACGAAACAAGGATGCCCGCGTAGCCGTAGCCCGCGATCAACGAGGCGTTGGCGCTGTTGTGCACCGCTGCCACTTCCACCGCGCCGGCCAGGCCGGCGCCGGCGCCGCCGATCGCGCAGGCGCCCAGGATCAGCCGCGTCGCGGGCAGGCCAACCAACTGGGCCGTGCGAAGATTGCCACCCACCACGCGCATGGCAAAACCTGTAGCTGTCCAGCGCAGCCACAGGCCCAAGGCGATACAGGCGAGCAGGCCCAGCAGCAGCCCCCAATGCACGTCGGAGCTGCCCATGCTGCCGATGCGCAGGCCTTCAGCCAGTGCCTGGGTGGAAGGCTTGCCCAGACTCGCCGGGTCCCGCAGCGGGCCTTCCACAACATGCTTGAACAAGCCGATGGCGATATACGCCAGCAACAGGCTGCTGATGGTCTCATTGATGCCGCGGGACTGGCGCAGCCAACCCGCCAGCATGACCCAGACGGCGCCGGCCGCCGCGCCCGCCGCGCAGACCAGCACGGTGCCCAGCAAGTTGGCCGGCAGCGGCAAAACGCTGGGCAGGACCGCGCAGGCCAGGCCACCCAGCACCAGCGCGCCCTCGCCGCCGATGATGATCAGCCCGGCGCGCGCCGGCAAGGCGACGCACAAGGCGGTCAGCATCAGCGGAGCGGCCCGCTGCAGCGTGTTCTGCCATGAGAACCAGTCGCCAAACGCACCCTTGAACAGGGTCACCCAGACATCCAGCGGACTGACGTCGGCGAACCACACGAAGACGCCGAACAGCAGCAGCGCAGCCACGATAGCCGCAACCGGCAGCAGCATGTCGTTGGCCGTGGAGCGCATGCGGGGCGGGTCAGTCTGAAGCGTTCGGGCTCGATGCGGCAAAGTTCAGAAGGAGCCGACCACGCCTTCAACCAGGTAGTTCATTTTTTCGAGCTCGATATCCGTCTGCTTGAAGGTCTTGCCCGCGGCAATCACCACATTGCCCTTGTTGTCCTTGAGCGGACCCTTGAAGATGTCGAAGGTGCCGGCTATCATGCCGGCCTTGATGCCGTCCGCCTTCTTCTTCGCGGCGTCGCTCACCATCGCGCCATAGGGTGACATCTTCACGTAGCCCTCCTTCAGGCCGCCGCGCAGGAAATTGGGGTGCGGCTTGCCAGACTGGGCCGCCTCGATCATGGTCTTGTAGGCCGTGAGCCAGTTCCATTCAGCACCCGTCAAGTAGGCATTGGGGGCGAGCTTGGCCTGGCTGGCGTGGTAGCCGCAGACCATTTTGTCGCGCTTGGCAGCGGTCTCGACGATCACCTTGGGACCATCCACGTGCATGGTGAAAACGTCGCAGCCCTGGTCCGCCAGGCTGTTGGTCGCCTCGGCCTCTTTCACCGCCATCGACCAGTCGCCGGTGAAGATCACGCTGCAGGTGATGCCGGGCTTGACCGAGCGCGCGCCCATGGTAAAGGCATTGATGTTGCGCAGCACCTGGGGAATCGGCTTGGCAGCCACGAAGGCGATCTTGCCGCTCTTGCTCATGTGGCCGGCAATCACGCCATTGAGGTATTGGCATTCTTCGATGTAGCCGAAAAAGCTGCCCACGTTGGTGGGGTGCTTGCCCTCGGTCCACAGCCCGCCGCAATGGGCAAAGCGCACCTTGGGGTGCTTTGGCGCGAGCGCCAGGATATGCGGATCGAAGTAGCCGTAGGAGGTAGGAAACAACAGCGAGGCGCCGTCCTGGGCGATCATTCCGGTCATGGTTTTTTGAACCGCGGCGGTCTCGGGGACGTTCTCCTCCTCGACCACCTTGATGCCGGGCAGCTTCTTGATCTCCAGCGCCGCCTGCGCTTGCGCCTGGTTATAGCCATAGTCGTCCCGCGGGCCAACGTAGATCACGCCGACGGTCAGGGGTTTTTGCGCCAGCGCCAGGCCACTCCAGCCACCCATTGCTCCGGCAGCGCCGAAGGCAGCCAGGGTTTTGAGGGATTCGCGACGGTTCGGTTTGTTCAAGCTCATGGGTTTTCTCCAGTGGGTTGGTGAGGTGGTTGGGAATGCTTCAAAACAGTGCGGATACGTGCTGCGCCATCTTGGATACAAGAAGGTATGCAATATGTATGCCGACCTGAAGTGACAGCTTCGTGATCTCGCCGATGTCCGGGCTGCACACGATGTGACAAGTCCCGCGCAAGCGTCTCAGTCCAGCAAGCTGACATGCGCCGTGACCACGCGCCAGCCCTCGGGGGTACGCAACCAGGTCTGGCTCTGGCGACCGGTACGGTTGCTGCCGACGCGCTGGAACTCGATGTTGGCGGTGGCGAAATCACGCCCGTAACTAGTGATCACTGTCTTGTGTACGCTGCGCGCCGGGCGCGCGGCACGAAAAGCCCGGATAGCGTCGTAGCCGTAAAGATTTTCCGTCGCACCATAGCGCAGCGTCAGCAGACTGTTCCAGAACAGCTCGTCAAGCACGGCAATGTCGTTGCCCACCAGCGCACGCTCGTAACGCTGGCAAGCGAACTCGACTTCAGACAGCACGTCCGGGAGATTGATATCCATGCTAGAAACCCACTGGTTGAAGATGCGCCACGCCTGCGTTCTGCAGGGCCAGTGCGGCACGCAGGGTCAGGTCTTCACGCCAGGGCGCGGCAATGATCTGCACCGCAATGGGCATGCCCCCGGTACCCGCGGGCCACATCGGTGCAGCGACCACCGGACATCCGGCGAAGGAAATGGGCTGCGTCAGCAAACCCACGGCGGGCCGGCAGGGCTGCTGTGCGCCATTGAGGTCCAGCCACTCCGTCCCGATGACCGGCGCACTCACCGGCGTGGCAGGCGCCAGCAGCAGGTCCCAGTGCTGAAACAGCGCGTTGACCTTGTCGCGGTAGAGGCGGCGAAAGCGCTGGGCACGCAGGTGCCAGGCAGCCGGTTGCAGGGCGCCGGCGATGAAGCGGTCCACCGACAGGGGCTCGAAGTCATCAACCCGTTCCCGCAAGTCCTGCAGGTGCAAGCTGCCGCCTTCGCTGGCTGACACGATGAAGGCTGCCGCCCGGGCCAGTGCAGGATCAGGCCACGCCACCTCGTCGGTCGCACCGAGCGTCCGGGCCGCGGCCATCACCACCTCGCGGGCCGGCGGGGTGGCGTTGTTGAGAAAATAGCCGCCCAGCACGCCGATTCGCAAGCCCGTGATGCCGTGCCGCAGACGGCGGTCCACCGGCTGCACCTGAAGTGCCTGACAGCCCGGGTCCAGCGGGTCGGGGCTCTGCAGCAAGTCGTAGGCCAGCGTCAGGCTTTCGACCGAATCGGCCAGGGGACCGAGGTGGTCAATGCTGTGCACAAACGGGTAGCTGCCACGGCGCGACAGGCGCCCGAACGTAGGCTTCAAGCCCCAGACGCCGCACAGCGACGACGGCACGCGGATGGAGCCATTGGTGTCCGAGCCCAGCGCGATGGGCACCTGCCCTGCCGCCACCGCAGCGCCCGAGCCGCCGGACGAGCCACCCGCCACGCGTGAGAGGTCATGCGGGTTGTGGCATGGGCCGTAGTGCGTGTTCTCGGTGGTGAAGCCATAGGCATACTCGTCCATGTTGAGCGAGCCCAACAGCACCGCGCCCGCCGCCCTCATCCGGGCCACCAGAAAGGCGTCTTCGCCCGCGGGAGCGTGGGTACGGTTGACGATGGAGCCCGCCAGCGTGACCTCGCCTTCGATGTCGAACAGGTTCTTCACCGCATAGGGCACGCCCGCCAAGGGCGGCAGGACCTCGCCCCGCGAGCGCCGTGCATCCACCCGGTCGGCCTCCTGGCGGGCACGCACATAGCTCTTGCCCGTGAAGGCAGTGACCTGCCCATTGGTGGCCTCGATGCGCGCGATGCTGGCTTCGACCACCTCGCGCGCACTGACCGCGCCCGCGGCGATCGCCCGGGCCAACTCGAATCCCCTGGTTGGCATGTTCTTCATGGCAGGCTGCGCCCTTCGGGCAGGATGACAAAAGGCGCCGGCCGGTAAATCTCGACCAGCTCGTCACCGGGGGCCAAAGGCGCGGCATCGAGTGACTGCGCCAATGCCGCCGAGCGCTCCAGGTGGACCGCCACGCGCCGGGCCCGCGCCTCGTCGAGCGGCAGGCCCAGCAGGCTGGCGCTGCTCTTGACGTAGTTCAGGATAGCGTCGCCGCTCATCGCCTCACCTCCCGCTGGAAAATCTCCAGGCTGCGTTTCTTGGCACGGATGAAGCTTGCTGCCGACAGGGTTTCCACGGTGCGCGGACGGGGATCACCGTAGTTCAGGATGTCGGCCACCTTGGTGGGGCGCTTGGTCAGCAACAGCACCTGGTCCGCCAGGTACACCGCCTCCTCCAGATCGTGCGAGACCAGCAACATGGTGGTGCCGGTCTGCATGAACACCTCCTGCAGTTTCTCGCGGATGAAAAGCGTCATCTCGAAGTCGAGCGCGGAAAAGGGCTCGTCCAGAAACAGAACCTCGGGCCGGGGCGCCAGCGCCCGCATGATGGAGGCCGTCTGCTGTTGGCCCCCCGAGAGCTCGTAGGGATAGCGGTTCAGGTCGAACCTCACATCGAAGGAAGCCACCAGTTCGGCCATGCGGCGGTCCACCTCGGCCTTCGACTTGCCTTCCAGCTTGAGCGGATAGGCGATGTTGTCGATCGTGCGCATCCACGGAAACATCGCTTCGCGGTAGTTCTGGAAGACATAGCCAATCTTGGTGTCCTTCAGTGACTTGCCGTCAAACAGGATCTCTCCCGCGTCGATCGGCACCAGGCCCGCGATCATGTTGATCAGTGTCGATTTGCCGCAGCCGTTCGGTCCGAACACCGAAACTATTTGGTGCTTGGGGATGTCAAGATCGAAGTTCTCGTAGAGCGGCCAGCCAGCGAAGTACTTGGTCAGGCCGCGGATGGTGATGTGAGTACCGACCGGGCCGGGCTGGAAGGCGGGCACCGGCACGTCGGCGAACACGCGTGCATTCAATACAACACTCATCTTCCACTCCAGTGAACGATGCGGCGTTCAGCCACCAGGAACAGGATGTTGAGCGCGTAGCCGAGCGCACCGGCGGCCAGGATGGAGGCATACATGTCACGCACGTTCATGACCTGCTGCGCGTTGATGATGCGGTTGCCCAGGCCGCTGTCGGCACCGATGAACATTTCGGCCACGATCACAATCACCAGCGCCATCGACACTGCCGAACGCAGGCCGACGAAGCTCGGCTGCAGGCTTTCCCAGATCAGCACGTCCTTGAACACCTGCCAGCGCGAGGCACCCATGACCCGCGCCGCCATCACGCGCTGCTTGCGGGCGTTGATCACGCCATAGGCGCTGTTGAACACCACGATCAGCAGGGCGCCGAAGGCGGCAATCGCCACCTTGTTGATGTCCGACACGCCGAAGATCATCAGAAACAGCGGGATCAACGCGGAGGACGGCGTGGAGCGGAAGAAATCGATCAGGAACTCCACACTGCGGTAGGCCTTCTCGGAGCTTCCCAGCAGTACCCCCAGCGGCATGCCGATGACAGCGGCAATCAGGAAGGACTGGACCGTCCGCCACACGGTCACGGCAAAGTCCTTGAGCAGCGGACCACCGGCCAAGCCGTTGATGAGTGCGCCCAGCGCGTCCAGCGGCGGCGGCAGCAGGATGGCCTTGATGAGCCCCAGGCGCACCACCAGGTCCCAGACGATGAACAACGCCAGCGGGCCAATAAAGGGCAAGGCCTTGTCCCAGGCCGGTTGGCCCGGCGCACCGGCCACCGGCTCGACCACCGGCGCGGCCCAGGGCGCACTGGAACGGGGTGGTGGCGCCGTGACGGAAGAGGTGGCGGCCAATGAGGGGGTGCTCATTTGTTTCAGCCCTTGTAGAGCATGGAATTGACCATCAGGCGCGACGTGAAGATGCCCTTGTCGGAGAACAGGTCGAAGAACTTCTGGAAGTGCGCAACGTCGGCCGGTGTGAATTCGTTGTACATCGTGTAGGCCGCCAGCGGCACTTCGCCAGTCAGCGGGCCTTCAATGGCGGTGTAGCCCTTGAGGTACTGGCGCGCCTCGACCGCCTTGGCGCGCACATAGGCCACACCCTTGCCATAGGCGGTGATGAATTTTTTCGCTTCTTCCGGGTGCTTCTTGATGAAGGCCGAGGTCAGCGAGGCCGAGCCGCCAAACCAGGGCGCCATCGGGTCGCCCAGCACATAGCGCGAGATCACGCCAGCCTCCAGCACGCGCGTGGTGCCGTTGAGGCGGCCGATGGTGCCGGTGGGCTCCAGCGTGTAGGCGCCGTCAAGCTGGCCCGCCGCCAGTGCGGCAATGTGCTGCCCAATCGGCAGCTCGACCACCGTGGCGCCGCTGGCGCCGCCGCGCTCGAGCACCGTCTTGGCCAGTGTGACGTTCTGGATGCCGGGGCCGGAGCCGATGCGCTTGCCCTTCAGGTCGGCCATGGTTTTGGCCGTACTGGCCACGGGAACGATCACCTCGTCCAGCACGTTCTTCACATTGCTCGGGTTTGAGCAGAAGATCTTGAAGGTGCCGGGCGCCGCAAGTTCACCGATGGCGATGTTGCCCGCCCCGGTGCCGTTGGCGCTGCCGTCGCAACGCTCGGACAGCATGCCTTCCATGATTTGCTGGGCGCCGGCGAACTTGAGCACCTCGACGTTCAAGCCCGCCTGCCTGAAATAGCCGAGCTCAACCGCCGCGTAAAAAGGCAGGCCGGCGGCGATGGGCCAGTAGCCGATGCGGATTTTGGGCCCCGCCTGCGCGCGCACGATGGCCGGCATGCCGAGCACGCCCAGTAGCGACGAGGCCGCCGCCGTTTGGAGCACTTGGCGACGGGAAGTTGGCGCCGTGGCGCAATCCATGGGGTTCATATCACTCTCCTGAAAGGTTGAAAAAAGTGGGGGTTCGGTTCAAGCGGATGCGCCGGACTGCAACGAGGCCATGTAAGCGCGCCAACCGCCAAAATGAGAGATCTCCTGTGCGCCGCCAAGCGCCTGAGGTTCGCAGATAAAGCCTTGCACACTGCTGCCGTCCAACAACTGCAGCGTGCCAATGCCCAGCGGCGCAGGAATCAGCGCCACAAACGAGCCGTAATGCTCTACCGGCATGCGCCAGACCTCCACGGCAATGCGACTGCCCTCGCCATCTGCCACACGCAGCAGCCCGGGCTTGGGCGGCACCGTGCCAGGCAGGGCGAACAGCTTGTAGTGCGGCGCGGTTTCAGTGGCGCCCAGCAGCGTGGCATCGCGCTCGGTCAGTTGGGCATTGAGCGGCATGCCTGACAGGTGCGCACCGACCACAGCCACCTTGACCGTTGCCGCTGGCCGCAGGCCGCCAATCGGCAGCGGCGCTGGCAGCGGCAGATCGAGCGCGCCCTGCATCAAGCCGGTGAGGTGGTGGTAGCGCTGCCCCAGATCGGCCAGTTGCCAGTCGCTGCCACACGGGCCGATCAATGTGATGCCGAACGGCAAGCCGTCAGGCCGGATGCTGCTGGGCACCGAGATCGCGGCATAGTCCAGCAGGTTCACGAAGTTGGTGTAGGCCCCGAGGTTACGGTTCAGCGCCACCGGGTCGGCCTGCATTTGCGCGATGGTGTAGTGGGTGGGCGCGGTGGGCACCAGCAGCAGGTCGATGCCGTCCCACATCTGTTCGGCACGCTGACCGAAGACACGCAACTGCGCTTGAGCCTGGTACAAATCGGCGGCGCTGTAATCGCGCCCGCGGGCGATGATGCTGCGCACCGGCTCGATCACCTCGTTTTCGTTGGCATCGAAGAACTCGCGGATGGCCGCGTAGCGCTCGGCCACCAGTGCACTTTCGTAAAGCAACGCGGCCGCTTGCGCCAGCGGCGCGTAGTCCACGGTCACCGGCGTGCCGCCCATCCGCACCAGACGATCCACCGCTTGCGTGAACGCGGCCCGCGCC
>Ga0172380_10005705_pt1 | contig 14917 bp, 17 predicted proteins | sample Leawe162metaG_FD_119747 | JGI IMG/M metagenome (GOLD analysis project Ga0172380, IMG submission 119747) | Leachate microbial communities from a municipal landfill in Southern Ontario, Canada - Leachate well 162 metaG | ecosystem: Engineered > Solid waste > Landfill > Unclassified | place...
ACATTATCGATAGCAGCGTTTCATCAAAGATAAACGCACTGCGTAAGTAAAAGCATTTTTGCAAACGGAAGCTCTTAAAATAATTTAAAAGTTAGCGTTTGTAAAAAAAAATAATTATTAACACAACACACATTTATGAACAACAAAGAATCAATCATCGATACAATCAAACGAGAAATCACCGGCATCAAAACTGACGCCAAGGTAGCTCACACTGGGCGAGTAACAAAACTTGCTGACGGAGTGGTTACAGTTTCTGGACTTGGAAATGCACAGTACAACGAAATGCTCGACTTCATTGACGGAAAGGGAATGATAATTCAAGGAGTTGCCCTAAACCTTGAAGAAGACTCTGTTGGTGCAATCCTCCTCGGTGACGGTGCTCACATTAAAGAAGGTTGTGTTGTAAACAGTACAGGACGAATCCTCTCTGTGAACGTTGACGATTCTGTGATTGGACGAGTACTAGGTGGACTTGGAACTTCAAAAGACGGTGGCCCGGAAATCAATTCAAAAGATACAAAAGCATACCCTCTCGAAAAAATTGCTCCTTGAGTTATTACACGAGAAGGTGTTAACCAGCCAATGCACACAGGTATCAAAGCAATCGACGCGATGATCCCGATTGGTCGTGGACAGCGACAGCTCATTATCGGAGACAGACAGACTGGAAAAACAGCTATCGCAATCGACGCAATCATCCACCAGAAACGAGAAAAAGTTCCAACTATTTGTGTGTATGTTGCTATCGGTCAAAAAGAATCAAAAGTTGCACAGCTCGTAGAAAGATTAAAAAAAGAAGGTGCGATGGATTATACAGTTGTTGTTTCTGCTTCTGCATCTGATCCTGCTGCGCTCCAGTACCTCGCTCCATTTACAGGATGTACTATTGCAGAATACTTTATGGCACAAGGTAAAGACGTTCTCGTAATTTACGATGATCTCTCAAAACACGCATGGGCATACAGACAGATTTCTCTCCTTCTCAAGCGACCACCAGGCCGAGAAGCATACCCTGGAGACGTATTCTATCTTCACTCACGACTTCTCGAGCGAGCAGGACGATTGTCAAAAGAATTTGGAGGTGGATCTATCACAGCTCTCCCTATCATCGAAACACAGCTTGGAGATATTTCTGCATACATCCCTACAAACGTAATTTCAATTACTGACGGACAGGTGTTCCTTGAAACCGAACTCTTCTTCAAAGGTATTCGCCCAGCGATCAACGTTGGACTTTCTGTATCTCGAGTAGGATCTTCGGCTCAGCTAAAGGCAATGAAAAAAGTTTCTGGAGGTATGAAGCTTGATCTTGCACAGTACCGATCACTTGAAGCATTCGCACAGTTTGGTTCAGACTTGGATGCAGCCACAAAACGACAGCTTGACCGAGGTTCACGACTTACAGAACTCTTGAAGCAGTCACAGTTTGCTGGCCAGTCATTCGAAGAACAAGCAATCGCAATCTACGCTATTTCAAAAGGATATACAGACAAAGTGGAAGTTTCAAAGATTCGAGAATTCGAATCAAAGCTTATAGAGCATCTACGAACAAGTCACAAAGATATTATCGAAAGTGTTCACAATGAAAATCAGATGATCGAAGCAACAGAAAATTCTTTGAAAGAAATTATTACAGACTTCACAACTAATTATTTTGGAAAGTAGTTTTACTTATTACTCACCCCTCATCACTCATAACTAATTTATGGCCGGAGCAAGAGCAATCAAAAGCAGAATAAAGTCTACAAAAAACATCCAGCAGATCACTAAAGCGATGCAGGCTGTTTCTGCTGTCAAAATGCGAAAGAGTGAAGCTGTCGCAGTGAGTGGACGACTTTACGCATTGCACGCCCTGAACATACTCAAGAAAATTGAGAATCATACAGAGAATTCTATCAAATCCCTCTCGCCTCTTTTTGATGATAGTATTGAGTCAACCGAAAACTGCATCATCGTCATAACCTCAGACAAAGGGCTCGCTGGAGCATTTAACTCAAACGTTCTCAAAAAAACAGACAAGTTAATCAAAGACTCGAAATCTGGCATAGAAATAGTGGCAATAGGTAAAAAGGGTCGCGAATATTTCTCACGAAAAGGACTCCGAGTTATAAAAGGTTTTGAAGGTGTCGGCGACCTCGGTACACTCTCAGAGGCAAAAGAAATCTCAGATTTTATTATCGATCTTTTCATACAAAAAAAATACTCAAAAATAGATGTTGTATACACCAACTTTATCTCTGCCCTTAAGCAGGATGTGGTGCACCGACCTCTCCTCCCTTTAAATAGAGACACACTTAATCAAGTTGTCGCAAACATCATCCCTGATACAGGTAAATATTCTGACCTCAAGACTTCGTTCGAGGATGATTCAATATATTCTTTCGAGCCCAGTGCTAAAGAAATAGTACATCTTTTAGTACCAAAATTAGTTGAGCTCGAGATTTATCACAGCATTCTCGAAGCCAACGCTTCGGAACACTCGGCCAGAATGGTGGCAATGAAAAATGCCTCCGAAAATGCGAAAGATATGATAAGTAGTCTCACAATCAGATACAACAAAGAACGACAAGCACAGATTACAAAGGAACTTATCGAAATCACGTCAGGAAAAAATGCATTGGAAGCAGCAAATGAATAGTATAAAATTATTAATTTCTAATACCTAATTCCTAATGAAATGTCAAAATTAAAAAAAGAGAATTTATTAGAAATTAGATATTAGGAATTAGAAATTAAGGCGTATCAATTAAAAAAAATTAATAGTAAAATTAAAAACATGAGTAATACAGAGAAAAACATAGGAAAAGTGATTCAGATTATCGGTCCAGTAGTCGATGTTGAATTCGAAGGTGAAAATAATGTTCCACAAATCTACAACGCGCTTGAAATCATTCGAGAAGATGGATCTAAACTCGTATTCGAAGTTGCATCACACCTCGGTAACGGACGAGTGAAAGCGGTTGCGATGGGACCTACAGATGGATTGAAGCGAGGTGATGCGGTGATTGACTCAGGTGCACCTATCTCAGTACCGGTTGGAAAAGGGATTCTCGGCCGTATGTTTAACCTCCTTGGAGAAGCAATCGATGGACAGCCAAATCTTCCAGAAGACACAGAGCGATGGGCAATCCACAGAAATCCACCAGCATTCACAGAGCAGTCTACTGAAGTGAAGATTTTTGAAACAGGTATTAAAGTTATCGACCTTATCTGTCCGTTCATCAAAGGAGGAAAGATTGGTCTTTTCGGAGGAGCGGGTGTAGGTAAGACAGTTCTTCTTCAAGAGCTTATTCGAAACGTTGCAACGGTTCACAAAGGATATTCAGTATTCGCCGGAGTTGGAGAAAGAACTCGAGAAGGAAACGACCTCTACAACGAAATGAAAGAATCAGGCGTGCTTGGACAAACAGCTCTCGTATTCGGACAGATGAACGAAGTTCCAGGAGCGCGACTTCGAGTTGCTCTCTCAGGACTTACAATGACAGAATACTTCCGAGATACAGAAGGAAAAGATGTTCTCTTCTTTATCGACAACATTTTCCGATTTACTCAGGCAGGTTCTGAAGTGTCAGCTCTTCTTGGACGAATGCCATCAGCTGCAGGATACCAGCCGACTCTTGCAAACGAGATGGGTATGCTCCAGGAAAGAATCACATCAACAAAGAAGGGATCTGTAACATCCGTACAGGCGGTCTACGTGCCAGCGGACGACGTATCAGACCCAGCTCCAGCTACTACATTCGCCCACCTCGACTCTACAATCGTGCTTTCACGACCACTTTCAGAGCTTGGTATCTATCCCGCTGTGGATCCACTCGACTCTATTTCAGGAGCACTTGATCCAAACATCGTAGGTGAAGAACACTACAACGTAGCCCGAGAAGTACAGCGAATTCTTCAGAAGTACAAGGATCTTCAGGATATTATTTCTATCCTTGGTATCGAAGAACTTTCTGCAGATGACAGACTCCTTGTAGAACGAGCGCGAAAGATTCAGAAATTCCTTTCACAACCATTCTTCGTAGCGGAACAGTTTACAGGACGACCTGGTAAATTCATTACACGAGCAGAAACAGTACGATCATTCAAAGAGATCATCGAAGGTAAGCACGATGACAAACCAGAAAGTTCTTTCTACCTTGTAGGAGGAATTGAAGAAGTAAAGGCAGCAGAGTAAATTCAATAGAATTAAGTATTAAGAATTAGGAATTAATAATAAATACAAAGTGGAACTAAAAATTTACTCATTAGAGGGGACAAAATATGAAGGAACAGTATCATCTGTTTCTCTGCCTACTATTAATGGTGAAATAACAGTATTGAAAAACCACATCTCTATTATCACAACTCTCAAAGATGGTAAAATCAAATTTGATAAAGAAACACTGACGATAAACGGAGGGTTTGTGGAGATTGGAAATAATAAAGTAGTTGTACTAGTAAACTAATATAACAATCAAAAAACACCCGAGTGGGTGTTTTTTTTGTTTGAGTAATTTTAATGAATTAATTAGATACAAAGGAGCCCCGATACATTTGCATGTAACGAGGCGTCCTGTGATAGTGCGCTTGTGCGCAGGTTTTGTTAGACAACTATTTTCGAAAAGGAATTACCATCTCGGATTTACCTTTATCACTCATTTCTGAGCAAATCCTTGTTAGGACGAACTTATGCTCACGTTTCACTACTCCAGTGTGTGAAACGGCGATTTTTCCAGTTGTCTTTTTTATATCCCTATCAGGAGTCAGGTGTCCTGCAGGGCCACCTTTTCCTATAAAAACCCAACGATTTAGGTACTTATAGGAAAAGGTGAACAAAACTCAAATAACCTAACTAATGTAAGTATAGCACATCCTATAGATTTGTCAACTAAATTTTGTCCAACATGTTTTGTGGCAAAAAATACCCTTTATTTTAAAGGTATTTATTCATAATTCTTAATACTTAATTCTATTTGATTAGGCTCCCCACAAATTCCTTCCCTGCCAAATAATTCTCCAGTTCTGCTAGTTTCTTGCCGTTAATGATAGCCACCTCAAGACCTATACTTTCCGATTCCTTGCTTGCTACTGGATCAAAGGGACTTGAAAGTCCTGGCACCCATTTTTTTGGGATCAACTTTCGGAATTCCTTCCAAGTGATTCGTTCTATTTTTTTCGCGTCTGGGTTTGTCTTTGGATCTGCGGTGTATACATAATCAATGTTAGAAAGATTAATGAGCTTTGAGGCTTTGAATCTCTTTGCAAGAAGTACCGCATCATGATCGGAACTAAATCCAGGTTTCCATCCACCTGCAACAATAACGCTTTTTTTGAACACAAATTTTTCAAGAGGGCTCTGAATGATATGATCTTCTGCTTTTGAACCAATCATAGATTTAACCAAACGTGCATTCAAACGAGTCGAATCGATACCAATCCAGTCCGCATCAGCTATAGATCCTCCGAGCGAATTCGCAGCATTCTGATATTTTCGACACACTTTTCCACCACCTGTAATAATAATAAATCTTTTACCAGACTTTACACCACTTAAAACAAGTTCTTTGAGCGACGCGAGGAATGCAGTATCAACTTCTTCTGGACAAATAAGAGAGCCCCCTACGGAAATGACAACTACCTCCTCCTTCTTCTTTTTTATAGCCTTTTTCATTGATATATTTAAATTATTGTTCTCCATACTATACCAAAAAAGCTTAATTTTCGCCATATTTCATGGCTTTGCGTATCAAAATGAAGTGATATAATTAGAATATGACTACATTTGAAGAATTTGCAAAACAAGCACAAGACATTAAGCCGGAAAGAGAATTACTTTCAACCGACCTACAAAATGTCCTTGATGAGGATATCAAAGAAGGAAGAGAATTCGATGCTATTAGAGTAGAGCGAGGTCTACCATCTCAACTCAATCCAGAAGAAGTGGAGGAAGAATCTAAATCTTAACAGCACCCTTTCGCAAAATCTTCATTTCCCCATTTTGGATCTCAATAATTGTTGAAGGGACTGATGACATTACTCCCGCATCTACATAAAAATCCACATTGACTCCAAAATACTTTTGAGCTTGTGAGATATTTTTTGATGGTTTGTCCCCTTCTGTGTTCGCACTTGGTGCGACAAGAGGTCCTGTTTTTGATATAAAATTCCGAAGCTTCGCGTTTTTAGGTAGTCTGAATGCAAGTTTATTTGTACCGCGGTGTAGATATTCTAGCCTTTTTTGTTTACAAGGCAATATGACACTCACTTTGTTTGGCCAGAGTTTTTTAAGTGTTTTTTCTAGCTCCGAATCAACTTTAATGTTAAATATTAAAAGGTCTGAAATTTTTGAGATGAGAATTATGAGGGGTTTTGAGGGAGTTCTTTTTCTGACAATATATATTCTTTCAACTGTTTTTTTATTTAAGCTACTTCCAACAATCCCATACATTGTATCTGTTGGGATTACTCCTATTCCACCGTTTTTGATTATGACCACAAGCTCGCTATCCATTGCCCTATCATCATAAAGATTCCTGAAATAAATGCAAACCCTTTGTCTAACAAACCTTGAAATACGCCCGTACCCGCAGGAGTCGCTAGATTCGACAGATTAACATCTTCAGATATCACATCTTCTGTTGTCGTGGCTTTCGTATCCTCTGTATTATCAATACCTGGTTGAATAGTATCTACTTTTAGTATCACATTTGGCACAACTACAGGTGCTACATTTTCTACAGTAATCGGTGCAATTGTCACAACCTCTGGAGTCGATGTGGCTTCTGTATCTACTACCAAATCATCACCTCCGGCCCCAGATCCATTTGATTGAGACTCTTCGACAGTAACATTACCTTTCGTAAACGAACCCATTATAGAGTTCCATGTCTTACCCTGAATACCCACAACAGCGTATTCTGTCGCCCATATTCGAGAGTCTATATTGTCCCCGGTTGATTTATCCTCCACACCACCATCTGCTTGCTGTAGAGAGTATACATACTGTAGGAGAGTACTATCTACTGATAAAGAAACGAGAGGTAGCGCCTGCATCACCCATCCTGTAGACGAAATGTTACCGAACCCTCCCGATACATCCTTTGTCCCTAAAATATAATTTTTCGCACTTACAATAACCGCTTCGGATGCGCTCGTTTTGTCCACCAAATTCAAAGCCTGAATAGTTGCGGCGGCCAAATCTGCACTTCCAAACGATTGTGACTGCAGATTCGCTACTACAGCATCTCTCGCTTTGGTTATCTCAACATCTGTTGAACTGTATCCCGCACTTCGAAGTGCGATGATTGCAAAAACATCATCGTTAAATAAATCACTCTCACCGAACTGCGTCCCATCAAATTTCTCAATTATTTTTGAAATATAATTTACTTCTCCTCCTGTGTATGGGTTAACCCCCAGAGACATAAGTGCCATTGCTCGCCTTTCATAATCTGGTGCAGTAGTACCATCCAAACTATCGGTTTTTAGATATGCCTTTAATTTGCTTTTTGCATCACTATGCCCGCTTACGCTTCCGTATGCTATCGCAGCCCAATCCGTATAGAGGTCCGCACCGAATGACCCATTACTCTTTTGGTTACTGTCCAAGAAATCCATCATCTTGTCTTTATCAGGTGTGTTATTAGTCGAACCACCTCCACCATTACTCTCCGATGTAGTTTTTGCAACAATCTCTATTGGGTATGTTGGATAATAATAATCTTCTGCGATACCAAAATTGTAACTCCCTATTGTACCAATATTAAATGTCGCCTTACCTAAACTATCTACCGTACTCGTCGCAAGTTCTGTTGGTGAATACGGATTATTAGGGTCTGGAATAGTTTCACCCAAAGTCACGCCAGTTAAAGGTAGCCATGCGTTATTTTTGTAATCATATTTTTCAGTATACACATCGAACGATTCATTCACTGTCGCAGATGTAGGCAGAGTCACCCTTCTTGAAGACCCAAAGTAAAAATATACTTTGTCATTATTTTGTAACGTGTATGCATTCGTACCTACATTTACATAATCATCATTGACGGCATACTGCCAGTTGTAACAAAGATCATCGCCCGACACATTCACACAATTAATGAGAAAAGAATCAAATGAAGAATAATAAACCAGATTACTAATACTAAACGAATCATCAGTCTTTGATGCTGTATCGAGAAGTCCGAGCACAGTATCCTGTCCCACCTCTGTATCAACATTTGAGCTATCGGTAATAATAATGTTTGTACCTGTTGGTAATACTAAAATATTATCAAAAACAACATCATCACCATTTCTAACCCGAAGTAGCGTCGTAATTCTGTCTCCCGCATCTTCTACCGAAACTGCTGTTGATGGGTAATAATAGTCACTCTGGATACCCAGACTAAAATCTCCACTACTCTCCGCTTTTAGAATAGCTCGCCCATCACTGTTGGTGGTAGATGTTGACACTTCAATATTAGTCCACGGGTCACTCGGGTCATTATAAAACAATCCCACTATGGTGTTTGAAATAGGGTCCCAAGTGTCATCAGTATATGAGTATGATTCTGCTTTGGTATAAAATATACCGTTAGAAATAATTGGTGATGTTTCTACGGTCACGCGTTTAGGTAGCCCAAAATAAATATATACATCAGACCCATCTGAAACAGTATATGCATTCATTCCCACCTGGGGATATTCACCATCAACAACAAACTGCCAGTTGTAACACTTAGATAGAGGTGCATCTACCCCCACATCAATACAGTTTAGGAGAAAAGAATTGAATGAAGAATAATAGGTTAAATCCGAAACATTAAAATTATCTGATGCAGTATCAGCGCCGTTTAGCACGGCCAATACAGAATCCGATGGCACAGAGTGTGTTGTGTCTGTGTTATCAGCCACATCAATATTTTCTCCCACAGTCACAATCACGTCGTCCTCAAAGACAATATCGCCACCATTTCTGATGTGTAGGTGAACTGTTTTAGTCTCTGGTGCTGTAAGTGTCTCAGACTCAAAACTAGACATGACTGTTTCGCTACTTTCTGTAATTTCTTCTGTTGACGCTGTATCAGCACTATTTTTTTCTTCATCAGTTTGAGTACCTTCATCTATTTTTTCAACTTGATCTGTATCATCGACATCACCACTTTCGTCTTGCACTTCATCCTGAACAGGAGTATCGACTACCAGAGTCTCTTCTGTTGTAGTACCTGTGTCTTCTATGTTTTCTTCGGCCAGAACAACAAGCGGTGAAAATAGATTTAAGATTAAGCAAAAAGCAAGAAATGCATTTAAAAATTTATTTTTGTATTTCATAAATTTGATTAATAGTTATCTTCAACCTTAAATTCGATAATATCTTCAGGATTTAACTTCAAATTTGAAATACCTATTGATGCCTTTTCACTATTTACATAATAAATAATAGATTTACCGCCTGATGACTTAAGTCCGTTAATCTCGCTAACAAAGAACCCTAATCCACTGTATTCTTTACCAGACATTGTGATGACACCCGCAGCTTTTAGTCTGTTTAAAGTATTATAGAGAGACTCATCTTTATTAAAATCAAGCCTGAAACTACCGCCACCTATTTTAAGCGTTGCAACACTATTAAAAGTTTTTACCTCCTCAGTCTTTGCTGTTTGTGTAGGACTTTCTACAACAACATTATTATTCGAAACAACTTTTGCCTTCTCCACAACTTCCTTCACTTCAATATGTTGTACTGGGGTATTCGAAACTTCCTGCACAATAACATCTAACTTTTTGTTACTCTCGAAAAAACCGAGCGCGACAATAACCATAACCACCAAAACAATTACACCTACTATTCGATTCTGTTTCATAATTTTAAACATAAAAAAATCACCATTAATTGGTGAGCAGATTTGAAACTTAGGGTGTAAACACCAAAAGATTTCCTGCTCGGGATAATATAAATATTTGTTTAAGATCGGGCTCAGATATACTTTCGTATACCTATACCGTTGCGGCACAGCGGAGGATTTACACCTCACTTCCAAAACAAATATATTCGATTTTAACTTACTCTCGCCCTATGGCGATAATTCAATACTAACAAAATATCAGGGATAATAAATATTGACGCGACACTATTTTACTATCCGAGTACTTCCACCTTTGCCATTGACTCCACTTTTACAGTCTCTACCTCAAACCATTTTGAGAGAGCTGGAGACAGAACTATGGCAAATACAGCACCGCCCATCAGATGTAACGCAGTGAACGGAATTTGCCCAATGAAAGCCATGTAGACGTTACCTCCAGTCACAAGCGGTCCAAGCACAATACCGGTCATAATATCGTAAAACACAATGCTCAAACTCGAGAAAACAACAAAGTTTTTAACTGTTGATTTACGATTAAGGAAATAAACAGATGCGCCAACAGATAAGAGAGCATATGTGAGAGCTGCAGTCCATGTATAACCTCCAATACCAGCTGTCAGAATGTCATATAGCACAATAGAGAGGACAGAAAACACAACTCCAGATATCATTCCAAACTTTTTTGAAATAGGCATAACTGACGCAAGAATTGGTTCTACGTTTGGAGGTCTTACAGGTAGTAATCTGTAGAACATAACAAGAATAAATGCGAGAATTGGTTTAAAATATTTTTTCATAGCTTGTCTATTGTAATAACTAAGGAGTGAATTTGCAAGTTAACCGATAATCCCCTCTATTTCAGCCACTTTTTCCATCAAGTTATTTTTTCCTCCGGCGATAATTCGCATTATTGGCTCTGTGTTTGATGACCGTACATTCACCCAATATTCTGGAAAGACAAATGTGACACCATCCCTCTTTTCTACCCTTGTCGCCACAGTTCCATAAACATTTTCGAGCTTGTCATAAATTGTTTGCATATTCACACCTTCTTTAATCTTAATTTCTTTTGTTATTACCTCATGCTCACCAAAACTTTGCTTCCACTCCGATAGTTTCGTATTTATTTTTGAAAATGAATTTAAAAATACAATAGCGGTAAACATCCCAGAATCTGAATTGAAGAAATCTTTAAAATAGTAGTGGCCAGAATACTCGGCACCAAAATCAGCATTATGATTACGCAGACTTTCTTTGATAAAAAATGCGCCAATTCTGCTAGGTAACAAATCATTCTCAGGAATAATATCCAGAAGTCTCACAGATTGATACACAAGCTCATCCATAATATAAGGTGGAGTGAATTCCCTGTGTAGTAAACCAGCAACGAAACATGCAGGAATCATCTCCCCCGTATCGTCCAAGAAAAAAGCTCTATCGCCATCAGCATCAAACATAACACCGAGGTCTGCATTGTTTTCTAGTATTGTTTTTTTGCAATGATCGCTTGCACCATCAAGGAGAGGATTTGGTCCATGAGATTTGAAGTCGGGGTCAATCTCATTATTTATTAAAATTGCATTCACGTTTGTATCCTTAAACAAATCTGGAATAATCATCCCCACAGGACCATTGGATACATCAAAAACAACAGTAAGAGGTTTCTCTACTTTGATCCATTTTTTTAAAAATTCTATGTATATATTTTTGTAATCCATGTTGTTTAAGTATTCATTTATTCAAGTAGCAAGTTAACAAGTATTTAATTCACTTGAAACTTGAGACCCTGCCTGCCGGCAGGTTGTTTACTTTTCTAAAAGTGATTCTTCTATCACTTTTAGGAGTTCCGTCCCACTAAACGGTATTGCCTTCTCCTTCACCGCCTTAACACCACTATACTCTTTTGGGTTGTGAGATGCGGTCACCATTGCACCACCCGAAGCACTCAAATGGTTCACAAGAAAATAAAACATCGGAGTGGTGGCAAGTCCGACAGACACTACCTCAAATTTCTTACCCAGAACTTCACCATAAGACACAATCTCTTTTTCAAGAACTTCATTAAGATCCGCACCACCATGTCGCCCATCACGTGCCACTACAACTTTACCCGACGACAAGAGCGATGCCAGAACATGTGCAATGACTGTTATAGATTCCGTATTTATGTCCGTAGGATATATTCCACGAACATCGTAGGCTTTAAAAATCTTCGTATTTAACATCTGGAAGTTAGTAAGCTGGTGAGCTGGTTAGGTTGTGAGTAAATCAAAATAAATTAATTGCCTGGGCAAGGTGAGAACTCACAATGTGGCCCCTGGCGGCCCACATATGTGCCGTCAGGACACATCTTGGCTTCCATAGTACATGCAACAGGTTCGTCTGGCGCTATCGGCTCATCTGCAGAATGGTCTGGCGCTATAGGGTCAGGATTACTTGGGTCGTACGGAGTTTCAGTAACAGGAGGAGTATCAGGATATTCATATTCAGTATGATCACCAGGAGCAGTCTGCACCCCATCCTCCATCAATGTATCGTTAACTATATTTTTATCACTATCAATAAATGGCTTATGAAATGCCACAGGCCAAAACCACACTATCAAACACGCAACAAACACTATACCAATAATCTTCCAAATAATGCTATTTTTTTTCATATATACATTTTATCATACTGACCAAAAGTTATGAACAAGTTAAATATTTTTGTGTACATTAATATTTAGACCTGATGTTTTAGTTTACTTCAAATTCAGGTATTTTCTGTCATCAAAATACCCTTTCTTGAAACTGTTGTAGTCAAAATTAATATTAGCTTCTGAATTCAATTTATTTATATATTCAAAAAATTCATCTTTAGTGAATACTTGAAGTCCTAAATCTTCACACACTTTTCTTAATTTCACATCAGCTTCTGTAGAATGTTCAGCATCAGTTAATATCTCTGCCTCAAAATAATAACTGTGGTTAGGCACCTCAACCAGTGCAAACTCAACACCTTTGTAGTCGTATATGAAACTATTTCTTACACAAAAAATCCCTTTAGTATGACCCAACTCTCCAAATATTCGAACCAATGATTCAAAACTATTCTTCTCTGTATTTACTGATATTTCTTCACGACTTTCACTACCACCCCAACTACCTAGCTTTACCATTATTTCTGGCACACCATTTGTCTGTCTAATTCGAATATCTTTTGTTCTATCTTCTACACTTGATGAATAATCAATAAATATCCTTTCTCTTTTTGATTTTAAGACCCCATTTTTCGATAGAAAGTCATTTAGTTTTAAATGATCTTCTGTAGTTAATAATCCCCTTATTTCAACCTCAATATTTTTATCTGTTTCTGTATTTTGCATTCTCAGATTATACCAGAAAACTATAGTTTAATTTAAATCTAAAATCCTTGATTTATAGTGAAACTATTGTATTATCACTAAAAGCAAATGTACAAAGTCCACCCTCTCACCTAGGTGTTGGACTCGCGGTCTGAAAGGGGCCAAAGGTGAATGACAACAATGATTAAATTCGACACACCCTTCGCTCTTAAACCAGGGAACGAAGAAATCTTGAAGTACCCAGACGGAACACTCACACTGAGGTTTACTGGAGTGGACGGGAGCAGCAACGCTCTCTTCATCGCAACCTTCATTTCTGATGAAGTGGATAAGGACGAAGAACCAGTCCTTGTTACGAACCAGAGACTTCAACTCATTCCAGGAGGAGGAAGGATCGTGCTGAGACAGCTTTTCGAAGTTGTTGGGAAACAACCAGGAATTCGCTGCCTTCCCACCGATGACAAAAGTTACACCTTTATCCTGTACTCCCCGGGAAACAAGTGAAAAAGGCGTTCCTTCAAAACCTACAAACCCGCGACCACCAACAATGGCGGCGCGGTTTTTTATTTGATTTATTCCAAAAACATTGTAGTATTCAGGATGATAAATTGCACAAATCCCATTCTCTCACCTAGAAGACGGATAAATCAGTCGCGTCAGAAACGACTAAAGGTGATTACCCAAAATGATAGACTCCCTGCACAAACTCTTGGTCGGAGAATCCACCGAGATTCAAACTGACTACGGACCGCTCACTATTCACTACAAGAGTGAGGCTGGTAACATGGGGGAAACCCCTGACGGTGAACAAAAAATGACTGCGGCCATCGAAGTCACCATCAAAAACACAAACCAGTCAATCGGCACAAAGACGATGAAAATCAACCTGAGAAAGGGGCTGGGTCAAGTTCTGCTTTATGACCTGTTCACCAAAGAGCAAGGTCGCCCAGGCATTCGCTATCTGGTTAAAAATCCAGACGGCAACATCCAAATCATTGCGCCGATATGCCAGAAGTAACCCGTTCTTTCACACAAACCAGACCCACCTTCGCCAGTCGAGGGTGTGGTTTTTTATTTCAAATAACTAAATAACAATTCAAATTCATCAGGGCGCTGGACTATATCAGCTCTTTTATCTTGCACCCATTGTTTGAATGTTTCTAGCGGGACATATTCAACCTTTTCAACTTCCCCATCATTGAATTTAAAATCTTCAATTTTCAAATCTGATCTGATCAAATACACATCATTAAATTCGTTATTAATATAAGTTCCATTATTTTTTATTGCAGACTGTGTAACATGTCCAAGCAAAATGAAAGATTCTATTGGGATTTTAACTCCCAATTCTTCAAATAATTCTCTCTCTGCTGAAATCAGACTTTCTTCTCCCTCACTGATGTGTCCGGCGGCAGAAATATCCCATTTACCAGGTGAAGAAACGAGATTTTTTGATCTTAATTGTAAAAGTATTTCATTTTTAGAATTCAAAATCCAAATATGAACAGCCCTATGCCAAAGTCCTTTTTCATGAACTTCGTCTTTTGACTTTACTTCCCCAGTCTTATTACCTTTTTCGTCTAAAACATCTATGTATTCCATAATTTATATTTATTATCCCAAAGGCACGGCGTCAGAAATAAATTGCTGATTTGGAAATTCTTTTCGCAGTTTTTCAATATCTTCTGTCTCCATTTGCCATCCGAGTGCACCCAGGTTTTCTTTGATGTGATCATCA
>Ga0172380_10005707_pt1 | contig 14915 bp, 12 predicted proteins | sample Leawe162metaG_FD_119747 | JGI IMG/M metagenome (GOLD analysis project Ga0172380, IMG submission 119747) | Leachate microbial communities from a municipal landfill in Southern Ontario, Canada - Leachate well 162 metaG | ecosystem: Engineered > Solid waste > Landfill > Unclassified | place...
ACGCGGCATCACGGGTATGCTCGCGTTTTCGTGCCGATCTCCCCTGCCATCGGGTGACGATCGTCCCGCAGTCACATCGATGCCCGTGCCCATCATGGATCGACGCCCGTAGCGCGTAGGGAGTCCCGTCATGCACATGCGACTCGCGGTTCCCGTCCTCGCATCGGCGCTGGTCATCGCCACGCTGCTCCCCGCCACCGGGCAGGCACAGCAGGGTGGCCCCGCGACGCCGCCGCCCACGATCCCCGTGCCGACGCCGGTGAAGCTGCCCTCGGCTGCACCGCCCAGCGGCATCATCGTGCCGGACGCGGCGCGCTCCGTGCTCACTCAGCAGGAGCTGGTCGAGGGCGTCTGCCTCGTCTCGCGGTGGCGGGCGGAGGAGCTGTACGCGGCGGTGGACGCCGTCGCCGCCACCCAGGGCGAGGCGCAGGCCGCGCTCGATGCCGGCGGCGTGAAGTACCAGCTCCCCAACCACGCGGAGTTCCGCACGCGTGCCGACAATGCGTTGGCCGCGATCTGCAGCGCGCCGACCGTTGACCGCGCGATGGCGCTGACCGGCGAGCTGTTCCAGGTCAACATCGACATGGAGGCGAAGTACGGCGCACTGTCCGAGGCGATGGGCGGCGACATCCAGCGTGCGATCCAGGCACGCGAGGACAAGATTCGCGGTGACGTGAGCACGTTCGCCAACGGCAAGGCGAAGGAGGCCGAGGCCTCGCTGCGCGCCGAGGCGGAGAGCCTGGCCGAGCCGATCGTCGCGAGTGTGAAGCCGAAGTACGAGGCGCAGATCACCGAGCGTGCGCAGGCGCTGGCGGCGGCACTCGCCCCCAGCGCGAAGTCGGAGGCCGCGGTGCGCGCGGTCGTCGAGGCGCAATTGCAGCCGTTCATCGACCAGAAGGTCGCCGAGGCGAAGGCCGAGGTCACGACGCAGCTCGAAGGCTCGATCAAGACGCGCATCGACAACTCGAAGGCGCAGATCACCGCCGAGGCGAACAAGATGGCGGATGCGCTGGCACAGACCTCGATCGTCATCCCGTGGCAGCGCGTGCAGCGCGCGTTCGACGCGATGCTGTCGGAGGTGGAGCGCCGCGTGGAGGCGGCGCGCACGGCCGACTCCCCCGCGAAGCGCGCCGCCGTCGATGCGCGCGTGCGGCTGGCGATGAAGACGACCGATGCATACCTCGGCCAGGCGCGCGCCTCGATCGAGGCGGCACGGGCCGAGCTCGCTGCGTTGAAGGCCGCCAACCCGCGCGCCGCCGATGCCGATGCGCTGCTCGCACGCCTCGACTCCAGTCGCGCGACGCTGGAGCGCGACCTGCGCGCCGCCGCCAACGCGGGCGACGAGGCCGCGTTCAACGCCGCGTACATGGGCTTCGAGGCGGCGTGGCGTGAGATCGCGGCCGAGGTCGACGCTGCCGCCGGGGTCTGGACCGCCGCGCGCGTCTGCCAGGAGGCGAACCCCGCGCTCGCCCGTGCCCTGAGCGAGGCCGACGCGGCGGGCGGCGAAGTGGGTGCGGCGCTGGCATCCGTGACCGGCGTCGCCGCCGGCCCGGGGCAGGAAGCGACCGCCGAGGCGCTGCGCACGTCGCTCAACGACACGCAGTCGGCGATTGGTGCGTACACGGCGAAGCTCCGTGCGCTGCAGCAGTCCTGCGCCTCGCCTGCCGGTGACGCGCGGCCGTTGATCGCGGCGCTGGACGCCGCGCGCCGTGACCAGGAAGCCGTCCGCCAGGCGTACGAGGCGTCTCGCCTCCTCGCCCAGTCGTTGAACCGATAGGAGCCGATGATGCCCCACGCACTCGTCTCTCCCGCCCGTCGCTCCGCGCTCCTCGTGCTGGTGGCGCTCGCCGCGCTCGCGCTCCTGCTCGGCGGGTGCAGCAAGCCGAAGGCGAAGGACACCTCCACCGAGCAAGCCGCGAAGCAGGCGGAGCAGTCCGCGCAGACGAAGCAGGCCGCGAGCAAGGTCGCAGGCACGCTGAAGTCGGACGTGAAGCCGCTGGCGGTCGCCGTTCCGCTCTCCCTCCCGAAGCTCGACGGGTTGGTGGTCGCGATGCCGTCGCCGCCGAAGGCCGTTGCGCCGGTGAAGGTTGCGAGCGGCGGCACGCCGTCGCTCTCGCTGAACCTCGGCATGAGCGTGCAGACGCCGGCTGCCAACGTCTCGCTGGGCATGCCCCCTGACCTTGGCAGCATCTTGGCGAGCGCGATGCAGGGCGCGGCCCCGGTGCCGACCTCGATCCCGACGCCGCCTGCGGTGATTCCCACCGCGCCCGCCGGGATCCCGCCCGTGGCAACGCCACCGGCCGGCTTCGGCCCGCCCACCGGTATCCCGCCCGGGGCGACGCCGCCCGCCGGTTTCGGGCCGCCACCGGGGTTCACGTTCCCGTAGCGCGCTGGCGCGGGCGGTGCAGCGCGTGACGCTCGCCCGCGCTGCGGCCTAGCATGTCGCCATGGCATCGAGCATGCGCTCACGGTTCGCCGCGGTCCCTGAGCCGGCCCGCCAGTTCCTCGCGTACGCGACGATCGGCGCGGGCACTACGACGCTCGATGCCGTGCTGTTCGCCCTCATCACCGCCGCCGCCGGCTGGCGCGATGACGCCCGCGCCGTGATCGCATCGACGCTCTCCTACGGCACGGCGTCCGTGATCGCGTACGTGTTGAACTCGCGCATCGCGTTCCGGTCGCGGCATCGCGGTGACGACGCCGGCACGCTCGCGCGCTTCGCCGCGACGTTCGCGTCGAGCGCGCTGCTCTCCGCCGCCGTGTTCAGCCTGGTGCGCTGGCTGCTGGCGGGCGCGTTCGAGGGTGCGACGGTTCCCCTCGCGGGGGCGAAGGGCGCCTCGATCGTCACGGTGATCGTCTGGAACTTCGCGCTGCTGCGGCTGTGGGTCTTCCGCGCCGCGCCCGCCGCGCCTGTGAGTGAGCGTATGGATGCCTGAGTTCGCCGCGCGCGAGGTGCTGACCGGCTGGGGGCGCACCGCACCCACCGCCGCCGACGTGCTCCGCCCCTACTCCGCCCGTCAGGCCGCCGAGGCGCTGGCTGCGGGCTCGCCGCGTGGGACGATCGCGCGCGGGCTGGGTCGCGCCTACGGCGACGCCGCGCAGAACGCGGGCGGCGTGGTCATCGACTGCACCGGCATCGATGCGCTCGGGCCGATCGAGGCGGCGGGCGTCGTGACCGTCGGCGGTGGGCTCTCGCTCGACACGCTCGCGCGCGCGGCCGTCGCTGCCGGGTGGTTCCTCCCGGTCACGCCCGGCACGCGCCACATCACCGTCGGCGGTGCGATCGCCGCCGACGTCCACGGCAAGAATCACCACGTCGACGGCTCGTTCTCGCGCCACGTCGTCTCGCTCCGCCTCGCGCTCGCGGACGGCGAGGTGAGCACGCTCACGCCGGAGGGCGCGGACGCGCCGCTGTTCTGGGCGACCGTCGGCGGCATGGGCCTGACCGGCGTCGTCGTCGAGGCGACGATCCGCCTCACTCCCGCCGAGACGCGCTACATGCTGGTCGACACCGAGCGCGCGCGTGACCTGGACGATCTCATGGCGCGGATGTCCGAGGGCGACGCGCGCTACCGCTACACGGTCGCCTGGGTCGACCTCGTGACGCGCGGCGCGGCGATGGGGCGCGGCGTGCTCACGCGCGGTGACCACGCACCGCTGGCCGCTGTCGCTGCCGAGGCGCGCGAGTCCGCACGCGACTATGCGCCTCGTGCGCTGCTCCCGGCTGCGCCGCCGCTCCCTGCCCCGCTCATCTCGCGCCTCAGCGCGCGCGCGTTCAACGAACTGTGGTTCCGCAAGGCGCCGGCTGCCCGCAGCGCCGAGCTCCAGTCGATCGAGGCGTTCTTTTACCCGCTCGACGGCGTGGATCGGTGGAACACTGTCTACGGCAGCCGCGGCTTCCTCCAGTGGCAGTGCGTCATCCCCTTCGGCGCCGAGCGGGTGTTACGTCAAGTGATTGAGGCGATCGTCGACGCCCCGGTGCCCGCCACGCTCGCCGTGCTGAAGCGCTTCGGCGAGGCGAGCGTGGCGCCGCTCTCGTTCCCGCTCCCCGGCTGGACGCTCGCCGTCGACTTCCCCGCCGTGCGTGGCGCCGCGTTCACGGCCTTCCTCGATGCGCTCGACCTCCAGGTTGCCGAGGCCGGTGGTCGGCTCTACCTGGCGAAGGACTCGCGGATGCGGCCGGAGCTGTTGCCGGTGATGTACCCGCGCATCGAGGAGTGGCGCGCGGCCCGCGACGCCGCCGACCCGCAGCACCGCCTCACGTCAGACCTCGACCGCCGGCTCGGCCTCGCGCGCCCGCATCTTCGACAGGAGTCGCCATGACCGACGCGCTTGGCCGTCCCCGCTCCGTGCTCGTGCTCGGCGGCGGATCCGAGATCGCGCTGGCGACCGTGCGCCTGCTGGTCGACCGCGGTGCACGTGAGGTGACGCTGCTGGGGCGACACCCCGAGGCGATGCTCGGCGCTGCCGAGCCGCTGCGCGCCGCGGGTGCCGAGGTCTCCGTGGCGCGCTTCGATGCCGCCGATCCTGACGACAGCGTGCGCGCGATCGGCGAGGCGTTCCGTGCGCACGGCGACTTCGACGTGGTGCTGCTCGCGTTCGGCGTGCTCGGCGACCAGGCACGCTACGAGGAGGATCCCGAGCTCGCGGCGCACGACACTGCGGTGAACGTGGCCGGCACCGTCGCCAGTGGGCTCGCGGTTGCGCGTGCGCTGCGGGCGCAGGGCCACGGTGTGCTGGTCGTGCTGTCCTCGGTCGCCGGGCAGCGGCCGCGCCGCTCGAATTTCGTCTACGGTGCGGCGAAGGCGGCCGTCGACGCCTTCGCGTGCGGGCTGGACGAGGCGCTGCGCGGCTCCGGCGCGCGCGTCATGACCGTCCGCCCCGGCTTCGTGCACACCCGGATGACGGCGGGCCTTCCCGCCGCGCCGTTCTCGCAGTCAGCCGAGCAGGTCGCGGTCGCGATCGTCGCAGGCCTCGATGCAGGAGTGAGCATCGTCTGGGCGCCACCGGCGCTCCGCTGGCTGTTCCTGGTCCTGCGCCACCTGCCGCAGGCGGTCTTCCGCCGCCTGCGCGGCTAGCCGAGGGCTGGCGCTACGCCTCGATGACGCGCAGCGGGGAGCCCGCCGCCCAGGCACGGATGTCCTCCACCGCGTCGCCGTAGAAGATCGCGTACGTCTCCGCAGTCACGTAGCCGAGGTGCGGCGTGAGCACGACGTTGTGCAGCGCCAGCAGCGGGTGGTCGTGCGGCAGCGGCTCGCGGTCGAACACGTCGAGCGCCGCACCCGCGATGCGATGCTCGCGGAGCACCTCGATCAGTGGCGCCTCTTCCACAATCGGCCCGCGCGAAGTGTTCACGAGGTACGCGTCAGGCCGCATCAGCGCCAGCTCGCGCGCGCCGATCAGCGCGCGCGTCCGCTCGCTGAGGACAAGGTGGATCGTCGCGAAGTCGGCGCGTGCCAGCAGCTCGTCCTTCGTCACCAGCGTCGCGCCGACCTCCGCCGCGCGCTCCGTGGTCAGGTTCTGGCTCCACGCGATCACGTCCATGCCGAATGCGCGCCCGACGCGCGCCACCTGTCCGCCGAGGTTGCCGAGGCCGATCACGCCGAGCGTACGTCCCTGCAGCCCGATCCCGAGCGTCGTCTGCCACTGGCCGGCGCGCGTCGCCGCATCCTCGCGCGGGATGTGCCGCGCGAGGGCGATGATGAGGCCCCACGTCAGTTCCGCAGTCGGCGATCCGGAGCCGCGTGTGCCGCACACCGTCACGCCTCGCTCTCGCGCTGCCGCGCCGTCGATCGCGGCGTTGCGCGCGCCGGTCGTCACCAGCAGGCGGAGGTCCGGCAGCCGCTCCAGCAGCGACCGAGGGAACGGCGTCCGCTCGCGCATCGCCACCACGACCTCACAGCCGCGCAGCCGCTCGGCGAGTGCGTGCTCATCATCGAGGTGGTCAGCGAACGTCACCACCTCGCCGTCCGGGATCGAGCCCCAGTCCGCCGAGGTGAGCGCCGCTCCCTGGTAGTCGTCGAGCACCGCGATCCGCATCGTCGTCCCCTCGCTGTCCCGCTCGCGATCGGCTGCCGACCGGCCTAGCCGCGCTCCACCCAGTCGCGGATCAGGTGATGCGCGATCGCCACCGGCTCTGGCACCGTCAGTTCCGGGTTCGTGCGGGCGAGCGCGCGTCGCGCCTCGTCGCGCGTGAACCAGTGTGCCTCGCCGATCTCGTGCTCATCGACGTGGATGTCATCGGCGGTCGCACGTGCGGTACAGCCGATCATCAACGTCGCGGGGAACGGCCACGGCTGGCTGGAGTGGTAGCGCACGTCGGTCACCGGCACGCCAACCTCCTCCTGCACCTCGCGGGCCACGGCCTCCTCGATCGACTCGCCCGGCTCCACGTAGCCGGCGACGCAGGAGTAGCGGTTCACCGCGCCGCCGGCGCGCTTCGCGAGCAGGCAGCGGCCGTCGCGCTCCACCAGCACGATGATCGAGGGCGAGACCTGCGGGTACGCGTGCGCGCCACAGGCGAGGCAGTGCCGGCGCGCGCCGCCTTCTGCGGCGATGGTCTCGCCGCCGCACTCGCTGCAGAAGCGGTGCCGCGCGTGCCAGTCGAGCATCGAGCGCGCCTGTGCCAGGATGCCCGCCTCGTGCGTTGGCAACGTCGAGCCGAGCGCGCGCGCCTCGGCGAACGCGAGGCCCTCGTGCGCCTCGGCCTCCGTCGGCACCGGTATGGCGAAGTGCGGCACCTCGTCCTCGATGCCGAGCAGCACGAGGTCGCCCGCGACGCCCAGCGCATCGATCGCCTCGCGCGCGAGCCACGCGAGACGTGGCTCCTCCGTCGCGTGCACGGCGGCGTGCAGCGCGCGCATCGCAAGGAAGCGTGCCTGCGGGTGCGCTGCCTGCGCGGCGAGCCATGCCTCATCGATGCGCCGCCCGGATGAGCGATCCAGCGGATTGCCCGTGAAGATGTGGCCGTTCGCCATGCGCCGCCCCTGCCTCGTGCGTGTTGTGGCCCCGCCGGGGCCGCGAGCCATCGTACCGCCGCAGCGGGCGAGGCGTGCCGGGGCCCGCGGAAGAAGCGGCGATCGAGGCTAGTGTTGCACCATCACTCCCGCGACCGCGCTGGCGGCCGCGCCGCTCGCGTCGCGTGCGGTGACGCGCAGGGCGTACGCGCCGTTCGGCACCGCCGAGGCGTCCCAGACCGCCCACGTCATCGCTGCGCCGTTCGCGGCCTCGCCCGCCATGCCGATGAGGCGCCAGCCGCCGCCCGGCGTCGACACCTCGACGGACACCGAGACCAGCGCGCCAGAGCTTGCGATCCCGGAGACCGCCACGGGCCCGCGTGCCAGTGAGCCGCTGCTCGGCGTCGAGAGCTGCACGCGTGGAGCCGAACCGGCGGCGGGGCGCTGCGGTGTGCTGGCGCGCACGGTCGTGCTCACTGCGGTCGGTGTCGGCGTGAGTTCCAGCGTGACCGCCCCCGTACCGAGCCTCGACACCCAGGCGCCGGTGCCGGCCCACTGCTGCAGCAACGGAGGCAGCACAAGGCGCAGGCCGACCGGCGTGCGCTGCCACCAGTCGTCGAACTGCGCGATCGGGCGCGGTCCCTGCAGCGCCTCGGCGGCGAACAGCGAGGTGGTGCGACCGCCGGTGGGGCACGCCTCGGTCGGCAGCTTGCCGGAGCCGGCGCACACCTGCCGATCGACGACCGTCGGGGGCCGGACGAATGGCTGCGACGGCAGCTGCAACCGCTCGTGCGCCGCGAGCATGAACTCGCGCCACACCTGCCACGACACCGTCGTCGAGTAGATGTTGCGCATCGGTGCGTTGTCCGCGTTGCCGAACCACGTGCCCGCGACGATCTGCGCGGTGTAGCCGACCGACCAGGTGTCGCCGATCAGCGTCTTCGTGTTCTCGAACGGCTCGCTCGTGCCGGTCTTCTGCGCGGAGGGGCGCCCCGGGAGGTTAAGCGCGCCGCACGCGCCCCACGTGATGCACTGGTTCTGCGGATCATTGAGCGTGTTCGTGACGATGTACGCGTAACTCTCCGGGATGACGGTGCGCTCCTCGGTGTGATCGCGCTCGTACAGCACGCGGCCGTGCGCGTCGGTCACGCGCAGCACGACAGCGGGGTCGAGCGCGCGATCGCCCGCGTGTCTGTCTGCGTCGTCGCCGCGCATCCGTCCACCGGCTGCGAGCACCGAGTACGAGTACACGAGCTCCTCGAGCGACACGTCGACGCCGCCGAGGGTGAGCGCAGGGCCGTAGTAGTTCGTGCCGGGGTTGAGCGCGGTGAGGCCCATCCGCCGCATCAGCGCGACCGTCTCATTCACCCCGCCGAACTGGATCGCCTGCACCGCAGGCACGTTGAGCGAGTTGCCCAGTGCCTTCCCCACGCTCAGGACGCCCAGGAACTGCTGCGACGGATCGCGTGGCACGAAGTCCTCGCCCGTCATCCCATCCTTCAACTTCATCGGCACATCAAGCACGCTCGTCGCGGGGCTCCAGCCCTTCATGAACGTCTGGAGGTACGTGAACGGCTTGAGCGTCGATCCCGGCGAGTTCAGCGCCTGCACGTTGTCGTTTCGCCCCGCGATGTCGTCGCGGTCGTAGGCGCGGCTGCCGATGTAGACCAGCACCGACCCGTCGCGCGCGTCCAGCGCGTAGAGCGCGCCGTTGTGGCCGCCTGCGACGCTCTCGTACTTCGCGATCCAGCGCTCGAGGATCTCCTGCGCCTGATCCTGCAGGCCCAGATCGAGCGTCGTCGTGACCTCCAGCCCGCCCTGTGACAGCGCCTGCGGCCCGAAGCGCGCCTCGATCGCGCGGGCGACGGGACCAAACACGAAATGCGGCGCGTGCATCGGCGGTGGTGCGTCCTTCGCCTCCACGACCTGGACGTGCGCGTTCGCCACCTCCTCGGAGGTCGCGACGCCGTGGCGCACCATGAGGTCGAGCACGTCCTGCTGTCGTGCGCGCGCCGCGTCCGGGTTCGCCACCGGGTCGTACGCGGCGGGCCGCTGCGGAATGCCGGCGAGCATCGAGGCCTCGCCGATCGTGAGATCGGAGGCCGGCTTGCCGAAGTAGCCCTGTGCCGCTGCCTCGACGCCGACGTACTGGCCGCCGTACGAGATGGAGTTCAGGTACCACTCGAGGATCTGCTCCTTCGAGTAGCGGCGCGTGAGTTCCAGCGCCAGCACGATCTCCTTCAGTTTGCGGTCGATGCTGCGCTCGAAGCGCTCGTCGGGGGCGATGTAGACGTTCTTCGCCAGCTGCTGCGTGATCGAGGAGCCGCCCGATCCACGGAGCCACCCCTGTTGAGCGAACGGCGTGAAGTTCTCGATGCCGGCGCGAGCAAGGCCGTGGAGGTTGATGCCCTCGTTCGTCCAGAAGCTCGCGTCCTCCGTCGCCACCGTCGCGCGCACCATCCACGGGGAGATCGCGGAGAGCGGCACATAGCGGCGCACGTCGGAGATGCGGTATTCGTACAGCAGCGTGCCGTTACGGTCGTAGATGCGTGAGCCACCCTGCGGGAGCCGCGCCATGACCGCCGCCGCGTCCTCCATGCCGCCGCCGAGGCGCGTGTAGTCGCGTGCGCCCTCCACCACGACCGAGGCGAGCGCGACCAGGCCCAGCATGGCCGCGCCTCCGATCGCGCTGAGCGCGATCACCGCCGCGCGCCAGCCTGGGCGGTGCGTTCTATGCGTTCCAACCCGCGCACGACGGTGCGTGTGATGACTGAACGGCACGGAACCGGGCTCTGGATCCGGTTCCGTGCGCGTACTCCAGTGGTACTGCACGGCTGCCCCAATCGAGGGCGCGAACGCCCCGGCTGCCGCCTCGCACGGCGGCTCGATCGCCACTGTCCCCATGGAGCCGTAACGAGCGCGTGACCGGACAGCGCGGCACGTATCGAGTTCGTGCGAGGCCGGGCGAGGAGGTGCGAGCCTTCACGCGCGCCGTATCGACACGTCCCCGCAAGTGACTTGCTGCGCCGCGTTTCCGCCCTGTGCTGCCGCTGCACCTAGCGTCGATGCCCGTAACCGCGTCGGACGGCCGTCATCGGCGGGCAGACGCGATCGCAAGGGAGGGGACCGCTGTGGACGATCTGCAGACGCATCAGGAGTGCCGCCACCACTGGATGATCGAACCGGCTGCATCGCCGGAGAGCCGTGCGCACTGCGCGAGCTGTGGTAGCGAGCGCCTGTTCAGCAACGCGCCGGTGCACCGGTACGACCGCGACCCTGTGCCGCGGATGGAGTCCGCATTCCGCAGCGCCGCGCGCTCATCGCACCGCGAGCGCATCGAACTGACGGACGAGGCATGACGGCGCGCATCGTCGTGCCTCGCATCGCGAGCCGTTGCTGCCCGCGCAGCGGATCGGTCGAGGCGACGTTGCCGGTGAGCGCGTTCGTCCTGGCGGGAGGGGTCGGCTCGCGTCTGGGGCCGCTCACGGCCACGCGCCCCAAGCCGCTGGTGCCGTTCGGCGGGCACAGGCGGCTCATCGACTTCACGCTCAGCAACTGCGCGCGCGCAGGCGTGCCCGATGTCACCTTGCTCGCCCAGCACCTCGCCGCGCCGCTCGCCGCGTACGTGGGCGACGGGGCCCCGTGGGGCTTTGGGGGCCCCCAGGCACGCATGCGTGTGCTCCGCCCGCCCACGGGAGCGCATTACGAGGGCACCGCCGACGCTGTGCGCTACGGGCTGGCGCTGTCGGATCCGGCGGCAGAGGCGGTGCTCATCCTGGCCGCCGATCACGTGTACGCGATGGATTACGCCGCGTTCGCAGAGGCGCACCTGTGCTCTCGCGCCGACCTGACGATCGCGGTGACTGTGGTCACGCCGACCGAGGCGTCCCGTTTCGGCATCGCGATCGTCGCGGAGGACGGGTCGGTCGTGAACTTCGAGGAGAAGCCGGAGCAGCCGCGCGGCAATCTGGCTTCGATGGCCGTGTACGCCTTTGCCCCCGCCGCCCTGCGGCGCCTGCTGGCGATCGACGCGGCCGAGGCGAGCTCACACGACCTCGGCCGCGACATTGTGCCGCTCGCGCTGGCGTTGGGTCTCGACGTGCGCGCGTACCGGTTCGATGGGTACTGGCAGGACGTCGGCACGCCCGAATCGTACTGGCGCGCGCATCGCGACCTGCTGTTGGGCGACGCCGATCAGGTGCTGCGCGCGGCGGTCGGTGACGCCTGCGCGGGCGCGCCGTACGGTCTCGCGTTCGGACCGCACGCGGGGGCGCGTGAGTCGCGGATGCTTGGCGGGTGCACCGTGGAAGGCATCGTGGAGCGATCGGTGGTCGGCACGGGCGTGGCGATCGGGCCGGGCGCGATCGTGCGCGACTCCATCCTGCTCGCCGGGGCCCAGATCGAGGCGGGAGCCACCGTCGACCACGCGATCCTCGATGAGCGGTGCGTGGTCGGCGCCGGTGCGAGCGTGGGGCGCGTACGTCGTGCCGGGCCGCGGGCAGCACCGCGATCACGGCCGATCACCGTCGTTGCCTCGGGTGCCCGGATCGCGCCGGGCGCGGTCATCCCCGGTGGCGCGGTGATCGAGCATGCGACGGGCATCATCACGCCGATGCGTGCGGTGGCGTAACCGCGCGGCGCGTCGCCGCGAGCCACGCCACGAGGAGTTCCGGCAACGCGTGGGCGTCCAGCGTCAGCGTCGCGGAGGTGCTGCGCTGGACGCCCACGCGCACGCCCAGGCCGTGCTCGACGCCCTGGAGCGCTATGAACGCGTCTTCGTCGGTGTCGTCATCGCCGGCATAGAGGAGCGGTGTGCCCGGGGAACGCGCGAGCAGGGTGCGTATGACCTCGCCCTTGTCATGGCCCTGTGCGCGCAACTCCAGGCCACCATCGAACGTGCGCAGCTCGAGTCCGGTGCGGCCCTCGATGTCATCGCGGAGTACCTGGTCGAACGTGGAGCGCGCGAGGTGTTCCGTCTCACGCGCCGTTGTGCGGTCGAGCCCGCGCCAGTGGACGGCGATCGACGCGACCTTCCGCTCGACGCGAGCCGCTGGGAGTACGTTCCGGAGCACGCGCTCAGCGCCGTCGAGCGCATGCGTGGCCTTGGCGCTCGTCGCGTGGGCCGTCGTCGTGGCGACGTGCGGATCGAGGTGCTCCCAGCCGTGTGCGCCCCACAGTTCGGGCCGCGGCTCGACGCGCAGGAGCGCCGCCAACTCAGCCACCGGCCGCCCGGACACGACAACGAGGTGCGTCGAGGGCTCGCTGGCGATCCTGCGGAGCGTGGTGAGCACCTCCGGGGGTGGAGTCACCGCTTCGCGGCACATCTGGAAGGGCGCCAGCGTGCCGTCGTAGTCGAGGGCGAGCGTGCTGGGCGCATGTGCTACGCGTTCCATGAATGCTCGCAGCGCGGCGGGCAGCGGCGTGGTCATCGTGCGCCCGCGTGCTCCTCGCGCCACAGCGCGAACGCGCCGAGCAAACCGGCGTCGTCGCCGTGCTCGCTGGTGACGATCGCCTCCGGCGGGAACGCGAGGTGGGGCGCGCTGCGCACGCGCTTCCGTACTGGTTCCAGGAGCAGGTCGCCGGATCGCGCCATCCCTCCGCCGATCACCACGCGTTCCGGCATGAAGCACAGGATCATCGTCACGACACCGACAGCGAACGCTGCGGCCGTATCCCGGAAGAGCGCGGCGGCATGCGGGTCGCCGGCGCGGGCGCGCACCGCGACTTCTTCCGCTGGCATGCCGGCGCGGCGTCCGAGTGCGCCGCCGGATCCAAGCTCCTCGACCGTCGTGCCGCTGTGCCAGTCGATGATCGTGTGTCCTACCTCGGCGAGCGAGGTGCGCGTGTGCAGCAGGCGCCCACCGACGATCACCCCCGCGCCGACCCCGGTGCTGCAGGTCAGGTAGACGAGGTGATCGACACCGCGCCCGGCGCCGAAGCGGTGCTCGCCCAGCGCGGCAAGGTCGGCGTCGTTCGCCAGCGTGACCGGCATCCCCAGCGCCTCGCCGATCGAGGCGGCGGTGACGCGCCCGTGCCAGCCCGGGAGCTGCGGGAGGTGTGGCGCTGCACCGGCCACCAGATCCACGACGCCCGGCACCCCGACGACCGCGCGCTGGGGGCGCACCCCCGCCTCCGCTGCCGCGACCTCCATCGCGCGCACCAGAGCGCCGGGATCGTCGCGCGGCGTCTGCTCCACGACGTGCGATCGCCGCGTCCCTGCCGCGTCGAAGACCGCCGCGCGCAGGCGCGTCCCGCCGAGGTCAACCGCCAGCATCGCCGGGCCATGCTCCTGCATGTCTCGATCCTACTCGTCGCGTCTCACTCCCCGCGCGGTGCACGCCGAACCGCCGCCCGCTATCGTGTCGCCCGTGGCACCCATTCGCGTCATCACCGGCGAACGAGGCAAGACGGAGCGGCTCCTGGATGCCGCGATCGAGCGCTACCACCTCGATCCGCTTGCGCGCGTGCTCGTGCTCGTGCCCACGGTGCGGCACGGCGATCAGCTGCGCCGCCGCCTCGTCGCTCGCTGCGGCGCTGCGTTCGGGCTGGAGGTCGCGACCGTCGCCCAGTGGGCGCGCGGTGTCGTGGAGGCGCACGTGCCGCCGCGCGGCGTGCTGGCGGCGCTGCTGGAGCGCGTGACGGACGACGCGATCGCCGACGGCAGCGCGGCCGCCGCGTTCTCGCCGCTCGCCGGCACCGCGGGGCTCCGGACGCTCGTGGAGTCCGCCGTCGCCGACCTGCTCGCCGACGAGGTCGCTCCCGGCGCGCTCCGTGTCGCGGCCGTCGGCGACACCCGTCTCCTGGCACTGGCTGTGGTCGCCGAGTCGTTCGCGGCAGCGATCGCCGAACGGGGCTGGCTGCATCCCGCCGCGCTGGCCGCTGCCGCTGCGCAGCGCCTCGACGACGGCGCGGTCGAGGTGCTGCCTCCGCTCGTGCTCGTGGACGGCTTCCGCGTCTTCCGGCGCGGCGAGCTGCACCTGCTCGCCGCGCTCGCCGGGCGCGCTGAGGTGCTGCTCGCGTTCGACGCGCGCTCCGATCGCGGGCGCGCCGACCTTGAGACGCTGCAGGTGCTGGTGGCCTGCGAGGTGGAAGAGGTGCCGCCTGCGCTCGACGCCGCCCGCGAGCCCGCGCGCTTCGCCGCCTCCGCGCCGGATCGCGAGGCGATGCTGCGCGCCGTCGCGCGCGAGGTGAAGCAGCTGCTTGCCGACGACCCCACGCTGCGGCCGTCCGACTGCGCGATCGCCGTGCGACAGGTCAGCCCGTACCTGGCGCTCGCGCGACAGGTGTTCCGCGAGTACGACCTGCCGCTCGACCCGGCGGCGGGCGTGCGACTCGCGGAGCGCCCGCTCGGCGTCTGGCTGCGTCGTCTGCTGCACATCGACACCGAGGGCTGGCGATTGCGCGACCTCGTCGCGGTGCTCGGATCGGCGTTCCTCAATGGCACGCGCTGGGGGCTCGCCCCTCATCACGTGGCGGCGCTCGCACGGCTCGGGCGCACGAAGCACCTCTGGGCGGGCGCGGAGGCGATGGACGGGCTGGTCGAGGCGCTGCTCGTCTCCGCCTTCAACGAGGGCACCGACGAGGATGGCGAGCGCCCCCTGCCCGAGGCGCTCCGCGACCGCCACCGCGAGGCCGCTGAGGGTCTGCGCGTCGCGCTTGCGGACCTGCGCGCACTGCTCGCCCCGCCACCCGCGCCGCTGCGTGATCACGCGCGCGCGCTCGATGCTGCGCTGTTCGGGGCGCAGCCGCTCGTCGCCGCCGGGCTGCGCGAGACCGACGGCGCCGGTGTCGAGATGGATGCGCTGCGTGGCTGCCTGCGCGCCGTCGCCGCCGCCGACGAGGTGCTGGCGGGGTCGCCCGTGTCGTTCGCGGCGTTCGTCTCGCGGCTGGAACGCGAGCTTGATGCGCCGGCGGTGCTGCTGCGCGAGCCGGGCGGCGTGCTGCTGGCGCCGCTGCACA
>Ga0172380_10005708_pt1 | contig 14912 bp, 13 predicted proteins | sample Leawe162metaG_FD_119747 | JGI IMG/M metagenome (GOLD analysis project Ga0172380, IMG submission 119747) | Leachate microbial communities from a municipal landfill in Southern Ontario, Canada - Leachate well 162 metaG | ecosystem: Engineered > Solid waste > Landfill > Unclassified | place...
AGTCGCCCCTTCATCAAATCAAACCTTTGCGCTATTGCCTCCAAGTCGCTGGTGCGATCTTTCACATCGGCACAATCGCCGAAACTCCATGCTGTATCAAGTTATTTCTGGACGATTCCTAAACGCTCCAGTCACATTGGCGGCAACAACCGGAACCAACCATGCGATCCAAAACCACAGCACCTCCGGCACGTTCGTGATCAACGGTGACGTCACTTCCAGTACGACCTCCGCGGGAACCACCATCCTTCAGTTGCAGGGAACGAACACAACCGCGAATGCCATCAACGGAAACATCTCCGACAACACGAGCGGTTCCATTCTGGCCATCACCAAAAATACCGGTGCAGGCGCATGGGTTCTGTCCGGCGGGAACACCTACACCGGTGCGACGACAGTTTCGGTCGGCACTTTGTTGGTCAACGGCACTCATAACGGCGGAAGCGCAAACGGCTATACGGTTGGCGCGACGGGAATTTTGGGAGGCACGGGCGCGATTACGACAGCTTCCGTGACGACGGCTGCCGGTTCCAAACTGGTGCCTGGCGGAACGGGAATTGCCGAAGACCTTAGCTTCACCCTGGCTTCCGGGGCATCGGCGATGGATGTTTCCCTCAGCTCCAACGATTCGGGAGCCTACCTTTTCGATCTTGCCGCACCCTCCGCGAGCGACAAGGTCGTGCTGGCTCTGGGCGCACTCAACATCGGGTCGATGACCAATTCCGACTTTGTTTTCACGGAGTTGTCGGGCTTCAGTAATGGCACATATGTCCTGTTCGATGCCAGCTCGGCAATCACCGGATCGGTGACCAGCGCGCTGAATTCGATTAGTTTCACGGGCGGGCGCACCGGCACGTTGTCACTTGATGCCCTTAACAACAACGTGCTGCTGACCGTCGTTCCCGAACCGACCACCTGGGCACTCCTTGCCTTCAGCCTGACGAGCATCATGGTCCTGCGCCGCAGACGGGCGCGATAGTTTTGGGGTCGGGCGCGATGGGATGGGGTTCCATCGCGCCCTCTTCCGGTTTTTGAAACCCGGTGCAATCAGGCTTGCCGCAATCTTCTTGAAACCGAATCATCCATTCACTGGATTTACCCTCATTGAGGTTCTTGCGGTCATTGCCATCATCGGCGTGCTCGCAGTCCTGCTTTTTCCAGCTTTCGGAAATCTGACCAAGCATGCCTTCGCTGCAAAATCGGCTTCAAATCTTCGCCAGACCCATGTCGCCGCGCAGGGATGGTCTGCGGACAACAATGGCGTCATTGTCCCGTGTTACACACCGGGCGACGGGGTTGCCAATTCCCCGAGGCATTTCACCGCGCTTCTGGCTCCCTACCTTAGGATTGACACAAACCTGTTCTCCAAAAACGCGCCGTCTGATGCGTCATTCACCCTTGCTCCCCAGATGCCGGTCTACGTGTATCCCGGGCATCCGCAGCGTTTCGGATATGGATATAACTACGCTTATTTGAGCATTGTCAACACAGGCCAGGGATGGAATCGTCAGGTTCCGCTTGCGGGCGTGGCGCATCCTTCGCAAACAGTGTTTTTAGTCACTTGCAAAAGCAATGCGGCTGATGACGAAGCTTTTCTTAGCTGGCGCTCGTTTGTTCGTCCGCCGAGCGTTTATAAGAGCCTCAAGGACCACGTTCCCGCGTTCGAGTCGCCCGGAAACACCGCGCAGGTCCTTTGGCTTGACGGCCACATCACCCAGGAAACAGAGGAGCATCTGATGGCTGACGATGCCCTCTGGGACCTCGAGTAGCCGATTCCCATTATCCTCATTTTTCCTCATCCCCGCATCATCCCCCCATTACCCCATGAACGTGCCCCCCTGTCTCAACATCCGCGCCTCTCGAGACGCCGCTTCGCGCTTGACGCGCGCCCTCATCTGCGCCGTCTGCTTTTCCACGCAGACGCATGCGCTTACTCCGGCTGACGTGACCGGTCCCGACGGCATTGTCTATCCCGACTGGCGCGGCGCCGGCGTCCCATGGGGCATCCCATCGTCTCCGGTTGTGAGAACATCCATTACGAGCCAGCCCGCGTATCCGGGCGACATCGCGCTGGCGCTCGAACAGGCTGCGGCCTACGCGTCCGCCCAGGGCGGTGGAGTCATCACCATTCCGTCCGGCACGTTCTACCTTGACCGCCCCGTCCTTATTACTCAGGACAACGTGATTCTCCGCGGCGCGGGCGGGGAGTCCACCAAGTTCGTCTTTCGCTACATGCCCCAAGGTGTCAGCTTTTACAAGCCGGTCGACGGCGCGTCCGTCACCAAAAACGGCTGGATCGAAGTTCACGCCAATCCGGTGAACCTGTCGAAGATCACCCTCAAGTCGGGCGCAACAACGATCAAGGAGGTCGTGGCGGTAACTCCTCCCGGCGCATTTTCGCTGACATCTGCGGGTACGGCCTGCATCAAAAAGATCGGCCCGGGGATCAAGGTGTTGACTGCGGTTGCGACGTACTCCGACGGATCGACCCTGACCCGGGACATTACGGTGAATCTCGTAAACGGAACCGATCCGAATTCCTATCTCGTTCCCCTTCAACTCGGAGCAATCAACTTCTACGGAGGCGGCGAAGTTGGCGGTCAGTTCCTCCTCGCGGCGAACGGCGTCCGCGGCGACACCGCTTTGACTTTGGCGGCGGGACACGGCATTGCCGTCGGCGACAAGATTCAACTGACCGCCCCCGCCACGGCGGCGTGGAATGCGGCCGTGCAGAATGCCTGCACAGCGAATGTGAATGACTTTCGCGAGTATCTTTACGAAGTCCTGTCGGTGAGTGGCAACGTCATTACGCTCAATCAGCCGCTGCGCATCGACTACCCCGTGAGCGACGGATCATTTATTCAAAAGTTTGTTCCCATCAGCGGCTGTGGCGTCGAGAACCTTTCCCTGACTCAAAACGCGAATCTCCGCACGAACGGCATCACTTTTTCAAAAGCGTGGAAGTGCTGGGCAAGGAATGTCAAGGTCACGAAGACCGGATGGAATCCGCTCTACTTCCTCGCCTCGAAATGGTGCGAAATAAGGGACTGTGTCTTTGACGACCAGTGGGTCAGCGTGTCCTACGTTGGATGGGAGCGTTGTTATGACTGCCTGATGGACGGGATCACCACCCGCGGCGTGCGGCACGCGCCGCTGCTTCAGTGGTCTGCGGCGGGAAACGTGATCCGCAACAGCGCGTTCTACGACAGCGACGCCCAGTGGCATGCCGGCTGGACGAACGAGAACTTGATCGAGAACTGCGTCGTGGAGTCCAATTTTGGCAGTGGTGGATACGGATACGGCATGTGGTCCTCTCCGCCAAACGACGCGTCGCACGGTCCGAACGGGCCGCGCAATGTGATCTACAACAGTGACATTTCATCCCCCCTCGCCGGGGTGTGGCTCGGAGGCCAGAACAAGGGGTGGATATTCCGTTACAACCGCATGGCCACGGATGCGGGGCAGGGCATCTTTGCGCAAAAAGACAGCTCCGGCCACATCATCAGGGACAACGTGTTCTCAATGAGAAACAGTGCCAATGGCGTCTGGCTCAATGACACAACGTGCGCCGGCATCCAGATCGTCAATAATACGTTCAGGGGCGTCGCGGGAGCGTCTGGAATCGTCGGCGGGGCGATGGGCGCCTCGCTGTTGCAGGGAAACGCCGCGACGGACACTCTCGCCAAGCTTTCATTTGCCAATTCGGGCTTCGAGAACGGATTGACCACGTGGACGACGACGGATGCAATGTTCCAAGGGGTGTCTTCGGCGGCGCATGCCGGAAGCGCCGGACTTCGCGTCACGGATGACAGCACTGCGTCCGGCGGATTGCTCTACTCGCAAACTTTCACCGTGCAGCCGGGCAAGGGATACGCGATCCGGTATTGGGCGAAGACCGTGTCCGGAACGGATCCCAAAGCCGTGGGCGTCTATCTCTACTACTACGACGCGGCCGGGAAAAAAATCAGCAGTTTTCCGGGCTATGTGCCTCTCAATGCGTTCTGGGGACAGTATGTTGTCGAGCAGGTCGCCCCGACAAACGCAGCAACAGCGCGGGTCTTTGTCCGAACCCTGGTGGAGGCCACGGTTCAGATGGACATGGATGACTTTGAGTTCGGTCAGATCCCTTTCGAGATTCCCAACAACGGCTTCGAAAGCGGTACGCTCGCGCAGTGGAGCGTTGTAGGCGACAACGGCATGAGCGCTGCGTCCGCTGCGGCGGCGTATCAGTCGGGATTTGGCGTGCGGGTGCAGGATGGCAGTACGACTCTCCAGTCGAAGCTGAGCAGCGCAACTCTTCCAGCAGTGCCGGGGAATTGTTACCAAACGCGCTTTTGGGCCAGAGTGACCTCGGGCACCGGGATGAGCGTTGACTTTCTGTTTCTTGACGCGAATGGAGCAAACCTTGGACAAGTGACCCAGGATATTCCTTCCAATACCTCCGAATGGCGGCAATATGTCCTGCGCGCTGACGCTCCGGCGGGCGCCGTTTCCGTTTACCTGCAGGTTCACTCCCACGCGGATGCGGTGGTAACGGCCGATTTTGACAATTTTATCTTTTCGGAATCCGATCCGCGGCCCGTGGCGGCTACGCCATCGATCTTCGATTGGCAGCGACAGGGAGGAAGCCTCCCTGCGGCGCCAGCCGGTCTGTCCGCGACGGGGAGCTACAAGAAGATCCTTCTCGCGTGGTCTCCCGTTGCAGGTGCAAGCTCCTACAGCATCAAGCGCGCTCTCGCGGCGGAGGGCCCGTTTGTTACCGTTGCGACGGGGGTCAGCGCGTCCAGCTATTCCGACTTTATCGGATTGATGGGAGCGACACGCTATTATGTCATTACTGCGGTGAATGCCGCTGGTGAAAGCGGCCCGTCCAACGTCGCGCACGCGACGACCCTGCCATGAAATCCGACAAACTCTTCGTCCATCCGCTGTTTGCTCTCCGCAGAATCGCAGTGCCCTGCGGGAGGTCTCCAATGGCGGACGCCCGAAGAATGGCCGCGCTTGTCGTGGCGTGCGTATTGTCATGCGCCCCGGCAATCGCGCAAGAGGCGCTAAAATCCCAAATGGACGTGCCTAAGCCGCTTGAAAAATCCGACGCGCCCAATGCCTTCCGCGTCTTGTTCATAGGCGACAGCATCACGCTTCATGGCACAAGCGCCAAACTCGCGGCCAAGCTTGGCTGGGATCACGTCGCCGGCATGGCGGCCAGCGGGGAGGCAAGGGATTACGCGCATGTATTTTCCGGACTGCTCCAAGGTGCGTTACCCGACCGCAGCGTCGAACTGTATTTCCACACCTACGGAGGCAGTGGCACCGTAGCCCAGCGGTTGTCGGCCATTGACGTCGTCCGGCCCGTGGAACCCCATCTGGTGGTCATCCAGCTTGGCGAACACGAAAAGGACCGCTCGGGGCTGGACAAACTCCGCGCGGATCTGGCGGCACTCGTCACCACTTTCAACGCGCAGAATCCCCCACCGTCGGTGATTTGCGCCGGTCCCTGGTCTCCGCCGCCCGCCTCGGGCAAGTCGAGCTACGACGGCTGGGCAGGTGAGGTGGAGACAGCGATGCGGGAGGTTTGCGCGCAAAAAAATATCCCGTTCATTTCGGTCCGCAATCTCGCGGAGGATCCGGCCTGCAGCGGATGGGGGAAAAGCGATGGTGTCAAGTGGCATCCCAATGACAAGGGGCACGAAGGCTATGCGCGAAAATATTTCACCGCCTGGCAGTTGCATCAGGCCAACATTATCAACGATAAATGAGGGATCTTTTTGATGTCATGGTCGTCGGTGCCGGCCCTGCGGGCTTTGGCGCGGCAGTGGCTGCGGCCCGCGCGGGCAGGAAAACCGCGCTGGTCGAGCGCCACGATGTCCCCGGCGGCATGGGCACGGCCGCTCTCGTCAACAACTTCTGCCCGGCCCATCTGGATGGCAAACGGCTCATCATTGGAGGCGTCTTCGGGGAGCTTCGTCGCCGCCTGATTGCCCGGCGCGCGCTCTACTCGGCGGCGGATGATGCCAGCTCGATTGGAGAGTATTACGATCCGGAGGTATTCGTCGCGGAAATGAACACCATGCTCGATGATGCCGACGTGCGGTGCTTCTACGGTGCCCGGATCGAGAGCGCGGAATTTGTTTCAACAGAATCCTGTTTGCAGCTCGCCGGAGGGCACCCCCTGCGGGCCCGCGCGCTGGTTGATGCAACCGGCGACGCCGTGTTGGCCGCCCTGGGAGGAGCGTCCTTCCGATTTGGGCGTCCCTCCGATGGCGCAGTGATGCCGCTGACGTATTGCTTCACCATGGGACCGGTGGATCTTGCCGAACTGGGCAGGTCGTTTCCCAACTGCCTGCGGCATGATGCGCGCATGGATGAAGAATATTGCTGCATCATTGGATGCCCGGAAATTGACGGGCTTGTGAGAAACGCCCGCCGGAAAGGCGCCCTCGGCATCCCGCTGGACCGTGTTCCTTCGGTGGTAAGCGTCCCAGGGCGTCCGGAAATCGTGACAGTGAACTTTGGCCGGGTGCAATGCAAAGACCCGACCGAGCCAGTGCTGCTCGAGCAGGCAACGAGGGAGGGATTGGAACAGATCGGCGAGGCGGTGCGGTTCCTACGCGGGACAATACCGGGATTCGGTCGCGCGGAGTTGCAAGAAATCGCGAGGCAGATCGGAGTGAGGCAAAGCCGCCAGGTCGAGGGTCTTTACGAACTGACGGCAGACGACTGTCTTTCCTGCCGACAGTTCGACGACGTGATTGCCCAATGCTCCTACTCGCTCGACATCCATGAATCCGGAAGCGACGGAATCACCCTCAAGCGCCTCCCCCCCGGTGAGCACTACGATATCCCCTGGAGATGCCTCATTCCCAAGAACGGCCCGCCTCATCTCGTTGTCGCGGGGCGCTCGATCTCCGCGAGCGCGGAAGCCATGAGCTCGCTGCGCGTGTCGCCCTCCGCCCTGGCCATCGGCGAGGCGGCAGGCGTGACCGCCGCGCTGGCGAGCGAGCGAACTATCCCCGTGAGATCCGTGGACTGGCGCGAGGTGCAAGCGTTCCTCCTCGATCAGGGGGCCATTTTAAACTGACATGAAAATTTTGCTCCTCTCTGCCATCATTCCCGCGCTGGCCCTTGCCCAGGCCCCTCTCCAACCCCGCTCCGCTTCCGCGTTCAATCAAAGCGGCGCTGAAATCCGGCTGAAAAATCCGCTTCAAAACCTCTTCGAGTTTCGGGATGCAGACACTTTGAGAATTGTGCCTCTCGATGAGATTGCAGGCTGCGATGGAGCGGTGATACTGGATTTTGAACACGGGAGCGGATGGCCGGCGGTTGAGCATGAGCTGGTAAAGGCACCCCAAGGCGAGGGGTGGATCGCGTTGTCAAACCTTGCCGGGCTATTGCCGTTTCAATCCGAAGAGGCTGTTCCTCCCGTTAAGGTCGGAGCCGTCACGGTAACGATGACCCCTGCGGTCTTTAGTGCCGCGGACGATAAGCCCCGGGATCTGGACCCCGGAAACACCGGCGTATTTTTGGTCAAATCTCCGGAAGGGGCCATGCCCTCAGGCGCACAGGGACTCGTCGCTGCTCCGCGGCTTGTTCCAGCTGCGGCCGACGGCCCCGTTCAGGGCGAAGAGCGGAAGGGGTTGCCGGTGGGGTTCCTCATTCGCTTTTCCCCACCCGTCAAAGCTGCCGGATTTGCTCATTTCAACGGCGATATCGTCGTCGCCGTGTTCGGGAAGGACGACAAGCTTCTCGGGCAAATCCGCCAGGGCGCCAAGCCGGATGCTGTATTTTCCTACGGGTTTGAGGGCGGCGCAATCCACGCGATCTTTGTTGGCAACGTCTTTGCCGAGGACGGCGTTCTGGACGACTTGGTTTTTGTCCCATGAATAAACCCACGGACAATGACTTAGAAGGAGCGCTCTGGATCTGGCCGGAGATCGGCGGGGGTGGTCTTGCATCAAATGCAGCGACCTTTGCGGAATACGCGCAAAAAGCGTTTGAAGCTTTCAAAAACCGCAGCAACCCCATCACTTCCTTTCAATGAAGGCCAGCGCGCCAGTGATCATGACAGCGGACGGCCTCGCCGCGGCGACGGCCCCCGCAACACTTCCCTCTTCTGAAACTCAAGGCATGCAGCGGCTCTCGCTCGCCAAGTTGAAGGTTTGGGAGGAATTCAAGTATGGCATGTTTATTAGCTTTGGCATGTCGACATTCGACGCTGACGAGTTTTCCAAAGGCGACCGTCCGTCTTCGTTCTATGCACCGGACCAGTTGGATGTCGGCCAATGGGTTTCCGTTGCGCGGGATGCCGGAATGAAGTATGCCGTGCTGACCGCAAAGCATGTCGCGGGCCATTGCCTCTGGCCATCGAAACATACGGACTATCATGTCGGGACGAGCGGAAATACCACGGACGTGGTGGAGGCATTCGTCGTTGCCTGCAATCAACGTGGCGTCAAGCCGTGCCTCTATTATTGCTCGTGGGACAACCACCACAAGTTTGGGTCACAGACACCGACGGATGTCATCGGCCTGCCAAGAGATCAACAGGCAGCCACGAAGCCTTTCACGACGCGGGAATATCAGGACTTTCAAATGCGCCAATTGGAAGAACTGCTGACGAATTATGGCTCCATTTTCGAAGTATGGATAGACATTCCCATCGTGCTCCCGCGCGCCTGCCGCAACGATCTCTACCGGCAGATCGCGGCATGGCAGCCCGAATCGGTGATCATGATGAACCACGGTGTCGGCAACGCTTCCACTTTCAATGTGGACAAGGCCTGGCCGACGGATCTCATCGCGATGGAGCGCTCGTTGCCGGACGGCGCGACAGGCTTTGTGCCATGGCGCACCATCGAGGGAAAAACCTATTACATGCCCGGTGAAGTCTCGGATTGTCTCGGCCGCGAATGGTTTTATGTCGAGAATGACGTCCCGCGAAGCGACGCGGAATTGCTCGGAATGTATCTGACGTCCACGAGTCGGCAGGCGAATTTTCTCCTGAGTGTCGGGCCAGACCGGCATGGGTTGATACCGGCGCGTTACTCTGAATCCCTCATGCGTCTGCGCAAAAATATCGACCGCTTGTAACGACGGAAACATCCATGAAACAATGTCCCGTTCCCGAAATTGAAGACTGCCAGCTGCGCCTGCCCAATATCACCATTTTTCTTTTAGTCCTGTTGGCTGCTGGAAACGCATTGGCAGATGATCCGTTGGTGCTGGCTCCGGCTCCGCAGATGGAGGGCTATGTGCTCGATACGAATGGCGACGAGGCGGGGGACGCCAAGTTGCTTGGCTACAAGGTGCCTGATCTGCCGGTAGGAGAGATGAATGAGACAACGGAAGCCAGGGTGTGGATTCCGTTTGTGCTGACTGAAGAACAAAGGGCGAGTGTCATGCAGCCGGGAACCTCTGCCACCCTGCGATTGTTCCTTGCGGCAAACAACGGTACACAGGGATTGCACGTCGATCTGTATGGATCGGGCTATCGAAGCGATTTTCGTGTCAGCCAGAATGATTATGCGACACTCCGAAAGAAGCTCGTCGCGAAGGTGTTCGATGCTGAAAGCAAAGCGGGCGCCGGGTGTGAGTTCGACGTCACGGATTTCGTGCGCGAGGAGGCGGCCCGCCCGAATGCGGCAGGCTCCGGATTCGGGTTCCTGTTGCAAGTGCATGACGAAACCTTGCTGCCCAAAGCGGATGGCGTACAAAATGTGTTCAAGGTCGGTTCCTCGGGGCGGCCGACTTTGGAAGAGCGTCCGACGCTCGTCATTTCCGGCAAACCGAGAGTGGCGAATCCGACTGACCCGGAGCCGGAGGATCCAAAAGCGCTGCGCGTGCTGATTCTTGGAAACAGCATCCTCTTGAACGGCCCCATGTTGAAGAAAGGCTGGGCGGGCAACTGGGGAATGGCTGCAAGCAAGCCTGAGGCCGATTTTGCGCACCTGTTGATGAAACGTATCCAGGAAAACGTGAAGCGACCGGTAGTGTTCAAGCTCCACAACATTGCTTTTTGGGAAAGAAACTGGCCGACCATCAGGGACGATGACCCGATGGTGACGTATGCGAGGGATTTCAATCCGGACATCATCATTTCCTGCATTGCCGAGAATACCGGCCTACACGACGAACAGGTGGACACCTACGCGGCGAAATACGAGGCCATGATCTCGGACATTGCGCGAGGAGCCGATGGCAAGCGCAACGCGGACGTGGTCGTGCGCACCAGCTTTTGGAAAATCAATGCGAATACCGATCTGGCGCTTTCAAAAGTCGCGGCGCGGCGGGGATGGCCGTGTGTGAAGTGCAGTGATCTCTGCGATGAGAGCGCCAATATGGCAACGCATGTCACCTACCCTCTCGGCCCGGAGCCCGTTGATCCCGGAGTCCGGGCTCATCCGGGCGACGCCGGCATGAAGGCGATCGCCGACCGGATTTGGGACAAGGCGTTGTCCGGGCTGCTGTCGCGAAAGTATCCGAAAGAAAACCTATGAAAACCCATGAAAACACTCGTTAACAATATCACTTGCGCCGGCATCCTAAGCATTAGCATTCTCGGCGCAGGAGCAGCCCCCGCGCGGGCTCAAATCCCGCCAATATCCGCGACCCCCATTGGGAGGGGCGTCCAGGAAGTCAAAGCAGAGTCAAAGCCTTCACCCTCGATGGCCGCAGATGGGATGGCAGAACAGGAGACCCGAAGGCTCAGGGGGTTCACCGTGGACAAAATGGACCCTGCCAATCTCGAGTCGATGAAGAGGGACTGGAACGCCAATTCCGTCAGGGTCATGCTGCGCCCATTCCTTGCCAGCAGACAATTGGGATCAAAAACTTATGAGGATGGATGGAAGCAGCTTTTGAAGGAAATGCCCGCATATTTGGACAAGGCCAAAGAACTTGGCATCGGTGTCATCTTCGACCTCCACGAAGTGCCCAATGACAATCAAAAGACCTATGGCAGTGACAGAAAAAAGCAGAAGTCCGAATTCTGGCAGGACCGAAGCAACCTCGAAGTGGCGATCCAATGCTGGAAACAGGTTGCAGAACTGTGCAAAGGCAGGAAACAGGTGATCTGGTATGACATCCTCAACGAGCCTCTCGACTGGGCGGACTTCCCCAAACATGTGAAGGTCTGGCCGGAATGGGCGCAGGCAATGATCGACGAAATCAGGAAAACAGATCCGAAAACACCGGTGGTTGTGGAGGTCGGTCCCGGAGGGCTCTGCTGGGGATTCAAGGACTTTCCGGTCCTTAAGGGGGCGAACATCATATACTCCACGCACCAGTATCAGCCCCACCAATACACGCACCAAGGCATATCCGGCCTGAACAACACGGACCTCGCGAAGGCCTATCTGGCCATGCAGCAGAAATGGCCGGGGCAGTTCTCCGACACCGGAGGGGGCATGTGGGACAAGGATCGCCTCTACAAGGAACTCGCCTCGATGATAGAATTCCAGAAGAAGAACAATGTCAGGATCTATATCAGCGAGTTCGGCGTTGTCAGATGGTCTCCCGGCTCGGCCGACTACGTCAGGGACAACTTGGATATCTTCGAGGAGTTCGGATGGGATTGGACGTTCCACGCATACAAGGAGAATCCGATCTGGGATCCGGAATATGAACCGGTGTTCGGCCAGAATATCAAGGTCAAGGAAACGACGCCGGTGGGGACCGTTCTGAAATCGTATTTCAAGAAGAATTCGTTTGGTGACAAATGATGTGGCTGCAACCGGCCAAGATTTGAAGAATATTAGGACCAGCAAAGAACGCATGCTCCGCGCGTTGGCGCGGGAAAAACCTCTTTCTGCGAAGGGATTGACGCGCAGGAGTTGCTGGTCCATGGCACTCCCGAGCAGATGAGGGCCAAGGTGCGCGAGCTCCGGGGACTTTTCCCGACCGGACTTATCCTCTCCCCGAGCCACGAAGCGATCCTGCCCGACGTGCCTCCGGCGAATATCGCTGCGATGATCGAGGCGGCAAAGGAGTGAATGCAGCATCCCGTGTCGCGATCCAAGCCGGAGAGACCGACCCCGCTTCCGTGACGGGAAACGGGCAAGAGAGCTTCCTCCGGGAGCAGACCATTTCGCAGCAGGATTTATGAAAATATTCCAATCGAAAGTCCCTGAGAAGGACCGGGTGCCGTTCTGGCAGAAGATGGCCTATGGACTGGGGGGGCCGGTCGAGGGCACGGCGATTTGGATTCCCCAGGGCAATCTGACTCCGGTTTTCAACATTGCGATGGGCATGAATCCGGCCCTGCTGGGCATCGTTCTCATGGTTTGGCGGATCTACGATGCGGTGGCGGATCAAGTGATGGGAAACATCTCGGACAACGCGAGGACCCGCTGGGGGCGGCGCAAGCCGTTCATCGTGATCGGGGCGATCCTGACCGGGATTACGATGCCGTTGATCTGGTGGATGCCGAGCGGCCTGCCGGAATGGCAAATGTTCGCGTGGCTGCTCGTCGGCGGCCTTATTTTTTACACCTGCTTTTCGGTCTGGGCGATGCCCTACTACAGCCTCCAGTTGGAGATGTCGCCGGACTACAACGAGCGCACCAACATCACTGCTTACCGGGCCTATGCCCAGCAGTTGCTGCAAGTGGCGGCGAGCTGGATTCTTGCGCTGGTGGCCCTTCCTCTGTTCAGCCGCCTGCCGGATGCGAAGCCGGATCTGGCAAACGGCATGCGTTATGTCAGCATTGGGCTCGGCGTTCTCACCATTGCATTGGGCGTCCTGCCTGGCTTGTTCGTTAAGGAACGCTATTATGAGAAGGAAACGAGCAAACAGCCGAAGCAGGATCTCTGGGCCGGACTCAAGCAAACCCTCTCCACGCGCCCGTTTCAGTGGATTCTCATTATCGTCATCACGAAGACGTTCGGTTTCGGTTTGGTGGGAACCCTGGGGTTTTACCTCAATGCCTACTATGCCTGCCGGGGGAACCTGGTGCAGGCCACGACCATCTCAGGGGTGATCGGAACGGTTCTTTTCGCCCCCAATTTGTTTTCGATTCCGCTCTGCACATGGATTGCCAATCGTTGGGACAAGCGGACACTTTTGTATGTGACCGTCATCAGCGGCATCCTCGGTTCGCTGTCGGTCTCAATTTTTGTGACGCCGGCCAATCCGTGGCTGCAACTGATCCCACCGCTGATGACCGGCCCGATCGGCATCGGGCTTTGGCTGGTCGTTCCGTCCATGCAGGCCGATGTGGCGGACTTTGACGAGCTGACGACAGGAATTAGGCGCGAGGGCAGCTTCTCTGCGGTCTTTTCCTGGACACTCAAAGCCTCCAGCGCGATTACCGGCGGAATCAGCGGGATGCTCCTGGTGTGGGCGGGATTTGTGGTGCACCGGGGGGCTGAACAGTCGCCGCATGTGATGGCCAATCTGAAACTCTTCTACATCGGCATTCCGATGGTGTTTCTCGTCCTCTGCCTGTTCGCCATCAGCCGGTATCCGCTCACCCGCGAGCGCGTGCGGGAGATTCGCTCCGAACTGGAGAAACGTCGCGGGGCAATCTGAGGCATGGCAAACAGCCGATCCCCGATGCAGAAGAGGGCCGAAAATTCTGGCGCAAAACATTTTCTTGTCCGGCGGAGGCGATCTGCAACAAATCAGGCATGAGCACAAAGGTCGGCATCATCGGAGCGGGAGGAATGGCGCAGTTTCATATTCCCGGGTTTTTGTCGGCGGGAGCCGAAGTGGTTGCGATTGCGGACACGAATCCGGTCGCGGCGGAAAAGGCAGCCGCGCGTTACGGGATCAAGCGTTCCTACAAAGAGGCCGCTGAAATGCTTTCCTCAAACCCGGACATTGACGCGGTGAGCGTGATCCTTCCGAACAAGTTCCACAAGCCGGTGGCCATTCAGGTCCTGCAGGCCGGGAAGCATGTCTTTTGCGAAAAGCCGCCCGCGCTGAACGCGGCCGAGGTCATCGAAATGAAGGCGGCGGCGGAGAAGGCGGGGAAATCGCTCATGTTCAATTTCAACAACCGGGCCAGGCCGGATTGCCAGGCCGTGATGGATTACGTGCGCGATGGCTCGGTCGGGCGGATCAACTCGGCGCAGGCGAAATGGATTCGCCGAACCGGCATCCCCGGTTTTGGGGGGTGGTTCACGAACAAGGCGCTATCCGGCGGAGGGCCGTTGATCGACCTGCTCCACATGGTGGATCTCGCGTTTTATTTCATGGGTTGCCCGGAGCCGGAATTCGTCCTTGCGAAGGCGTTCGACGATTTCATCACGGACAAGGCATTCAAAGGTCCGTGGGGGATTCCCGATGTGGCCGACGGCGTCACCGATGTCGAGAGCGCGGCGCACGGGTTCGTGAAATTCAAGACCGGCCAGGTCCTGTCGTTCCAGGCTTCCTGGGCCGAAATGGTCGAGCGCGAGGAAGTCTCCGTCGTGTTTCAAGGGAGGAAGGCCGGGGCTTCCGTGCGTCGGCTTTTCGGGCGCGACGGGTTGGACGACACGGCGGTCGACACCGCCGAAATTTACGCGCAGGAACACGGGCGTTCCGTGAACCGTCGGCTGCTCGTCGAGCCGGATCCCGCGATGGGTCGCGAGCGTTCCGCGGCCAATTTCATTCGAGCGATCGAGGGCAGGGAAGCCCCTCTCAATTCTCCGGACCAGGCGCTCGCGCTCATGAAGATCATCGACGCGGCCTACCAGTCCTCGCGCACCGGCAAGCCGGTCGAAATCGCGTAGAGCGGCCAGGAAAATCCGCCGTGGCATGGGCATCCTGCCCATGTCTTGCTGGATTTTTTGCCAGGGGGGATTTCCTTTTTAGCCCGTCTTTCTCAACTGGCGGGTAGCAAAAGCGGCGAAGCCGCATAAAATGGGGATCGGGATCAAAAGGTCTTCACTACAGAGTTGGGAGCGGGGTCATGAGAGAAGGGTGCCATGGGA
>Ga0172380_10005709_pt1 | contig 14912 bp, 16 predicted proteins | sample Leawe162metaG_FD_119747 | JGI IMG/M metagenome (GOLD analysis project Ga0172380, IMG submission 119747) | Leachate microbial communities from a municipal landfill in Southern Ontario, Canada - Leachate well 162 metaG | ecosystem: Engineered > Solid waste > Landfill > Unclassified | place...
AACATGGTGGTTTTAAACAGCTTTGTCATGCATTTTGCGTTCATGTGAGAAGAATTTCTCACGCGAAGCCGCGAAGACGCGAAAAAAACCAAACCTGTATTGGTTTTTCTTCGCGTCTTCGCGTCTTCGCGTGAGTATGTTTTTTGGTTCCGGCTTGTCCGGTTTAGTCACTTACCGGCCAAGTCACAAGCAATTTGTGACAAGAATATATCGTAGATCAAGCACTGGAGCGGCTTTCCGCAAAAAAACAATGACAGGATGAACAGGATTTACTAAGATGGGTTTTCTATCCTGTTCATCCTGTCAATCCTGTCTAAATGTCTGTTTGGTTCCGGCTAGTCCGGCTTAGTCACTTACCGGCCAAGTCGTTACAATTTTTGCGAAGAATATGTCGTAGATCAAGCACTGGCGCAGTTCTCCGGGTGATTCTTTTTCACCGCAGAGACGCCGAGACGCAGAGAAATATAACGGAGGGTGAAAGCATACCATTACTCTACAAAATCTCTGCGTCTTGGCGTCTCTGCGGTAAATATTTTTGGTTCCGGCAATTGTCCGGCTTAGGATAATATTAACGCCTCAATATTTTGCCAAATACTCGCGTATCGACGGCGTCAGCGTACCGCGCTCCCAAATTTTTCCGCTTTTGTCGATTTCCCGTATCTGCCAGACGCCGATCAGGCTATTGCACACCATGACCTCTTCTGCGTCCCATAGTGTATTCAGCGGTATATCCTGGATTTTGGCCGGGATGCCGGTTTGATCCGCCCAGGCGAGGATACGCTCCCGTGTTGCGCCGGCGACGCCGCAACGGCTCAGGTCGGGGGTGAGAAGGACGCCTGACCGCAGGATGAATAGATTACTCATCACGCCTTCGATTATGTTGCCGTGCTGGTCCAGCAACAGGCCTTCGGCTATCCGGGAATCGTTCCATTCCGCCCGCGCCAGCACGTTTTCCAGGCGGTTGAGGTGTTTGACGCCGGCGAGCCGGGGTTGGTCGGCCAGTCGCAGTTCGCATATCCGCGCCTTGATGCCTTTATCCGTATTTTCGGCGGGATAGTTCGGCAATGGGCTGCGGATGACGATGCGGGTGGGCTGGGCCGGCAGCGGCAAGGTGTAGCCGCGTGTCCCCTGCCCTCTTGTGACGATGATTTTTATCACGCATTCCGTCATATCCTGGGCGACCGATGCGATTTCGTCCAGCAAGATATTCTCTCCCGGCGCCGGAATGCCCAGTCGTTCGCAATCGCCGCGCAGCTTGGCGTAGTGCAGCCGCCAGCACAGCGGTTTGCCGCCGCGTGCGGCCAAGGTGCGGAAAACGCCGTCGCCGTAGGTTAGCCCACGGTCGGTGACGGCAATTTTGTCTTCCTCTATGCCATTTATCAGTATCATCCTTCCAGCGCTCTTAATAATCCCTTCGCTTTGGCGCGCGTTTCATTGAGTTCGCGTAGCGGTTCGGAATCCGCCACGATGCCCGCGCCGGCCTTGAAGGATAGGTGCGCGCCGTTCAGCATGAAGGTGCGGATCAGGATGCTCATATCCATGCTGCCATCGCGGTTCAGATAGCCCATGCTGCCGGTGTAGGCCAGACGCGGGGAGGCTTCCAGTTCGCGGATGATTTGCATGGTGCGCACCTTGGGGCAGCCGGTGATGGTGCCGCCGGGAAATAGTGCGGCGATAGTCTCGCTTGGCCTGACGCCGGGGCGCAACTTGCCGCTGACGTTGGATTCGATGTGGTGGACATGGGCGTAGCTGCGTAGCGCCATCAGTTCGTCCACGGTTACGCTGCCGGGTTGGCAGATACGCCCAAGGTCGTTACGTTCCAGGTCGATCAACATGATGTGCTCGGCGCGTTCTTTCGGGCTGGACATTAAGGCCAGCCTGAGTTGTTCGTCTTCGGCGATGGCGCTTGAGCGCGGGTGGGTGCCGGCTATCGGGCGGGTTTCCACCCTGCTGTTTTGCACTTTGACCAGTCTTTCGGGGGATGAGCTGATGATCCGGTGCTGGCCGAAGTCGGCGATGCCGGCGAAAGGCGCAGGATTGCTGCGGCGCAAGCGGGCATAGAGTTGCGCCGCGCTGCCGGCGGCCAATTTCGCTTGCCAACGCCGTGCCAGATTGACCTGGAATACGTCCCCTGCGTGGATATAACGCTTGATGCGGGCAACGCCGTCGAGAAATCCGGCTTCGTCTTCCTCGATCAGGTTCTCCACGCTGACCATTGCATCCGGCACAGCGGCAATGCGGCTCAAATCGGCCTGCATGGCTGCGAGGCAGTCTGCGAAACCTGCTTCGGCGAACAGGAAAGTTTGCTGCCGCGCCCTATCCACCATCAGCGCCGCCGGGATGCGCACCAGCATTCCCAATGGAAAATCTTCGGCTATTTGCCTTGGCGTAACGCTGGGTTCCAGTTCGTGCAATAACTCATAGCCGACGTAGATGAACCAGCCGCCGGTGAAGGGCAAGTCCAATGCTTCCCGGTTATCTCCGCCGACGCGCAGCCATTCCCTGTCGAGCACGGGTAAGAACGGGGAATGCGCTGCTTGCGTGAAGGATTCCTGCGGAAAGGCGAACAGGATGTCCCATCCGTCATCCCCCAAGGTTTGCAGCAAGAAAGGATAGCGCCGCGTGTCGGCGATATGCAGGCCGAGCAGGTCTGGCGTTCCGGGAAGGCTGATAACGGGCACGGTTGATTACCGTTTTCAGCTTTCCAGGAAGTTTAAATTTTACGGAAAACCAGTGTGCCGTTGGTTCCGCCAAAGCCGAAGGAATTGGAGAGCGCCACGTCGATTTTCATGTCGCGGGCGCTGTTGGCGACATAATCGAGATCGCACTCGGGGTCCTGCTCGAATATGTTGATGGTCGGCGGCGAAATCTGGTGATAGATGCTCAGCGCCGAAAACACCGCCTCAACGCCGCCGGCGGCGCCCAGCAGGTGGCCGGTCATGGATTTGGTGGAATTCACCACGACCTTATAGGCGTGGTCGCCGAAACACAGCTTGACCGCTTTGGTTTCCGCCAGATCGCCGAGCGGCGTGGAGGTGCCGTGGGCATTGATGTAATCGACCTGTTCCGGGTTGATGCCTGCGTTGCGCAAGGCGTTACGCATGCAGCGCGCCGCGCCGCTGCCGTCTTCGCACGGCGCCGTCATGTGGTTGGCGTCCGCGCTCATGCCGAAACCCGGCGCTTCGCAATAGATTCTTGCGCCGCGCGCCTTGGCGTGTTCGTATTCTTCCAGCACCAGGATGCCGGCGCCCTCCCCCAGCACGAAGCCGTCGCGTCCTTTGTCCCAGGGACGGCTGGCCGTGGCGGGATCGTCGTTGCGGGTGGACAGCGCCCGCGCCGAGGAAAAACCACCGATTGCCAGCGCGGTCACGGTAGCTTCCGCGCCGCCGGCGATCATGACATCCGCGTCGCCGTATTCGATCAGACGCGCCGAATCGCCGATGCAGTGCGTCGCAGTGCTGCATGCCGTGACCATCGCCAGATTAGGCCCCTTAAAGCCGTACAGGATGGATAGGTTGCCGGAAATCATGTTGATGATGGTGCCGGGAATGAAGAACGGCGAGATTTTCCGCGCGCCGCCTCCGAGAAAGGTGTTGTGCGTGTCTTCTATCATCGGCAAGCCGCCGATGCCGGAGCCGATGTTGACGCCGATGCGTTCGGCGTTCTGCTCGGTGACTTCGAGACCCGAATCCTTCAACGCTTCCATCGCCGCCACCATGCCATAATGGATGAAAATATCCATGCGGCGCGCTTCCTTGGCGGAGAGGAACTGCGTGACATCGAATCCCTTGACCTCGCCGGCTATCTGCGAAGCGAAGGTGGAAGCATCGAAGCGGGATATCCGGGTAATGCCGGATATCCCAGCGAGGATATTTTCCCAGGCTTGTGGAATATTGTTTCCGACCGGCGAAAGTATACCCAAACCGGTAACGACTACTCTACGTTTAGACACGGCGGCTCCGAACAGCGTGAGAGGGAATGTGCTTGAAAACTTGAATCGCTCCAGATTGCATTCAAAAGAAGACTATGCGGAAGGGCACAGGCAGTACAAACAGTACGACAAGGCCCGACAACGACAGTATTCGTTTGAACGCAGTTTGGAATTATTTGGGGTGTGCGTTGATGTAATCAACAGCTTGTTTGACGGTGGTGATTTTCTCGGCTTCTTCGTCGGGTATTTCGCATTCGAATTCTTCTTCGAGCGCCATCACCAGTTCCACGGTGTCCAGAGAATCCGCACCGAGGTCATCGACGAACGACGATTCGATTTTTACTTCTGCATCGCTTACCCCCAATTGTTCCGCAACGATTTTTTTTACGCGTTGTTCGATGTTTTCCATTTGAATTACCCTTCGCGAGTGACATATAAAAAGCGACTATAGAAAAAGCTCCGGCATTCTACCAAAGATTGCCCAGGCTACCAAACCAAGAAAATTTCCATTTAAAAACAACAAGTTAAGCCATCATCATGCCGCCGTTGACGTGCAATGTCGTGCCGGTGATGTAGCTGGCTTGCGGGGATGCCAGAAAAACCACTGAGGCGGCGACATCTTCCACCGACCCCAGCCGTCCCAGCGGGATGTGATCCACCAGCGCCTTGCGCTGCTCCTCGCCCAAGGCGCGCGTCATGTCGGTGTCAATGAAGCCGGGCGCCACGCAGTTGACGGTGATGTTGCGGCTCGCCACTTCGCGCGCCAGCGATTTGGAAAACCCGATGACGCCGGCCTTGGCTGCGGCGTAATTGGTTTGTCCGGCATTGCCCATCACCCCGACTACCGAGGCAATGTTGATAATGCACCCCCGGCGCGCTTTCATCATGCCGCGCATGACTGCGCGGCTGAGGCGAAATACGGATTTGAGGTTGGTTTCCATGATGGCGTCCCATTCCTCGTCCTTCATGCGCATCAGCAGGTTGTCGCGGGTGATGCCGGCATTGTTGACGAGTATGGAAACCTCGCCGAATTGCTCCTGAATGGCTTTCAGCCCTTGCTCGATTTGGGCGGGGTTGGTGACATCCATCACCACCCCCGTGCCTTTGATGCCGGCTTGCGCCAGATAGGCGCCGACGGCATCCGCGCCGTTTTGGCTCATTTCCGTGCCGACCACCGTCGCGCCTTGTTTCCCCAGCCCCAGCGCGATTGCCTGGCCGATGCCGCGACCGGTGCCGGTCACCAATGCAATTTGCCCATCCAGCATGTTATTCTCCATTTCGTTTGTTCATTACAGTGCTGCTTTTAATAGCGTAGCAATGGCTTCGGCGTCTATCAGCGCCCAGCCCTGCAGGTTGCTGTCTATGCGTTTGTTCAGCCCCGCCAACACCTTGCCCGGGCCGCATTCGACCACATGGCCGATGCCTTGGGCGGCAATTGCGCGCACGGTTTCGACCCAGCGCACCGGACTATATAGTTGGCGCACCAGCGCATCCTTGATTGCGGCGCTCTCGCTGTATCCCTTTACGTCGGCGTTGTGCAGCACCGTCACCGCAGGCGTCTTAAGCGTCACGGATTGCAGATAGTCCGCCAATTTTTCCGCTGCCGGGCGCATCAACGCGCAATGGGAAGGCACACTGACCGGCAACGGCAAAGCGCGTTTCGCTCCCTTGGCCTTGGCCAAAACAATGCAGCGTTCGACCGCGCTTTTATCGCCGGCGATCACCACTTGGCCAGGCGAATTGAAATTGACGGCCTCCACGACTTCACCCTGCGCCGCTTCGGCGCACACCGCGCGTATCCCGTCGTCGTCCAGGCCGAGTATGGCCGCCATGCCGCCCTGCCCTTCGGCGACCGCAGCCTGCATCGCCAGCGCACGAAAGCGCACCAGTGGCAACGCATCGGCAAAAGCCAGCGCATCGGCTGCGACCAGCGCGCTATATTCCCCCAGGCTGTGCCCGGCGGCCAGCGCCGGTTTTGGCCCGCCCAGCGCGTTCCAGGCGCGAAACACCGCCACGCCGGCTGTTAGCATGAGCGGCTGGGTGTTGGCGGTCAGGTTCAGTTCTTCGGTTGTGCCGGTCGATGCCAGTTGCCACAAATCCTGCTTGAGAATATCCGATGCTTCGGCAAAGGTTTCATGCACCACGGCAAGGCTGTCGAAGCCCTGCATCATGCCGACTGATTGGGAGCCTTGGCCGGGAAAAACGAAAGCGAATTTCATTTCATAATCCTAAATTCCTCAGTTGAACGGGCGGGAGTGTGCGGTTTTCCGGGTGCAGGCTCCGCGTTACCAGCGCACCAGCACGGAACCCCAGGTAAAACCGCCGCCTATGCCTTCCATCAACACGGTTTCGTCCGCCTTGATACGCCCGTCGCGCACCGCGACATCCAGCGCCAGCGGGATGGAAGCGGCGGAGGTGTTGCCGTGCTTGTCCACCGTCACCACCACGTTGTCCATGCTCATGCCGAGCTTTTTTGCCGTCGCCTGGATGATGCGCGTGTTGGCTTGGTGCGGCACCAGCCAGTTTATATCGCTTTTCTTCAAACCATTTTTCTCAAGTGTTTCCTCAACAATCTCGTCCAACACCTTGACTGCAAACTTGAATACTGCGCCGCCATCCATTTCGACAAACGGGTTGCCCCGGATTTTTCCACCATGGATGTGGGCCGGTGATTTCAACATGCCGCGATAGCTGCCGTCGGCGTGCAAATGGGTGGAGACGATGCCGGGCGCGTTGTCGGCTTTGACCACGACCGCGCCGGCGCCATCGCCGAACAGAACGCAGGTGCCGCGGTCGCTCCAGTCGAGCAACCGGGAGAAAGTTTCCGCCCCCACCACCAGGGCGCATCGGCTGCTGCCGTTGCGGATGAACTGGTCGGCCACCGTCAGCGCATAGACGAACCCGCCGCACACCGCTTGCAGATCGAAAGCCGCGCAGCCATTCTTGATGCCGAGCTTGTCCTGCATAATGCATGCAGTGCTGGGAAAGGCCATGTCCGGCGTGGTGGTCGCCACGATAATCAGGTCGATTTCCTGGGGTGTTACGCCCGCCATTTCGATGGCGCAGCGACTGGCGGCAAACGCTAGGTCGCTGGTGGTTTCATTTTCGGCGGCGATATGGCGTTCGCGGATGCCGGTGCGGCTGGCGATCCACTCGTCGGTAGTTTCCACGATTTTTTGCAGGTCATGGTTGGTCAGAACTTTTTCCGGCAGATAACCGCCGGTGCCCACGATACGGGAATAAATCATCCTGGAAACCTCAATTGGACAGGTAGTATCATGCCGCTCCTTATTACGCTTGCAGCAGGGAAATTTGTTCGTTGATGCGGCGCAAAACGCCAGTGCGCGCTTCTTCAACGGCACGCTCAATGGCGAATTGGAAAGCGAAACTGTCGGCGGAACCATGGCTTTTCACCACCACGCCCTTTAATCCCAGCAGGCTTGCGCCGTTGTAGCGGCGATGATCGACGCGTTTTTTGAATGCGTTCAATACCGGGAAAGCGACCACGGCAGCCAGCTTGGTCAGCCAGTTGCGCTTGAATTCCTGCTTGATGAAGATGCCCATCATCTGCGCCAGTCCTTCCGAAGCCTTCAACGCGACATTGCCGACAAAACCGTCGCATACTACCACATCGACAGTGCCCTTATAGATGTCGTCGCCTTCGACGTTGCCGTAAAAATTAAGATGGCTGTGGCGCAACAACACGGCAGCCTGCTTGACGACTTCGTTGCCCTTGATGTCTTCCTCACCGATGTTGAGCAGACCGACGCTGGGGTTTTCCTTGTGCTCCACCGCCGACACCAGCATCGCGCCCATGATGCCGAACTGCAACAGATGGTTGGCGGTGCAATCGACGTTTGCGCCAAGGTCGAGAACATGAGTATGGCCGTTCAAGGTAGGCAGCATGGATGCTATCGCCGGGCGTTCGATGCCGGGAAGCATTTTCAGCACAAAGCGGGAAATCGCCATCAGCGCGCCGGTGTTGCCGGCGCTGACGCAGGCATGCGCCTCGCCGCTTTTGACCAGATTGACGGCGATGCGCATTGAGGAATCTTTTTTGTTGCGTAACGCCAGCGCCGGTTGATCGTCCATCGTGACCACCTCGCCGGCATGGTGTATGCGCAATCTCGGTCCGAGCGCAGCGTTGTGTGCGCGCAACTCCGCCTCGATTACCTCGCTGAGTCCCACCAGAACGATGTTTATCCCGGTGTCGCGCTGCATGAAGGCCAACGCGGCCGGCACCGTGACGTGCGGGCCATGGTCGCCGCCCATGGCATCAATAGCAACCGTAATATCCATTACCCAGCAAGAAACATGTTTACCGGGTGCTCTGAAACCATACCCTGCGCGACCACAATTTGCGGATTCAGCCGCATCTCGCGGGATGCGATGCAAGATGCAAATTGCGCCGCGTGGTGATTCTCACGCAAGCAATTTGCAACGCGAAAGTCGCGCCCGCTGGGGGCAATCCAACCGGACAATTCCCTCCCGCGAGAAGACATATATCACTCGCCCTTGGCGCCGGCGACCTTTTTGCCACGGTAATAGCCGCTCGGGCTGACATGATGGCGCAGATGCACTTCGCCCGTGGTCGGCTCCACTGCCAGCGCCGGATTGGTCAGAAAATCGTGGGCGCGGCGCATGCCGCGTTTGGAAGGGGATTTCTTGTTTTGTTGTACAGCCATGATGCACTCCTAAATATTAAGTAATTTTTTTCGACTTCAAGTTATTTTTTTAACTTGGCCAGCACCCCGAAAGGGTTCGCCTCGCCAAGCCCGGATAGTCGCCGGTAGTTTGCCGCAGCGCATTCCGCAAGGGGGTGCAAAGGGGCAATCGGGAGGCTCAACAACACCTCCTCTTCCACCAACGCCGGAACGTCCATTGCTGGGTTCACCGGAATGGCGTCCGCCGAATCCTCTTCCCCTTCGAGCGGGAGAAAATCGTCCGCATTTTCCACCAATTCCAACGTGGATACAATATCAAGCTTAAATGCCAGTGCATCAAGGCAACGCTGGCATTGCAACGCCAATTCGCCTTGCACGGTGCAAACCAGGTAGGGCTTGGCATTTTCGCCGATCTTGCCGGACAACGTGTAAGATAGTCCCCCGCCGCTGGAATGCAGATATTCCTGCAATCGGCTCAAGTCCGCGACCGCAATTTCGCCCTGCAAGCGCTTGCCTTGCTGTGCGAACTCAAGGCTATTGATGACGACCTGTTCAGACATAAGCCGCGCATGATACAATTTTCCGGTTTGCGTGTCAAAATGCCGGCCTGTCGCACACCTCGGCACGACATATCTCTTGTTATTCGTGCAGATGGGCGTTTCCCGCCAGGCCGCATTTAAACTTAACCGATACAGTTACGGAATTTACCGCGTGATTAAGAAAATCCTTATCGCTAACCGTGGCGAAATCGCGGTGCGCATTGTGCGCGCCTGCTCCGAAATGGGCATCAAATCGGTCGCCATCTTTAGCGATGCGGATCGCCACGCGCTCCATGTCAAAAAGGCGGACGAGGCATGCAACATCGGTTCGGACCCCGTGATCGGCTACCTCAACGCCCACAATATCGTCAAACTGGCGGTGGAAACGGGTTGTGACGCGCTGCATCCGGGTTATGGCTTTCTCTCGGAAAACCCGGCATTGGCGGAACTGTGCGCCAAGCGCGGCATTAAGTTCATCGGCCCGTCCCCGGAGGTGATCCACCGTATGGGCGACAAAATCCAGGCGCGCCAGGCCATGATAGATGCCGGCGTGCCGGTGGTGCCGGGCAGCCAGGGGAATCTGGAAAACGTCGGGCAAGCCCGCGAACTGGCCGCTGAAATCGGCTATCCGGTGATGCTCAAAGCCACCAACGGCGGCGGCGGGCGCGGCATCCGGCGGTGCAACAACCTTGATGAACTGCTCAAGAATTTCGACCGCGTGGTTTCCGAAGCCACCAAGGCGTTCGGCAAACCGGAAGTCTTCATGGAAAAGTGCGTGGTCAACCCCAAGCATATCGAAGTGCAGGTGATCGGCGACAGCTTAGGCAATGTCGTCCACTTGTTCGAGCGCGATTGCTCAATTCAGCGCCGCAACCAGAAGCTGATCGAGATCGCCCCCTCGCCGCAACTCACCCCCGCGCAGCGCGACTACATCGGCAAAATCGCGGTGCAGGCGGCCAAAACCGTTGGCTACGAAAACGCCGGCACGGTGGAATTCCTGCTCGACACCGACAACCAGTTTTACTTCATGGAGATGAACACCCGCCTCCAGGTGGAGCACACCGTCACGGAAACCATCACCGGCATCGACATTGTGCAGGAGCAAATCCGCGTCGCCAGCGGCCTGCCGCTGCAATACCGGCAGGAAGACATCCACTATCGCGGCTATGCAATGGAATTCCGCATCAATGCGGAAGACCCAAAAAACGATTTTCTCCCCAGTTTCGGGCGCATCACCCGCTACTATGCGCCGGGCGGCCCCGGCGTGCGCACCGACGCCGCGATGTACACCGGCTACGTGATTCCGCCCTATTACGATTCAATGTGCGCCAAGCTTACGGTGTGGAGCCTCACCTGGGAGGGCGTCATTGAGCGCGGGCGGCGCGCGCTGAACGACATGGTGGTCTATGGGGTGAAAACCACCATTCCCTATTACCAGGAAATCTTGCAACACCCGGAGTTCCGTAACGGCGCATTCGACACCAGCTTCGTCGAAAGCCACCCGGAACTCGTCAACTACACGGTCAGCCGCCCGAAAGAACTGTTGGCGGCGGCTATTTCAGCGGCAATTGCAGCTCACGCGGGCTTGTGAAGGGAAATACGGCATGGCAAAAGTTAATATCAGCGAGTTGGTTTTGCGTGACGGGCACCAGTCCTTGATAGCAACCCGTTTGCGCACCGAGGACATGCTGCCGATATGCGCCAAGCTCGACAGCGTGGGCTTCTGGTCGCTGGAAGCCTGGGGCGGCGCGACTTTCGATTCCTGTGTGCGTTTCCTGCGCGAAGACCCATGGGAGCGCCTGCGCAAACTGCGCAAGGCGCTGCCCAATACGCGCATCCAGATGTTGCTGCGGGGGCAAAACCTGCTCGGCTACCGCCATTATTCCGACGACGTGGTGCGCGCCTTCGTCAAGAAATCGGCGGATAACGGGGTGGACATATTCCGCATATTCGACGCGATGAACGACCTGCGCAATCTCAAGGTTGCAGTCGAAGCAACCAAGGCCAGCGGCAAAATAGCCGAAGGCGCAATCAGCTACACCACCAGCCCGGTGCATAACATTCCGCATTTCGTCGGCTTGGCGCAGGAACTGGAAGCAATGGGCTGCGACACGCTGGCGATCAAGGACATGGCCGGTTTGCTCACGCCGACCGTCACCTTCGATCTGGTCACGGCAATCCGCGCCGCCGTCAAGCTGCCCATCCACCTGCACAGCCATGCCACCAGCGGCTTGTCCGCGATGTGCTTCCTGAAAGGCGTGGAAGCCGGCGCAACGATACTCGACACCTGCAACTCCTCGTTCGGCGAGGGCGCCAGCCACTCCTCCACCGAGAGCATCGTCGCGGCGCTGGCCGGTACGGAATACGACACCGGCCTATCCCTGCCGCTGTTGCAGGAAATCACCGCCTATTTCCGCGAAGTGCGCAAGAAATACTGGCAGTTCGAAAGCGCATTCACCGGCGTGGACACCCGCGTTCTCGTCAATCAAGTCCCCGGCGGCATGATCTCCAACCTATCCAACCAACTCAAGGATCAGGGCGCGCTCGACCGCATGGACGAAGTGCTGAATGAAATTCCGCGCGTGCGCGAAGACCTGGGCTTTCCCCCGCTGGTCACGCCGACTTCGCAGATCGTCGGCACCCAGGCGGTGCTCAACGTGCTCACCGGCGAACGCTACAAACCAGTGACCACCGAGATCAAAAACTACCTGCAAGGCCGCTACGGCAAAGCACCGGGCGAAGTCAACTCGCAAGTGCGCAACATCGCCATCGGCAACACCGAAGTCATCACCTGCCGCCCCGCCGACCTGTTGCAGGACGAAATGGATAAAATCCGCGGCGAAGTCGAAAACCTGACAAATAGCGAGGAAGACATCCTCACCTACGCAATGTTCCCGGAACTGGCGCGCACCTTCTTCCTGCAGGAGCGCACCGCCGGCCAACTCAAACCGGAACCGTTGCTGCCGATAGGCGCCAATCTCGCCAGCGACACGCGCTTTGCGCCCAACGAATTCAACGTCACGCTGCACGGCGAAACCTACCATATCCACATCACCGGATCAGGCCGCGCCGGCGAGGAACAGCGTCCTTTCTTCGTCACCGTGGATGGCGTGCAGGAAGAAGTTGTTGTCGAAGTGCTCAACGAAGTCGAAGTCGCCGGCGGAAAGGGCGGCGGCAAATCCAAATCCAAGGAAGACGACAAGGCCACGGACGGCAAACGCCCGCGCCCTACCCACCCAGGGCACATCGCCACGGCGATGCCGGGAACTATCGTAGATGTGCTGGTCGAACCCGGACAAAAGGTCAAACCCGGCGACCCGGTGCTGGTGATCGAAGCGATGAAAATGGAAAACGAAGTGCAAACCCCTATCGGCGGCACCGTGGTCAATGTCTGGGTGGCCAAGGGCGATAGCGTTAAGCCGGACGAAGCGCTGATAGAAATTCAACCGGAGTAAAAACGGGTACACTCTCGAAATCCCGCAAGGAGAAAATCATGACAGACAACGTGGAAAGTCTAGTTCTTGAGCATTTAAGAGCCATGCGCGAAAGCCTGGATAAAATCGTCCAGGATGTCGGAGACATCAAGCTAAGAATAAGCTCAGTGGAAAGCCGGCTGACACTGGTGGAGCGTGGGGTAGGAATAATTCACGAAGACATAGCGTTCGCGTAAACCAGAATCGACCGGTTTGACTCCAGATTGGACAGGATCGAAAAACGCCTGGAATTGGTTAACGCTTAACTAAAGAACCGCTCCAAAAGCAGTGCTGAGTTCCAAGTGCTGAGGAAAACCGACTTCTCAGCACTCAATACTCAGCACTCAGGATTACCATGGAACTCATACTCGCCTCCACATCGCCCTATCGGCGGGAATTGCTTTCCCGCCTGAAAATCCCGTTCGAAGTCACCTCGCCGCTCGTTGATGAAACCCCGCTGCCCGACGAGATGCCGGAACAAACGGCTTTTCGCCTCGCTATCGCCAAGGCGCAAGCCGTCGCGGCGCAACATCCCGACGCGCTGATCATCGGCTCCGACCAAGTCGCAACACTCGACGGAATGCAGCTCGGCAAGCCGCACACCCATGAAAACGCCACCCGGCAACTACGCACCATGCGCGGCAAAACCGTCACCTTCCACACCGCGTTGTGCCTCTACAACAGCCGCAGCGGCAACACCCAGGCGCAAGTAGTGCCTTTCAAGGTGAGCTTTCGGAACTTAAGCGACGCGGAAATTGAAGGCTACCTGCAGAAGGAACAGCCCTACAACTGCGCCGGCAGCGCCAAAGCGGAAGGGCTGGGCATCGCGCTGATCGAAAAAATGACCGGAGACGACCCCAACGCGCTGATCGGGCTACCCCTGATCGCGCTGGTGGACATGTTGAAACACGAAGGCGTGTCGGTATTTTGAACCTAGAAACCTCCGTTGAATGGGCTGGAGTGTGCGGTTTTCCGGGTGCATGGCAAGGCGCAACGACGCGGAATGGTCATTCCATTCCCTTCTCAAGGAGTTGCAACGCCGCCATGCGCCCGGAAAACCGTGCAATCCAGCCCGTAGCGTTCTCACCAAATAGGTGAGCGCGAAATATATGGCAAAGTTTTTTAGAGCCATCATGTTATGTATATTGGCAAGCGGTCAACGGAGGTTTCTAGGTTGAACGGCACTCTCTACCTTATCCCCGCCCCATTGGGCGAAGCGGGCGACCTGCCCGCCATCCTTCCCGAGCAAGTGCGGCTTATCGCATTGTCCCTGGACACCTTTGTCGCGGAAAACGCCAAAACCGCCCGGCATGTCCTCAAGCGCTACGGCATCACCAGAGCTTTGCAGGAAATCGCCATCGCCACGCTGGACCAACACACCCCGCCGGAAAAAATCAAGGAACTGCTCGCCCCACTGCTGGCAGGAAAAGACCTGGGACTGATGTCCGAAGCCGGCTGCCCCGCCGTCGCCGACCCCGGCGCGCAACTGGTGCGGCTCGCGCACGAAAAAGGCATCCGGGTCGCACCGCTGGTCGGCCCCTCCTCCCTGCTGCTCGCGCTGATGGGTTCCGGCTTAAACGGCCAATCCTTCGTCTTCCACGGCTACCTGCCGGCCAACCATGAAGCGCGGGTGAAAAAACTGGCGGAAATCGAAAAGGAAAGCCGCACGCGCCGCCAAACCCAACTCTTCATCGAAGCGCCCTATCGCAACCAGCCAATGCTCGCAGACATATTGACCGCCTGCCGCCCGGACACCCTGCTATGCCTCGCCACCGACCTTACGCAAGCCGGTGAAAGCATCGTTACCCGGCAGGTGGCCGCTTGGAAAAAAAACCCGCCGGAAATCCACAAGAAGCCTACGATATTTTTGCTTTATGCCGGGTAGAAGGCCATGCAGGCTGGGGCAGGCGCCAGGGTAAATTTGTTATCAGAAATTCATGATAAAAATCAATGATGGAAAACATTCATGAATCCCAGGCAAACTGAGCAGCGACGCTGCTCAACTCATGACGGTAATCCATAAAGACAAAACCTTTTTCACCGCAGAGGACGCGGAGGACGCAGAGGAAGAGCATGAGGGTTTTCCTCCGCGTCCTCTGCGGTGAATCGGTTTTTTCCGTGCTGAGAACAAATTTACCCTGGGACATGCGCGGATTACTCTTGATTTCCTGTGCGCGTCAGCTTCAGAGCACCTGATCTCGCGGATTTTAATTGAGACGGTTGACTGAACAGAAAAATGGAAAATACAACATAATCAATCGCATAAAATTCGTTTCTACGAAATTTCGGGTCAAGATAAATCCGA
>Ga0172380_10005710_pt1 | contig 14911 bp, 14 predicted proteins | sample Leawe162metaG_FD_119747 | JGI IMG/M metagenome (GOLD analysis project Ga0172380, IMG submission 119747) | Leachate microbial communities from a municipal landfill in Southern Ontario, Canada - Leachate well 162 metaG | ecosystem: Engineered > Solid waste > Landfill > Unclassified | place...
TGAAGGATCAGGAACACAAGCTCTCGATACCAGTGGATATGGAAACACAGGAACCTTAACCAATGGTCCGACGTGGCAGACAACAAATAACTGTAAGGTAGGAGGATGTCTGAGTTTTGATGGAAATAATGATTCTGTAATACTCTCTTCTCTCTTAATAGGGAATTCTAATTGGACTATGCTTGTGTGGGTAAAAACAACAAGTGCCTTAGCAAGTATATTGGCAAATAATGATGGTGGTCCTGCATATAACGATTGTGGAATAAAAGACGGAAAGATTTATTATCAACATTATGATACTGCATGGAGGGAAAAATTTGGAACAAATGCAATAAATAATGGGACATGGCAACTTCTTGCTTGGACAAACTTTAGTAATAGAACAATGAATATGTATGCAAATGGAAATATTGAAAATGCTGGCTTTGGTTCAGTAATAGCGGGAAGTCAGGGGTGGGTAAATTCTATAGGAAAAAATTGGTCGTATTATTTTATAAATGGCTTTATTGATGAGATGAGAATTTACAACAGAGTCCTTTCTGCAGCAGAGATTTTAGCAATCTATAATACCGCTAGATAAAAATACATCAGGTTTAAAATAAAACACCCTATTATATAGGGTGTTTTATTTATGAAAAATAATTTAAAGTGAAAATACTGTTGGTTTTATTTTGAACTCTTCTATGAGTGTGTCGAAGGATTCTTTTTCTATAGTCTCTTCAGTGATTAACTTTTGAGCAAGTGCGTCGAGTGCATCCTTGTGTTTATGTAATACATCTTTTGCCATTTTATGAGCAGAGGAAAGGAGATGTTCCACCTCTGCATCAATTTCAGAAGCAACCTTATCGGAATAGTTTCGTTCCGTAGAAATTTCTTTTCCTAAGAAAATGAGCTCCTGTGTTTTTCCGAAGGTAATGGGTCCAAATTTACTCATACCATAACGGGTTACCATGCGACGGGCAATTTCAGAGGCAACCGCTAAATCATTTGAAGCTCCCGTGCTTATATCTTTAAAGGTGTTTTCTTCGCTTGCATATCCTCCTAATGTCATCGCAAGGTCGGCAAGAAATTGTTTCCGTGTGCGAAGATATCTATCTTCAATAGGAAGCTTCAGAGTATAACCACCTGCCTGTCCACGCGCAATAATAGAAATTTTATGCACGGGATCAGCGTCTTGCAATGAAGCGGCTACCAAGGCATGTCCCGCTTCATGATACGCAGTGATTTCTTTTTCATGATTTGAAAGGACTCGAGAGCGACGCTCAGGACCCAGAAGTACCTTTTCTATTGCTTCATATAAATGGATTTGTTCGACAATAGTTTTATTTTCTCGTGCAGCAAGAATCGCGGCTTCGTTCATAAGGTTTGCGAGGTCAGCCCCGGAAAAACCAGGAGTACGTACCGCAATTTGTCTATAATCTACATCTTTTGCAAGTGCTTTGTTACGTCCATGAATACGGAGAATCGCCTCACGATCAGTAATATCAGGAAGGTCAAGGGTAACACGACGATCGAATCGTCCCGGACGAAGGAGCGCAGGATCTAAAATATCAGGACGATTTGTTGCGGCGAGTACAATAACCCGAGTTTCTTTTTCAAATCCATCCATTTCTACTAATATTTGATTGAGTGTTTGTTCTCGTTCATCGTGACCCCCTCCTACACCAGCGCCCCGCTCGCGTCCAATAGCATCTATTTCGTCGATAAATAGAATTGAAGGAGATGCTTTTTTTGCGGTAAGAAATGCATCGCGGGTACGAGAGGCCCCAACCCCAACAAACATCTCTACGAATTCAGATGCAGAAATATGAAAGAAGGGGACACCCGCTTCTCCTGCAACTGCACGGGCGAGTAATGTTTTTCCAGTTCCTGGCATTCCTAACAAAAGGACACCACGAGGAATTTGAGCGCCCGCGTCAGAATATTTTTTTGGATTTTTAAGAAAATCAACAACTTCAATAAGTTCTTGTTTTACCTCTTTTAATCCTGCGACATCGGCAAACGTAACTTTTTCTTTAAAGGGGGAGAAAAGTTTTAGATTTGATCGTCCAAAATTCATTGCCTGTGATGCACCCGCACGTGCTTGGCGGAAGGTAAACCAAATAAATGCCCCAATAAGGATAATAGGGAGCAACGAAGGAAGTAATAGATTTAACCAAAGGGTAAGCCCTGAAGGATCTTTCATCTCAAGGGGAATTTGTTGCAGGGTGGTTGCTTCAACGCCGTAGTTTTTGAGTGTTTCGGATAGACCGGATTCAGTCTCTTTCTTAGTGACTCCTTCCGACCCGTCTTTAAAAGTTGCGGTAACGGTATTTTCTTCTACGGTAATATGGGTTACTTCTTGTGAGTTTATTTTATTTGCGAGTTCGTTGAGGGTAATATCTTTTGGTTGTGTGGTGGAAACAAAGAGAGAGGCAAACACAATTACAATTCCCACGAACGCAAGGATGACGATAAATATATTTTTCAAGAATGATTTGAATAAAATACGCATAGGATAATATATAGTAGTATAAATCTAGTATATGATGAGTAATAATGACCAGTGTTCAAAGAGTCTATTAGTATAGAATCATAAGAAAATAAAAACGATGAACTCCCTTACTGTAACCTAGAATAGGGCGAAATTCAAATACTATTTTTTAACTTCTATTCCATATAAGAGATATATAGAATATAATAGAAAGAACTAATATATTCGTAGAATAGAATTATATTTTATAAAATTAAATAATGTTACTGGGTATGAATGCAGATTTTTTTAGTGGTTTAAATAAACAACAAATAAGCATAATAGGGGTCGTGGGCGTGGTCCTCTTGATGGTCATTCTTGGTATCACCGGAATTATTCCTATTTTTAAAAAAGATCAAACCCTAGATCCAAATTTTCCGACGGGGAAAGTTATGTTACAGATATGGGGGGTAGGAGATGAAGCAACGGCGTTTAAAGATATAACGACCGCATATCAAGCACAAGCAATTTCAAGAAACGTAACCATACAATATACAAAATTTGATTCTGTAGAGGTATATGAAAAAGCATTAGTAACTGCTCTTGCTGAAGGGAGGGGCCCCGATGTTTTTATGGTAAAAAATACATGGATTCCAAAAGATGCTGCAAAATTACAACCAGCACCCACAAGCATGGTTTCTCCTCTGGGAGTAAAAACAGCATTTCCATCTGCGGTTTTTAAAGACATGGTATTAACCGCAAGTGATAATCAACAATATGTATTTGCACTCCCGCTTCATTTCGACGCACTCGCCCTTTTATATAACAAAGACATTTTTAACACAAAGGCAATTATATATCCTCCAGAAACATGGGACGAGGTTGTGAAACACATTCCCACATTACGCGAAATGGATGCGCAGAAAAATATACAAGGAGCGCCCATCGCACTCGGAAGTGTAAAAACTATATATAACTTTGACGATATACTTTCATGCATAATGTTACAATCAGGAGCAACTATTAATACGGCAAACGGGGTATTATTTGATGATCTAGCCCAGAAGGCAATTTCTTTCTATATACAGTTTGCGAACCCAACAAATCCGTATTACTCTTGGAGCGACACACTGGGAAATTCTCGTGATGCATTTGCCACACAGAAGGTATCTATGATTATTGATACACAGAGCGCCTTTGCAGAAATTAGAGCGAAAAATAACTTTATAAATATTGGGGTTGCTCCCATACCGCAACTTTCTACAAAATCTCAAGACAAACAAACGCTCGCGATATATTGGGGGCTAGGAGTTTCAGGTCAGTCAAAACAAGCATATGTGGCGTGGCATTTTATACGTTTTGCAACTATGAACCCAGAAGTAAACAAAACGTATTTGCAAGCAACTCAAAAACTTCCCGCACTCCTTTCATTAATAGAGGCAGATAAAGAAGGAGAGAACAGCACGTTTCTCAAAAGTTTCCTTGTGGCACGCACGTGGACGCGTCCTGATACTGGAAAGGTAAGAGAGGCTTTCGGACGTATGATCGAAAATATTACGTTAGGAAAAAGTACTGTTTCACAAGGAGCCCGAGCCGCTCAGGAAGAAATAAATAACTAAAAACTAGCGAGGAAAACGTATATTTGTTATACTCAATACATCTATGAAACAATTCATGTTTGGATTATACGCGTTGCTCTTGGGATTCTTTGCGCGTCCTGTGTTTGGAGCAGATGAGGGGTTGGTGACGTGTGGGGGGTACAATCAACCGGAATGCACTTATACAGATATTATTCCGACAATTCAGAATATTCTTAACAAAGGATTGGTTTTTATTATTATTCCTATTCTGACTATTCTTATTATAGTAGGGGGGTTTAAGATGCTTACTGCAGGTGGGAATGAATCAAAATATAAGAGTGGGCTGGATATGATAAAGGGGGTGATCTGGGGTTTTGGGTTTGCCCTCCTTGCGTGGGTGGTAGTAAGAACAATTCTTCTTTTCCTCGGTTTGACTACAAATTAATATGGGTATTAAATAAATACATGAATGCTTTTTTAAAAAATATATTAAGGGAAAATAAAATACAATTAGTAATGTGTCTTTGTTTTATTTTCCTGTTTTCGATAACCGTATTTGCATATGCAAGTGACGATATTATCATGTTAACGAATCCGCTTGATGCGAGTGGCGCAGGAACACTCTCCGATCTTCTGAATAAAATTATTTCGTATCTTACGATGATATCTATTCCTATAATAACCATTATGGCATTGTACGGGGGATTTCAAATGCTTCTAGCACAAGATAATGCAAAGAAGTTTGAAGAGGGAATGAAGACGTTGAAGCATGCCGCACTAGGCGCGGCGGTGGTTATTGTGGCAGATGGTGTTTTATATATTGTACAAAGTGTATTATCATTAACGTAATTTTATGAAATATTTTAAAACAATTATTTTTTCTGTAGCTGTATTTTTATTATCTCGTGTGGCCTTTGCAGTAGGGGGTAACCCAGAGCCGACTTCCCCTATTAAAAGTGCTGATGATGTAAAAAATTGGCTTGTAGGAATTACGAAGTGGGGATTTACCATATTTTTTATTCTTGCGGTGGGGTTTATTCTTTTGGCAGCGTATAAATATCTTATGGCAAAAGATAATGAAGCGGAAGTGAAAAAAGCGACCGCAGCACTTAAAAATGCTGTTATTGCTATCGCTATTGCATTAGTATCCGCAGGGGTGTCATCTATTGTGGATTCTATAATAAGAATTCAATAAAAATTGAAAATAAACTTTATGAAAAAATTTCTATTTATATCATTCTTTCTCGTCGTAAGTCTTGCGGTTGTTTTACAAGTTCCCCACATCCTTTCTTCAGAGTACGTACAAGCAAGTGTTATTAATCCTTTCGAAAACGACCCTAATATGCAGTCTCCTATAACAACCGTGGGGGATCAAAATTCTGGAGTAATTGGTTTAATTGTTATCGTTATAAAGTGGATGTATACGCTATTCTTTATTGTGGCAGTAGCGATGATCTTATTAGCTGCGTATAACTTTGTACGAGGAGGAAGCAATGAAAAATTAGTAGAGACCGCAAAAAAACAATTAAAATGGGCTGTTGTCGCAATTGCAGTTGCGTTGGTGGCAACGGGAATTAGTATGGTAGTGCAAGACTTTTTGGTAACAGGGGGAGAATCTTCACAACCACAGAATCCCACACTTCCTCCTCTTATTACCACATAAGCAGTCATTGAAATTTTTAATTAAATAGTATATAATAAAAATATAATTATTAAATAACATATGAAAAAAATATTCGCATCAATTGCAATGGTACTTGTATTGGGGATAATGTTCGCACCAGCTGTATTAGCTATCGGACCAGGATCGATTCCAACCCCAGGAGATGTAGGAATACAACAACAAGGACCCGCAAGCGTAACTGGTTGGGTGGGTGTCGTATTAACAGTGGTTAAATGGTTTTACACCATTATCTTTATTGTCGCGATTGCGATGATATTGCTTTCTGCTTTTCATTTTGTCACTAGTAAGGGAGACGCAGCAAAAACGAAGACCGCTAAGAGTGAATTATTGTATGCAATCATTGGAATTGCAGTAGCGTTGCTTTCATACGGAATTGTGTCTTTTGTACAGAATTCAGTAACAAGTCAATTAACCTACTAAAATTAGAATACGAGAAAAAATTAAACCCCGCTTCCCAGCGGGGTTTTTGTTTTATAAAACATAAAATAGTTAGTTTATTGTACCGAGGCGTTGTATTTGTTGTGGCGACCTCCATCCGTACCAGGCATATACCACCACAATTCCTTCACCGATGTTTTTTATACAGAAGAGGTTTATCCCAATCATTTTATTATTTGGGATTGGCTTCTGAAAAGTCTCGGTAAGAGGCTTTTTGCTAAGGCCTCTATACAGAAGAAATTTTCCTTCTGGATCTACAAATTTAGTCTGATAGTGATCCGCTCTTGGGTCACAGGAAAACCAGATACTGTCTCCAGGGTTTACATAATATTCTCCTTTCCATTTGGATATTATTTTCTCCATTCGGATTGGATTTTGAATATTCCCTGGAGTGAATGTAATTTTTGGTGCGTCCTGTTCTTTTGCAGCAACTCTTTCTTTGTAGTCGTTGTTACGATTTTCATTATATTTGTCTCGGGCCGCTTTACCAAGAAGGATAAGCCCGACGAGAAGAATAATAGCACCAACAATCATTATTATTTTTTTTATTCCTTTCACGGATTTCCTCCTTTTTTCTGTGTATTTATGGCAACGGCTGGCGTTTTACCCGATGAATTTCCCATAAATAAAATGTTATTTGAATTTCCAAACATAGACAAAGCAAGATTCGTCATTGCTTCTTGTTTTGGCTTTGATCCGGTTGTTGTCTCTATTGCTTCTCCTATCGCAGTGAGTACATCTTTTTTCACCTGTATTTCGTTAAGAGCTGCTTCTTTGTTGAGTTTTGCAACGGTAATATTCTCTTTTGCTGCTTCAACTTTTGCATCCGGCTTCATTTCTAGATTATATTTTGAGACGAGAATTCCTAGATTTTCTACGAGATGATCTCCGTTTGAGGTTTCTCGTATATCGGTCAAGGTTTCTATGTTGGTTTTTAATGCTGTAGTTATTTCCTTTACTGAATTAATTATATCAATATACTTTGAATCAATATTTTTTTCAGCAAATTTCTTTAAGGTCCCTTTAAATTCAGGTTCACTTATATTAAAGAACTGAGCGGACATATTTTTCAGATTTTCTTCTGTAATTTTATCTCTTACTTCTCCGCACTTACGGAGAGCAGCAGACATGTGTTCAGGAGAAAAACTCATCGCTGTTTCGAGATGTGTTTCAATACTGATACCATCATTAGGGGAAAATACATCATCAATCTTATTCTTGTAAGTTTTTTCTCCCCCAAACACGGGTATCATTTCTTCCCAAATCCAAATAAGTGAATCTCCCCCTTTGTAGTAAGGAATTTTTGCGTCTGCAGATATTGATTCTTTATTGAATATATATCTGAACAAACTAACTCTCTCGCGCTCATAAACCCCAAATATTTTTTTAATAAAAAAATCTGGGTGTGAGGTTGTAGATCTTAACGCACTTCCGAATAAGAGAATCGCAATTCCCGAGGAAATAGATAATGGAGTTAATAAGCTTATTTCCCCCAACGCGAATGATATAACAATAAAAGAAATAACAAATATCATTGGTATGAGGAAAGTAAGTACAAATTTAGTTGATGCTGAAAGTTTCATTTTGTACCTCCGTACATTTTATGTTTTATTTTGTTTAATTATTCACGCAAGACACTGAATGTCCTGGGTGAATAATTAAACACAGTTGTCAAAGTAACTGAGTATATTATAGCATATAATATAGCATTTTGTCAATGTCTCCATAGAGAGGCTGAAAATAGGGGAAAAAGACAAAAAACAGCTTTAAATATAGCTGTTCTATCTTTATTGAAGCCCTGCCTACCGGCGGGTAGGAGTTCATTTACTCCTCCCAATATAATTAGAACCACGATAAATAAGTTGTTCTAATTATACTAGTGGGGGCGGAGAGACTCGAACTCTCACACCTTGCGGCACAGCGTCCTAAGCGCTGCGTGTATACCAATTTCACCACGCCCCCATATAATATCTGGATTATTACTTCTTTTTGATTTGTTTTCAAGCTACAAAAGGTTGAAAAAATAATGTGTAATGATATAGTAGTCATATTCGTTTTATCATTAATTAATAAAGTATGTTGTATTACATCATTTTTATCCCGATTGGAATTGCAGTTATATACACGGCGTTTCTCATGGGATGGTTACAAAAGCAGTCTTCTGGAAATGAAGAAATGCAGAAAATATCAAAAGCAATTCAGGTCGGATCACGTGCTTATTTAAATAGACAGTATCGTACGGTTGGAATTGTTGCCGTAGTACTATTTTTGATTATTGTACTTGCACTTGGGTGGGTTATGGCTATTGGATTTCTTGTAGGAGCGCTTATGTCCGCACTTGCAGGATATATTGGTATGAATGTATCAGTACGCGCAAACACAAAAACCGCCCAGGCAGCGCATAAGGGAATTTCAAAAGCCCTCTCCCTTGCGTTCAAGGCAGGATCAGTCACGGGTCTTTTAGTGGTTGCCTTAGGACTTTTGGCGGTTGCTGGTTTTTATATTATTACTGGATATGACGCAAACGCTCTTATTGGTCTTGGATTTGGAGCGAGTTTGATTTCTATTTTTGCTCGTTTAGGAGGAGGAATTTTTACCAAGGCGGCAGATGTGGGGACTGATTTGGTGGGGAAAATAGAAGCAGGAATTCCGGAGGATGATCCTCGTAATCCTGGAGTTATCGCAGATAATGTGGGGGATAATGTAGGAGATTGTGCGGGTATGGCAGCTGATCTTTTTGAAACATATGCGGTAACTTTAGCTGCGGCGATTCTTCTTGGTTCAACATTCGCATACATTAAAGGAGATCAAGTACTGTTTCCGTTGGTGTTAGGGGGACTTGCTATTATTGCTTCTATTGTGGGGACATTTTTTGTTCGTACTGATAGACACGAGTCTATTATGAATGCTCTCTATAAGGGGTTGATTGTATCATTAGTCATTTCGGCGGTATTATTCTATGTTGCTTCCGCGTATTTCTTCCCCGATATGACGTGGAGTGTTTTTATTCCAGCTCTTACTGGGTTAGTGGTTACGGGGCTTATGGTTTTAGTAACTGACTATTATACCGCAAAGAAATATAAACCAGTTCGTGCTATTGCAGAAGCATCAGCTTCAGGACATGGAACAAATATTATTGTGGGACTTTCGGTTGGTATGCAGGCAACGTTTGTTCCTATTCTTATTATCTCAGCGGGTATTCTTGTTTCGTATTTGAGTTTTGGTGTATATGGAGTTGCTCTTGCAGCAACAGCAATGCTTTCGGTTGCAGGAATTATTGTGGCGATTGATGCGTTTGGTCCCGTTACTGATAATGCGGGTGGAATTGCAGAAATGACAAAGGCACACGAAGACGTAAGAAAAATTACCGATGCCCTTGATTCTGTAGGAAATACTACAAAAGCAGTAACGAAGGGATACGCAATTGCTTCTGCGGGACTCGCGGCACTTGCACTATTTGCTGGATTCACAGGGGAGGTTGCAAAGTTGTTCGGAGCACCCAGTGCAGAATCATTAACAGGATTATTTGATCTTACAAATCCTTTTGTATTGGTGGGCTTACTCATCGGAGCATCAATTCCGTTTCTTTTTGGTTCTATTGCGATGAAGTCAGTGGGGAAAGCAGCGGGAGTTTTGGTGGTAGAAATTCGTAGACAGTTTAAAGAGATTAAGGGAATTATGGATGGGACTGCACAACCTGAATACGACAAAGCGGTTGATATTGTCACCCGAGCGGCACTAAAAGAAATGATTGTGCCTGCGTTGTTGCCTATTGTTGCGGTACTAGTTGTGGGATTTGGATTTAAATATCTTGCACTACTACTCTTCGGTTCAACAGGAGAACAGGTTGGTATGGTGGTTGGTGTACAAGCATTAGGAGGGCTCTTGATTGGTACGATTCTTTCGGGATTATTTTTAGCAATTTCCATGACTTCAGGGGGAGCTGCCTGGGATAATGCAAAAAAATATATCGAAGATGGAAACCATGGAGGAAAGGGGTCAGAGGCACACAAGGCGGCTGTTACAGGGGATACTGTGGGCGATCCATATAAGGATACCGCAGGTCCTGCAATCAATCCTCTTATCAAAGTGATAATGATTGTCGCGGTCTTAATTGTTCCTTTTCTTTAAGTAATATAAGATATTAAAGATAAAAAAGACTACTTGATTGCAAGTAGTCTTTTTTATTCCGTGTATTCTAGATATTCTCATTGTTTTATAATTGAGAAAATAGTATTGACTAACTTATAAAAAATATATCTTACGATGTCCGACATCGTAAGAATAAGGGGTGGGGTGTTATTTTATTCCTCTTCGTTTTCCATGAAAGGCTTTGTGTATATCGCGTAATTGTTTATTGGTTATATGGGTGTATACCTGTGTTGTGGCTATATTTGCATGACCAAGAAGTTCTTGAACTGATCGTAGATCTGCGCCGTTTGATAATAAATCTGTCGCAAACTGATGGCGGAGTTGGTGGGGGACAATTTTACCGAGTATTCCCGCTTTGGTTGCATAATATTTTACCAGGCGTTGAATAGTGCGAGGAATAATTCTTCCTAATACTTTTGGATTTTTTGCTTTACTCAGACTTACGAATAAAGCCTCATCAGTATCTCCTCGTTTATCAAGATATGCACGGAGCGCTGTTTGGGCTCGGGGAGAAAGAAATATAACACGAAGCTTTGCTCCTTTTCCTCTCACCGTAAGTTCTCCTCGTTCAATATCTATATATCGTGATAAAGAACAGAGTTCTGCTACACGCAAGCCTGTAGAAAAAAGTGTCTCTAAAACAGCCCTATCACGAAGAACGCGCAAAGAATCACCTTGGGGAGCGCTTAAAAATCGTTCAAGATCAGCATATTCGATAATTTCGATTTGACGTTGAGGAATTTTGGGGAGCTCTATCTGTTCGGGGAGCACCGATAGAGACATATTTTGTCTGATGAGATATTTGAGAAAATTACGAATCGCGATACTGTAGTATGCTTGGGTGTTTCGTTTTAAATAGACATCAGAACCTATTTTCTTTCGAGCAAGGGAAAGACGGAATCGTTTTACACTTTCTTGAGTAATATCTTTTAGGTTTTGAATATTTTGATCTTTTATAAATGTTTCAAGATAGCGTCGATAATTAAGTACGGTTTTTGGGGAACGATTTTTTTCCACTTCAAGATAATCAATATAGTCTTGAATTAATTTTGATATCTGCATATACACAAGATAGCAAAAATATTGTGCGACAGAAAGAGTATCCATATGTACAAAATGGAATAATACTCTAGAACCTTTGACTTCTGGGTTTTTTTACGGTATACTCGCCTTATATGTTGACTACTCGAAAAAAGCAAAATGTTATCAAAGAAGTGCAGAAACATGACAAAGATACTGGATCAGCGCAAGTGCAGATTGGTCTTTTGTCGCGTGGCATAGAAGAATTAACCGGTCATCTTAAAAAAAATCAGAAAGATAATAGCTCTCGCCGCGGACTTTTAAAAATGGTCTCACAGCGTCGTAAGTTACTCGACTTTTTAGCACGTACTGATGAAAAGGCATACGGTAAATTGATAAAAAAACTGGGACTCAAAAAATAAGTCATGCTCTATAATCGCGACCAACGGGTCGGTGTATTCATTGATATTCAAAATTTATATCACTCTGCTAAGAATCTATATAAAGCACGGGTGAATTTTGCGGCGCTTCTGAAGCAGGTTCTCGGAGATAGAAAACTTATTCGAGCTATTGGATATGTGGTTAAAAGCGACACGTCATTAGGCGAACAGTCGTTTTTTGACGCATTGGAGAAGGCGGGTATCGAACTTCGCATCAAAGATTTACAGATATTTATAGATGGGAGTAAAAAAGCTGACTGGGACGTAGGGTTGGCGGTAGATGCGATTCGTATGGCACAATCTCTTGATGTTGTTATTTTGGTAACCGGCGATGGTGATTTTGTGCCGCTCGTAGAATATCTCAAATGGGGCAACGGATGTCATGTGGAGGTGGCGTCGTTTGGCAGAAGCACCTCCTCAAAATTAAAAGAATCAGCGGATTTATATATTAATTTAGAAGAAAGTAATCGCTTATTAATCCGTGGCGGTGTGCATAGAAATAAAAACAAATATGAATCTAAAAAATAAAAAAGAGTTTAGTATTCCGTTCTTTGGTCGTACGATAACCATGACTGTGTCTGATTTAGCGGGACAAGCTAATGCAGCGGTAATTGGACAATATGGAGATACGACCGTATTAGTAACAACAGTAATGGGAAAGGAAGATCGAGCGATAGATTTTTTTCCGCTTACTGTTGATTATGAAGAACGGTTTTATGCGGCAGGAAAAATTCTTGGGAGTAGATTTATGCGTCGTGAAGGGCGCCCTTCGCTTGAAGGAATTCTTTCAGGAAGATTAATTGATAGAACAATCCGTCCTTTATTTAATGAGCGACTACGACGCGATGTGCAGGTAGTTATTACTGTCTTATCATACGACGAACAAAATGACCCTGATTTTATAGCACTGTTAACAGCTTCAACCGCCCTCTCCATCTCTGATATTCCATGGGCTGGTCCTGTGGCGGGAGTGCGTGTTGCACACACCGGAAAAGAAATAGTGATAAATCCTACGAGTACGCAAGTACAAGAGCTTCTTACTCAAAAAGGAACGAGCGAAGCATTCTTTGCTGGAGTGGTAGATAAAATAAATATGATTGAGTTAGAGGGACGAGAAATTCCCGATACTCACGTACAAAACATCTTTGAAGAGGCCCAGAAGCATATAACAGAGCTAGTAGTATTTCAAAAAACTATTATACAAGAGGTTGGTAAAACCAAAACCGAAGTAGCTTTTGTACAAGATGACGTTACTCTCGCAACAGCAGTGCGTTCCTTTGCATACGATAAATTACAAACTGCCGTGTACGCAAAAGATGGAGAAACAAGAGGTGTGCAAATGAAAGAAGTAAAAGATGGGTTATATGAGAACCTTACGAGCCTAGGATTTGAAGATCTAAAGGGAGTAGATCGTATATTAGAACAGCTTATTAACGAGGTGGTACATATTAATATTCTTGAAAAAGAAAAGAGACCAGATGGGAGAAAAATAGACGAACTCCGACCTTTATATGCAGAAGTGGGTCTTCTCAAGAGACTTCACGGGTCAGCGGTATTTTTCCGTGGTCAAACACAATCATTAGCAGTAACCACTCTCGCTGCACCAGGAGCAGAACAGTTAGTGGAAACAATTGAGAGTACTAGTAAACGTCGTTTCATGCTTCATTATAATTTTCCTCCGTATGCAACGGGTGAGGTGGGACGAGTGGGAGCGCCGGGTCGTCGAGAGATGGGGCATGGGGCATTAGCTGAAAAAGCATTGCGAGCCATGATTCCTGCAAAAGAGGTATTTCCATACACGATTCGTGTAGTTTCAGAGATAGTCTCTTCAAATGGATCTTCATCTATGGCCTCAGTATGCGCAGCAACATTATCGCTTATGGATGCGGGAGTTCCTATTGAGAAACCAGTGGCTGGTATTGCACTGGGACTTGCGACTCACCAAGGGTATAATTCTACCCACACTTCAAATGAATTTAAAGTATTTACTGATCTACAAGGATTTGAAGATCATTATGGTGATATGGATTTGAAAATCGCAGGAACACAAGATGGTATCACAGCAATTCAAATGGATTTAAAGATACAAGGTATTACTTCAGCTATTTTTGCAGAAGGAATTCGTCAGGCACAGTCAGCACGCACGAAGATATTGGAAGTTATTCAAACTGCTATTCCAGCGCCCCGTAAGGAACTTTCTCCGTTCGCACCCATTATTAGTATTTTACAGATCCATCCAGAGCAAATTGGTTTAGTAATTGGAGCTGGTGGAAAAACAATTAACGGCATTATTGAGCAATATGGTTTAGAAACTATAGACATCGATGATGACGGAGGGGTTTTTGTAGCTGGATCTGATCGTGTAAAAGTAGCTGCCGCCGTAGAATATATTAAAGGACTTACCAAGGAGTTTGTTGTTGGTGAGGTGGTAACCGGAGAGGTTATTAAGTTGTTAGATTTTGGTGCTATTGTTGATTTAGGAGGAGGAAAGGATGGTATGGTGCATATTTCTGAAGTGAAGAATGGATTTGTAGATAAAATCACCGACGTTTTAAAAATGCATCAAACGGTAACAGCAAAAGTAGTGAAAGTTGAAGAAGGAAAGATTGGGCTTTCTATTAAAGCAATGGGTCCAGCTACTCCTGCGTCCCACACACCACATGCGAAACCAGAATTGTAAAAATAACTAAAAAGACGATATACTAAACAGACGGCGACTCTCAAGGAAGGGGTCGCTGTTTTTTTATTTTTCTTCCTTTCTTTAACTTTCCATATTTTTTCGCGATCGCGAAAAAATATGGAAACATATACATGCTCTGAGAAAATATTGTATACTATAGCTAATCTCATCGTGTGATTATCTCTTATGCAATCTTCTTCAAATAAATCTTCCTTTACTCCGCTCAAAAAGATGCTCCGCATCTTTTCAGGTACCCCGTCACAACAACAGGTTTCTACGGGGCAGGGAAAGTCGGCCATGCCTACCGGCAGGCAGGTATCCTCTTTTACCTTAATTGAGTTACTCATAGTCATCGGTATCCTCGCTATCCTCACCGCAGCCGTCGTCATAGTCCTCAATCCCACAGAATTACTCAAACAAGGCAGAGATAGTACCCGTATGACTGATCTTGCCTCTCTCTCAAAA
>Ga0172380_10005711_pt1 | contig 14907 bp, 10 predicted proteins | sample Leawe162metaG_FD_119747 | JGI IMG/M metagenome (GOLD analysis project Ga0172380, IMG submission 119747) | Leachate microbial communities from a municipal landfill in Southern Ontario, Canada - Leachate well 162 metaG | ecosystem: Engineered > Solid waste > Landfill > Unclassified | place...
CATGCCGAGCGCGTACCAGGCGTGGCCGTTCATGGGCTGTAGTTCCGCCGCGCGGGCGAGCGCGGTGGCGGCTTCCTCGTGCTGGCCAAGGGTGGCATGCGCCATGCCCATGCCATACCAGGCCCGGTCGAGCGTGGGCTTGAGGCGCGCGGCTTCGCGGAATGCCTCGATGGCAGCAGGCTTGTCATGGGCCTGATCGCGGATGAAACCGAGGTTGAACCAGCTCTCGGCATCGCCAGGCTTGAGGCGCAGCACGTGCAGGTAATAGCCGGCCGCCTGCTCGTGTTCATGCCGTGCCGCATGGAGGTAAGCCAGGCATTTTGCGGCCTGGGCGAAATCCGGATCGGCGCGCAAGGCCTCACGGTATGCTTCAATGGCGGGCTGCGGACGCTTCAGGATTTCAACCAGGAGTCCGCGCAGATAATGGCGCCACGGGTCAAATTTCATGCAGGGTGACTCCTCTATCCGATACAATCCGGAACGGTTGGCCAGGGGGAAATTCAGGCATGGTTCAAATGGATCTGTTTTTGCTGAGCGCGCTGCGGGCGATTGTCGAAGTCGCCGGATTCGCGCTGCTGGGCCAGGGGTTGCTGGCCGTGCTGGCCGGCAAGGCGCGCCAGCAGAATTTCGTTTACCAGCTGTTTCAGGTGGTGACGCGCCCGGTTATCAGGGTGGTGCGCTTCATCACGCCGCGCTTCATTCTCGACCAGCATATGCCCCTGGTAAGCTTTTTCGTGCTGATTTGGCTGTGGGTTGCGCTGGCGTTCGCCAAGCGCTATTTGTGCAACCTGCACGGCCTGAGTTGCTAGGTGGGGTACGCACTAGCCAGTTCAGTGCCCTTTATGCGGTCGTAGTAGCGGCCGCGGTAAAGCAGGCGGCGGCAGTTTTCGTCGTCGCTGAACGAGGCACGGTCGTGCAGCACGTTGTTGCAGATCAGGCCCATGCCTGGTTCCAGGCGGCCATGGAAGATGAAGGGCGAATCACTGTTCAATAGCTGGTCGAGGAAAGCGACAGCAGCCTCCACCATGGGTGTTTTTTTCCAGTGGATGCTGCGGGTGCGGGCGGTGTAGCGCATGTGCAGGTCGCCGCTGGCAGGATGCAGGGAAAACACCGGACCGGTTTCGTCCGCTCGCGCAATGCCGTCTTCATCCATGCGCGCGGGGATGGTCATGGCGTCAGGCTCCATCAGGGCGCGAATATAGTCTGGATTGGCATCGCGTAGCAGGATGTAGGCGATTTCATGATCCAGCAAGCCGTTTTCACCACCGCTGGCCGCGCTGCCTACGCAATGTAGCTGCAAGCCCCATATCTGGCGCTCGCGCGGGTTGTAATAGCCGTCTGTATGCCATTTGATGGGGCGATCCGTATAGGGGATGTAATGCTGGTGCTCGCCGCTGGCATGGACCGCGAGCGAGGTGATGCCGTCATCGTCCGCCAGCATGTTGCGGTCCAGTCGCTCGAGGCCGAACTGATGACCGAGCTGACGCGTGATTTCCTTATCCGCCACGCTTCCCAGCGGGCTGGCGTAAAGTGCCATGTTGGCCTTGCGGCAGCGTGCCAGTATGGCTTCATGCTCGTCCGGGGTCAGTTGGCGCGGATCGCTGACCTGCACCACCAGATCAGCGAGGCTGGCGGGGTAGTTTTCCAGCTTGCGGCTGCGCCAGTTCTGGTAATCAGCATCGTTGTCGAGCGCGAAGGGGTTGAAGCGGAGTGGATTCATGGCAACCTCGAATAGCGTGGAACTTGTCTGCCGGGCAGTATACCCGCCTTTATGGAAGCGTTAAAGAAACGCCAGGGGCACGCCGGGCTTGTGAAATATTCATAAAATTTATGGCATGTACGATAAAATCCGGCACTGGCATGATGGTTGCTATATATAACTGACTGAATAAGCGCTTACTGGAATCAGAATGCTCGACTTTCTGCCTTTTGGCCGGAAAAAACAGACGCCCGCCGACCCCTTGAGCAATCTCAAGGGCGCTACCGTATGGATGCATGAATTGCCCATGGGCGATACGTTTGCGGCGCACGAAAAAGTGGTGCAGGCGCTACACGAGTTTAACGAAAAAGCCGAACAGCCCAGCCTCGACCGCTTGCATGTTCTGATGCATATCGATGAAGGCACTCAGGAGTTGCAGCACAGCCTGGTCCGGCAATATCTACTTAATCCCCGCATGTCACGGCAGATGGAGAGCCGTCTGTGGAATGCGATATTCGCCTTCAACTGGCAGATGGCGCGGGGATATCATGTTTTCATCATGTCTTATGTAGGGGGGCCGAACAATAGCGAGATCCGGCGTGACATTCCGCTGATCACGGCCCGTGCTGTCCGGCACTTTGCGATGCAGGCCAAGTGGCATTATTTCCGTTATGAAGCGATTGGCGCCAAGCTGTGGAAGCATGTTCACAATCTATATCGGCTGGCCGAATATGAGGAGTTCGACCGCAAGCACATGCGTCTTTACCCTCAATGTCAGCGCGATACCAGCTGCGCCGAGGAGTATCTGCAAATGTTGAGCCTCGATGTGCTCAACACCAACAGCCTGTTTCCAAAACAGATCGAGATGGTGGATCTGTGGCTGGATAGCTGGGCAGCGACGCTGAAGCTGGAAAAAAATCCTGATCCTGTGCGGCAGGTTTTCTGCGTCAATCTGGGTGAGGACAAGGGCCCGCGCAGGTTGCGCAATCCCGTTACGGACAATATGTTGCGTTGCTGGGGTAGTGATGAGTTGATGGTGCGGGTGGAGCAGATCCGGGATGCGCTGCGGAATGGCGAAACTCCGGCGAAACTCGGTCTGGGTGAGGACTGCCGCTTGCCCGCGTGCCTTGAATTTATCGACCGGATCGCCCAGCAGTGGTCGCCTTCCGGCACGGGCCGCGCAAGACGAAAGCAGGAGCGGGTTGCTAGGGTCAAGCTGATGGATGTGCTCAAGGATTATCTCGAAATCTGCGCCATGGTGAAGCAGGACAATGAAGCGTTGTCCCCAGGGCAGCAGGAAGATGAGCAGAAAGTCAAAATAAGCTATGAAGAAATGCTCGATGTGCGTCTGTACGGTTTTGTTACCCAGCGCACCCAGGCCAAACTGGAGAAGGCAAGGCAACAACAAGGTGGTGCTGCGCCACCCCAGACCGTGGCGCATCATGAACGGTGGTTGATGGAAAATGAAAGCACGACCGGGTTTGGGGCAACCGTAGATGCTGTCGAGAAGGACTGGATTCGTCTCGGCAAACTGGTTGGACTGAAACCGGAACGCAGCCACAACTGGGTGATCGGCGTGGTGCGGCGTCTCTCGATGCTGGAATCAGGGCAGCGCAATGTCGGTATAGAGGTGTTGTCCGGCAAACCGGTCACGGTCACGCTCAGGGCGACGAAACCTCGTCATAGTGGTTATACCATCGACGGTGTGGATGCCGTGAATATTGTGCTGCCGGTCAGCGCGCTCTACCTGGCTGCCAGTAGCGATGGAAAAGGCGGCGCCAGTCTGATTCTCGACAGCGTGGAATATGCGCCAGGCCGGCATTTCGAGCTGAGCGCGCGCAGTCGCAGCTACGCAATCGCTTTAGGCGAGATGATAGAAAAAGGGGATGACTGGCTGATGGCGAGTTTCGAGGTGTTGAAAAAGAATTAGCACAGCGGAAGGCTACAAAAAGAAAGGCCCCGTTTCCGGGGCCTAAAAATATTGAACAGAAACAAGCATCACACTTGCGTCATGATTGTAGCATGACATGCCGGCAAAAATAGTCTTTCATGACTATGCGGGGCAGCCTTTTTCTACCAGTGGGTTCAGCGCCCATCGGTTCGTTTTGCCAGGCCATGCTCCAGCGCAAAAGTCGCCACCTGAACCCGGTTATCAAATTCCAGTTTTTCCAGAATACTGCGCAGGTGATTGCGCACCGTGTTCTCGGAAAGGCCCAGCGTGTCGCCGATGGCGCGGTTGCTCAGGCCTCGCGCAACATGGCTGACTATTTCCAGTTCGCGCTGGGAAAGCCTGCGGGCAATGCTCGGGCCCAGTTCTCCGCGAGCGATTTTTTGCAAAATCTGCGCAGGGAAAACACTGTTCCCCTGTGAAACGGCAATAATGGAGCGAATGATCTGATCCGGCTCGCTTGATTTGAGCAGGTAGCCATCCACCCCTTTTTCCATCGCGTCACGAATCTCGTGGTCTTCCTCCGCCATGGTCAGCATGATGATTTTGATGTTGTGCTGATGAAGCTCGGGTACAAGATCGAGGCCATTCACCTCGCCCAGGGTGCGGTCGAGCAGGGCAACATCGGCATCTCCGCCTTGCTGCAACCATTCGCGGACATCGGCGGCGCTGGCGAATTGTGCGGAAACGGTAATTTCCGGATGATCTTCCAGCAGGTGCAGCAGTCCCTTGCGAAACAGGGGGTGGTCATCCACCAGAATGATCGAGAGGGGCATGGTCCGCCTTCCGCAATATCAGGCCTAGTTCTTGCCGCCGCGTTCCTGGCGGGCCTTTTTAATCAGATCATCAAGCACGGGCAGCAGCTTTTCATTGCTCCCGGTCTGGGAGGCGGAGGTCAGATATTTACCTTCGACCACCAGGGCTGGCACACCCGAAATGGCATAAGCGCGGGTAAGCTGCTTGGCGCGCTGGGCTTTGCCCTGCACGGCGAAGGAGTTATAGGTCTCCATGAATTTCTTGACATCCAGGCCGTTCTTTTCGACCCATTGCTGAAGGGTTTTTTCGTTGGTCAGGTCAAGGCGGTCGACATGCATGGCATTGAAAATGGCGGGATGCAGCCTGTCCAGCTGCCCCAGTGCTTCGGCAGCGTAAAAGAGGCGTGCAAGGATCAGCCATTTGTCGCTGAATACGGCGGGTATCCTGCGGAAGGTGACATCACCAGGCAGTTTCTTGACCCATGGAATCAATACCGGCTCCAGATCATGGCAATGCGGGCAGGCATAGGAGAAGAATTCCAGCACTTCGATATTCTTGCCGGTTTCAGTCGGCTGTGACAGCGAAACCAGAGTATATTGCTTGCCCAGTTCAAGTTCTGCCCGGGCCGATGCGCTCCACAGCAAGCCGATGCAAAGCGCGGCAAACATCATACGCAGAAATGCAAGATTCGTTTTCTTCACCAAAATTCTCCTAAAGTTTTATATGTGCGAGTAACTAGCGCGCCGTTGTCTGGTCATGCACTTTGACCAGGCTGGCGGTGATTCCATTTTGTGTCAGCGTGTCGCGTACCCGGTTCAAGCTCTCCACGTCGTCGTAGGGGCCGATCCGAACCCGGTGCCATACCCCCTTGTCCGGCACGGCCGCAGTCTGGATGCTGGCCTCGATTCCCATCAAGGCCAGCTTGGCCTTGAGGTTGTCGGCATCGGCTTCGTTCTGGAATGCCCCGGCTTGCAGGAAATACTGGCTTTTGGCCGCGCTTGCCGGATCCCGTTGTTTGATGTCTTTTTCAGTTGCGGGTTCCTCGGTGCCGGGCAGGATGGTATAAAAATCAAAGCGCGGCTTCTCGGCGTTCTTCGGTTTTTCGCTGAGGGTTTCCGCGGAAGGCCCCGGATCAGGCGTAACCTTTTCGCTGCCATTAATTGCCTGGGGTTGGCTGCGCTCCACGAACGGGCTTGGGCTTCCCTTGACGAAGATGGCCACGGCCAGCGCGATGGCAAGTCCGATAAACGTTCCGATGACGATGCCTGCCAGCATCGGGTTGCCTGGTTTTTTTGCTTGCCCTCTCGGGGTGGGTTTGTAGTCGCGGCTCACTACATTTTCTCCGGGCTGCTCACGCCTAGCAGTTTCAGACCGCTCCGGAACACCTCACGCGTTGCAGTGATCAGGGCCAGGCGCGCCAGCTTGACGGCCTCGTCCTCGACCAGGAATTGCTGGGCATTGTAGTAGCTGTGCAATTCACCGGCCAAATCCTTGAGGTAATAGGCGATCTGGTGCGGCGCGAACTCCCGCGCCGCATTTTCCAAAGTTTCCGGGTAAGCTTCCAGGCGCTGCAATAACGCCAGTTCGTGCGGAAGGCTGAGGCATGTCAAATCGGCCTGGGCGAGATCGTTGAGATCCCCATTCCACTGCTTGAGCACGCTGCAGATGCGGGCATGGGCATACTGGATATAGTAGACCGGGTTGTCGTTGCTCTGCGATTTGGCGAGTTCGAGATCGAAATCCAGGTGCTGGTCGCTCTTGCGCAATACATAAAAGAAGCGGCAGGCATCATTGCCCACTTCGTGGCGCAGTTCGCGCAAGGTGACGAAATCGCCGCTGCGCGTCGACATGGAAACCTTTTGCTCGCCGCGGTAAAGCACCGCAAATTGCACCAGCGCCACTTCCAGGCGCGATTCGTCCAGCCCCAGGGCTTGCAGCGCGCCATTGACGCGCGGGATGTAGCCGTGATGGTCAGCACCCCAGACGTTGATGATATGGTCGAAGCCGCGCTCGAATTTATTGAGGTGGTAGGCGATATCGGAAGCGAAATAGGTGTATTGGCCATTCTCGCGCTGCACTACACGGTCTTTTTCGTCACCAAAGGCCGTGGAGCGGAACCATAGCGCGCCGTCTTGCGGGTAGAGGTGACCGTTTTTTTTCAGCGTCTCGATTGCGCGCTGCACCAGGCCGCTGTCGAACAGCGATTTCTCAGAGAACCAGGTGTCGAAACTGACGCCGAATTCCATCAGGTCGTTGCGGCAGTCACCGAGCTGTTCGGTGAGAACGAAATCATGAATGTAGGCATAGTCGTCGCAGAGCAGCTTCTTGGCATTGGCGATCAGGCCATCGAGATGCGACTCGTTCTGCTGTTTGGCCCACTTCTCGTCCTGCTTCAGCTCTTCCTCGGTGGAGCGAGGCGGCACCCCTTCCAGCAAGGTCCAGGGTTGATGCACATAGCGGTCGCCATGCAGCCGCCTGATTTCACCTGCCATGTCGCGCACGTATTGGCCCTGATAGGCATTGGCAGGGAAGGGCACGTTGATGCCGTTAAATTCCAGGTAACGCAGCCAGGTGGACAGCGCCAGGATATCCATTTGCTGACCGGCATCGTTGATGTAGTACTCACGCTTGACCTCGAATCCTGCTGCCGCCAGCACATTGGAGAGGCTCATGCCAAAGGCGGCTCCGCGGCCATGGCCGACGTGGAGCGGGCCGGTCGGGTTGGCGGAAACGAATTCAACCTGGGTTTTTTTGCCTTTTCCCGCCTGGCTGCGGCCAAATTCAGGACCCTGTTGCAGGGTCGTGCCAACAACGCGCTGCTTGGATGCCGCGCTGAGGTAAATATTGATGAATCCGGCGCCGGCTATTTCGGCTTTTTCGACCCAGGGCGAGGCGGGCAGCGCGTCCAGCAGAGCACTGGCGATTTCGCGCGGATTACGTTTAAGCGATCGCGCCAGTTGCATTGCCAGGTTGCAGGCGTAATCGCCATGCTGAACCTGCTTGGGGCGTTCAAGAACGATGTTGGCCTCGGTGGCCTCAGGAACAGCGATATGCAGTGCCTGGGTAAACAAATCAGTCAGATGCTGTTTCAAGTCAATATCCCAAGACAAGCGGTAAAGCCGCATATTCTAAAGCTTTCTTCGTGCAGCGGCTAGAAATCCAGCGGGTCCACATCCAGCGACCAGCGCACTTGGCGCGCCTTGATTTCCGTCAACGCCCCGTTCCAGTGATGCAGGAAGTGCTGCAAATCGCGGCGTGAGTCCGCCTGCACCAGCAACTGGGCGCGTTCGCGCCCGGCGAGGCGGGCCATGGGGGCGGGCACGGGGTCGTAAAGCGTGACCGCGCCGGAAACCGGCGCGGCCAGTTTTTTTGCCTGGCGCAGGAACGCCAGAGACGTTTCCAGCTGCGTTGCCTCGGCGCGCAGCAGGGCCTGGTGGCAGAAGGGGGGGAAGCCGGCCTGCTTGCGCTCCGCCAGCTGATCTTTGGCGAAGGCCTCGTAGTCCTGGCGGCGCAAGGCCTCGAACAGGGGATGATCGGGGAACTGGGTCTGGATCAGCACCGTGCCCGGCTCGGCGGCGCGCCCGGCGCGCCCTGCAACCTGCATCAGCTGGGCGAAGAGGCGCTCTGCCGCGCGGAAATCGGCACTGTACAGCGCGCCATCCACATTGAGTGCGCCGACCAGGGTGAGGCGCTTGAAATCATGGCCCTTGGCTAGGATCTGGGTGCCGACCAGAATATCCACGCGCTCCTCGTGCACTTCCTGCAGCATTTCCTTGAGGGCGTGCTTGCGTCGCGTGCTGTCGCGATCGATGCGCAGGATGCGGGCGGCGGGGAAATGCTGCGCCAGGGCGTCTTCCAGGCGCTGCGTGCCTTGCCCCAGGGGGGCAAGGTCGGGATTGCCGCAACCCGGGCAGGCGCGCGGAATGCGTTCTTCGTGGCCGCAGTGGTGGCAGCGCAGGTGCCGCTCGCGCAGATGCACCACCAGCCGGCTGGAGCAGCGCGGGCAGGGGGCCAGCCAGCCGCACTGGTTGCACATCAGAACCGGCGCATAGCCGCGCCGGTTGATGAATACCAGGCTTTGCCGGCCTTGTTCGAGGTTCTCGGCCAGTGCCAGAAGCAGCGTGGCAGACAGCCCATCCTGCGGTTTCTCGCTGCGCATGTCCACGCAACGAATGGCGGGCAGTTGTGCTTCTTCAACCGCGCGCCGGGTCAGGCGCAGCAGGCGGTAACGTCCTTCAAGGGCGTTATGGTAGCTTTCCAGCGCGGGCGTGGCGGAGCCGAGCAGGATGGGAATGTTGCGCTGCTTGGCGCGCGCCACCGCCATGTCACGCGCACTGTAGCGCAGTCCGTCCTGTTGTTTGAACGAGTTGTCGTGCTCTTCGTCCACGATGATGAGGCCCAGTTCCGGCAGGGGGGTGAACACGGACAGCCGTGTGCCGAGGACGATGCGAGCCTGTCCGGACTGGGCCAGCAGCCAGTGGTGCAGGCGCTCGCTGTTATTGAGACTGCTGTGCAGGCTGACCACGGGCACGCCGGGGAAGCGGGTCTGGAAGCGCGCTTCCAGTTGTGGCGTGAGGTTGATCTCCGGCACCAGCACCAGCACCTGCCGGCCTTGCTCCAGTTGCTTTGCGGTCAGGCGCAGATAGACCTCGGTTTTGCCGCTGCCGGTGATGCCCAGCAGCAAGGAGGCCGAGAAACCCGCAGGTGCGGACGCGAAGCCAGCAATCACGGCGGCCTGTTCCGGGTTGAGCGCGGGCAATTCCTGGGGCACACCCGGGATGGCTGGAATTGACTGACTGGTGCGGACTTCCTGCTGCTGTGCGATCCAGCCCGCCGCAAGCATTTCCTTGAGATGCTTGCTCGCACCGGGTGAGAGGGCAAGCAGTATTTCCCGTGCAGTAGCCGGGGCCAGGCTCAGTTGAATCAGCAGTTTGCGCTTTACTATTGAGCGCGAGGGCAGTGCGTCCGGCTTTGGCGCGGCTTCGCTCAATGCGTAGCTGATCTGGCTGGGCAGCGCGGCGGCCTTGCCGCAACGCAGGCGTTGCGGCAAGGCCGTGAAGATCACTTCGCCCAGCGGGTGATGGTAATAATCTGCGCAAAAATGCAGCAACTTGAGGATGTCCGGCGAAAGTGCCGGCACATCCCGGAACACTTCCAATACCGGCTTGATTTGCGCAGCGGGATAATCCGAATGGCTGGCAAGGGCGATAATCATGCCCACCATTTTTCTGCGCCCGAAGGACACCAGTACCCGCCGGCCCACATCCTCCGCACATATTCCATCTGCCCGGTAGTCAAACAGGGTATCGAGGGGAACATCAAGGGCGATTTTGAGTATGTGGGTCATTTGAAGACCCTAAATTGGCGTAAACATTTCAAGTCGAATATACAAATAAGGTAGTAACTTACTGTAGTGAGAGCGCTTTTTAAGTTGCCCACAGAGTCTGTGGATAACTCTGTGGGTAATGCGCTGCCAAGTAGAATAATTGCTTGGTAGAAAAGGACTTTTTACTTTCGTGCAGTCCATGGGCAGTTGTTATAAATCGATATATAACAAATGGTTAGAATAAATCCCCAATAATTTGGGGATTATTCTATTGACGAGGAGAGTTTTTTTAGGGCTGTGCATAAATCGGCACAAATAGCGCCCTGAACAAGCCTAGTTGTGGTATGGGCGGCTCAACTCGTGCACTGCTTCGACCAGCGCGGCTGCGTTCTCTGGCGGGGTGAACTGTGAAATGCCGTGGCCGAGGTTGAAGACGTGGCCGGAACCCTTGCCGTAGGAAGCCAGAATTTTGCCCGTTTCAGCACGAATAACTTCAGGGTTGGAGAACAGCACGGTAGGATCGATATTACCCTGCAGCGCTACCTTGTCACCCACGCGGCGGCGAGCTTCGCCAATATCTATCGGCCAGTCCAGGCCAACGGCATCGCAACCGGTATTGGCGATGCTTTCCAGCCATAAACCGCCGCCCTTGGTGAACACGATGACGGGAATCTTGACGCCATCTTTTTCGCGCGTCAGGCCGCTGACGATTTTTTCCATGTAAGCCAGGGAGAACTCGTGGTAGGCCGCGTGGCTGAGCGCACCGCCCCAGGAATCGAAAATCATCACTGCCTGGGCGCCGGCCTCGATCTGGGCGTTGAGGTAGGTGGTGACAGCCTGGGCGTTGATGTCGAGGATGCGATGCAGCAGGTCGGGGCGGCTGTAGAGCATGGTCTTGATCAGCGTGAAATCGCTGCTGCTGCCGCCCTCCACCATGTAGCAGGCCAGCGTCCACGGGCTTCCGGAGAATCCGATGAGCGGCACGGAGCCATCCAGCGCCTTGCGGATCTGCGTTACCGCGTCCATCACGTAGCGCAGATGCACGTTGGGATCGGGCACGCTGAGATCACGGATTTCCCACTCATCGCGCAGCGGGCGCTCGAATTTCGGGCCTTCGCCCTGGGAAAAATACAGGCCCAGGCCCATGGCATCGGGGATGGTGAGAATGTCGGAAAACAGGATCGCGGCGTCGAGGGGAAAGCGCGCCAGCGGTTGCAGCGTCACTTCGGTGGCCAGGTCGGGGTTTTTGCACAGCGACATGAAGTCGCCGGCCCGCTCGCGGGTCTTGTTGTATTCCGGCAGATAGCGCCCGGCCTGGCGCATCATCCAGACCGGGGTGTATTCGGTCGGCTGGCGCAGCAGGGCGCGCAGGAAAGTGTCGTTTTTCAGTTTGCTGGGCATCTTGTAACCTTTTAAAGTCCCCAAGCCATCGCCCGCAAGCGATTCGAGGGGGGTAAATTACTTGGGCAAATCAGAGCAACCCATCAGGTATTCATCGACGGCCCGTGCGGTCTGGCGCCCTTCGCGTATGGCCCATACCACCAGCGACTGGCCGCGGCGCATGTCGCCCGCGGCAAATACCTTGTCCACCGAGGTCTGGTAGCAGCCAGCACCCTCCGTTGCGGCCCTGGCGTTGCCGCGGCCGTCCTTTTCCACGCCGAAGGCATCCAGCACTTTTTGCACCGGGCTGACGAAGCCCATTGCCAGCAGCACCAGATCGGCCTGCAGCTCGAATTCGCTGCCGGGGATTTCGAGCATCTTGCCGGCACTCCATTCCACGCGCACGCAGCTCAACTTCTCGACCTTGCCATTGGCGCCGAGGAAAGCCTTGGTGGTGACCGACCAGTCGCGCGTGCAGCCTTCTTCCTGCGAGCTGGAAGTGCGCAGCCTGAGCGGCCAGTTGGGCCAGGTCAGCGCCTTGTCTTCCTGCTCGGCAGGGCGCGGCATCACCTCGATCTGGGTGACCGAGAGTGCTCCCTGGCGGATCGAGGTGCCCACGCAGTCGGAGCCGGTATCGCCGCCGCCGATCACCACCACATGCTTGCCGGTAGCCAATATCTGCTGGGACAGCACATCGCCGGCAACCACCTTGTTCTGCTGTGGCAGGAATTCCATGGCGAAATGCACGCCCGGCAGTTCCCGTCCCGGCACAGGCAAGTCGCGGGCCTGCTCGGCGCCGCCGCTCAGCACCACGGCGTCGAAGCCGTCCATGAGCTGCTGCGCGGGCACCTGTTCGCCGGCCTGCTGATTGACGCGGAATTCCACGCCCTCCGCGCGCATCTGTTCGATACGGCGGTCGATGTGCGATTTCTCGAATTTGAAATCGGGGATGCCGTAGCGCAACAGTCCGCCGATGCGGTCGTTCTTTTCGAACACCACCACGTCATGTCCGGCGCGCGCCAATTTCTGCGCACAGGCCAGTCCGGCGGGACCGGAGCCGACGATGGCGACTTTCCTGCCGCTTTTCTTCGCGGCCGGTTGTGGCACGACCCAGCCTTGCTCCCATCCCTTGTCGATGATCGCGTGCTCGATGGACTTGATGCCCACCGCATCGTTGTTGATGTTCAGCGTGCAGGCTGCCTCGCAGGGTGCGGGGCAGACGCGGCCGGTGAATTCGGGGAAGTTGTTGGTGGAATGCAGCACGTCCAGCGCCCTTCTCCAGTCATCTCCCTTGCCCCGGTACACCAGGTCATTCCAGTCCGGAATGATGTTGTTGACCGGGCAGCCGCTGGTGCAGAAGGGGATGCCGCAGTCCATGCAGCGCGCGCCCTGGATGGCGGCCTGCTCGTCCGTCAGGTGTTGCACGAATTCGCGGTAGTTTTTCACGCGCTCCGCGACCGGAAGGCTCGCCTCGTCCTGGCGCTGCAATTCCATGAATCCGGTAGGCTTGCCCATTTATGCAACCTCCTTTGCCTTGGCCTGCTGCGTTGCGATTCCCTGCAAGGCGCGGCGATATTCGGTGGGCATGACCTTGACGAACTTCGGCAGATAGCTTGCCCAGTTGTCGAGGATTTCCTTCGCGCGCGCGCTGCCGGTGTAGCGCAGGTGTTTTTCGATTTTTCCGCGCAGCGCCGCTGCGTCGGCCTTGCCCAGGTGATTGAAGTGCACCCGGCCATGCGTCCCCACGTCGCCGGTTTCGCTGGCGGCCGCCTCTTCCGGGATCGGCTCCAGCTGTACCATGGACAGGTTGCAGCGGCGTTCGAAGCTGCCGTCCTCGTCGAGCACGTAAGCCACGCCGCCCGACATGCCGGCGGCAAAATTGCGGCCGGTCTGGCCCAGCACGATGATCATGCCGCCGGTCATGTATTCGCAGCCGTGGTCGCCCAGGCCTTCCACTACAGCGACGGCTCCTGAATTGCGTACCGCGAAGCGCTCGCCCGCCACGCCGCGGAAATAGCATTCCCCGCTGGTCGCGCCGTACAGCACGGTGTTGCCGACGATGATGTTGTCTTCCGCCACGATCGGGCAATCCGCGGGCGGCATCACCACGATGCGGCCGCCGCACAGGCCCTTGCCGACATAGTCGTTGCCCTCGCCGGTCAGCTCGAAGGTGACGCCATGGGCGAGGAAGGCGCCGAAGCTCTGCCCTGCCGTGCCGGTCAGTTTTACCGTGATGGTGTCGTCAGGCAGCCCGGCCTGGCCGTAGCGTTTCGCCACCTCGTGCGACAGCATGGTGCCGGCGGTGCGGTTGGCGTTGCCGATAATGCTGTTGATCACCACTGCCTGGCGGTTTTCCAGGGCGGCCGTGGCTTGGGCGATGAGCTGGTGGTCCAGCGCCTTGTCCAGGCCGTGGTCTTGTGCCTCGGCGTGGAGGCGCGCCACGCTGGCCGGCATGGCCGGCTGATGGAAGATTTTGGAGAAGTCCAGCCCCTGGGCTTTCCAGTGCGCGATGCCGTGTTTCATGTCGAGCAGGTCGCTGCGGCCGATCAACTCATCGAACTTGCGGATGCCCATCTGCGCCATGAGCTCGCGCACTTCCTCGGCAACGAAGAAGAAGTAGTTCACCACGTGCTCGGGCTGGCCGGTGAATTTCCTGCGCAGCGCCGGGTCCTGGGTTGCCACGCCCACCGGGCAGGTGTTGAGGTGGCACTTGCGCATCATGATGCAGCCTTCCACCACCAGCGGCGCGGTGGCGAAGCCGAATTCGTCCGCGCCCAGCAAGGCGCCGATCAGCACGTCGCGTCCGGTCTTGAGCTGCCCGTCCACCTGCACGGCTACGCGCCCGCGCAGCTGGTTCAGCACGAGGGTCTGCTGGGTTTCCGCCAGGCCGAGTTCCCACGAGGTGCCGGCATGCTTGATGGAAGACAGCGGCGATGCGCCGGTGCCGCCGTCGAAGCCGGACACCACGATGTGGTCGGCCTTGGCCTTGGAGACGCCGGCCGCCACCGTGCCCACGCCCACTTCGGAGACCAGCTTGACCGAGATGGTGGCGCCGGGATTGGCGTTTTTCAGGTCATGGATCAGTTGCGCGAGATCCTCGATCGAGTAGATGTCGTGGTGCGGCGGCGGGGAAATCAGGCCCACGCCGGGTACCGAGAAACGCAACTGGGCGATGTATTCGGACACCTTGTGGCCCGGAAGCTGGCCGCCCTCGCCGGGCTTGGCGCCTTGCGCCATCTTGATCTGGATCTGGTCGGCGCTCGACAGGTATTCCGCCGTCACGCCAAAGCGGCCGGAGGCCACCTGCTTGATGCGCGAGCGCAGCGAATCGCCTTCCTGCATCACCAGGTCGCGCTCGATGCGGCCCTTGCCGATAATTTCGGAAAGTTTTTCGCCTGCTTTTACCGTTCTGAAGCGGGCGGCGTCCTCTCCACCTTCGCCGGTATTGGATTTGCCGCCGATGCGGTTCATCGCGATGGCCAGCGTGGTATGGGCCTCGGTGGAAATGGAACCGAGCGACATCGCGCCGGTAACGAAACGCTTGACGATTTCCTTCGCCGGCTCGACTTCGTCCAGCGGCACTGGCGCGTTCGCTGGCCTGATTTCGAACAGTCCGCGCAAGGTTTTCAACTGCGTGCCCTGATCGTTGATCAGCTTGGCGTATTCCTTGTAACTCTGAGCATTGTTGGCGCGCGTGGCGTGTTGCAGCTTGGCAATGCTTTCCGGCGTCCACATGTGGGCTTCGCCGCGCACGCGGTAGGCGTATTCTCCGCCCGCTTCCAGCGCGTTGGAGAGTAC
>Ga0172380_10005712_pt1 | contig 14907 bp, 14 predicted proteins | sample Leawe162metaG_FD_119747 | JGI IMG/M metagenome (GOLD analysis project Ga0172380, IMG submission 119747) | Leachate microbial communities from a municipal landfill in Southern Ontario, Canada - Leachate well 162 metaG | ecosystem: Engineered > Solid waste > Landfill > Unclassified | place...
GGCGAGGAAAGCGAGGAAGAAGGCGAGGATTTTGGGGACATGGTGCAAGTCAAGGGCCACACCCGCGAGGACGGGAAAGTAAAAGTGGAACCCCACGAACGGCATGAACCCGGTACTGCATCAACCTCTGAAGGCGAACTTTCTCCAGAATCTGAAGAAAAGGACCGTGGAACTCGAAAAGGTATTGCAGCTGCTGAGAAAGTTAAATCTGAAATGGAAGGAGAAGTTCACGTGTCTGCCCATACCCGCGAAAATAGGGAAGAAACAACCAAAAATGAAATAGTGATGAATATTTCTAAAAAGGAAATCGCGGATTTCCGAGAAGAATCTGGTATGGCATTTGATAGTTCATATCAATTCATTGGGATAAAGGAGAATGAAAAATTAGTTTCATTGCTTGAATATGACATAGAAAATGAGGACAAATTAGTTCTTCGGGCTGCATTTACCCTTCCAGACTACCGGAAAAAAGGCATAGCTCGTGAACTAGTTGATACTCTTATTGATGAATTAAGAATTACGGAAGTAAAAGGATATAATATTACATCAAAAGGAGGGAATAGTTTAGTTCAAAGTGGACAAAAGAGAGTTCAAGTTCGTGCTCACACGCGAGAAGGCGGAAAGGTAGAAGTTTCAGAATACACCCGCTCTCTCCCAAGCAGAGACCAAGCATTTACCTTAATTAAAGATAGTATAGAAGTCGGAAAAGGCACGGTCTTCGCGGACGGGACGGTCGTCTTCCACGCGGGCAACGCGACGGAACTATACGGGAGCGTGGGAAAACTCCAGTCCATCCACCCCGGCGAAATCCACGTTCAAGATGAACAAGGCGATGACATGAAAGACATTGAAGATTTTTCGTGGTACAAGGACGAGAATGGGCAAATTGTAATTGCAGATGAAGTCGAGGAAGATGAGGAAATAGACACGGACTTGGAAGAATCGTGGAATGGTGAAGATTAATGGCAACTGTGCAAGAATACATTCAAACATGGGTTGGAAATCTCAAGAAGCAACCGGGCAAGTATATTGAAAAATTAAAGAAAGAAGTGCGGTCTACCACGAATCTCCCGCCGGGTTTCTGGGACTTGTGGCGTGCCCACAAGGATGAAATTAAACGATCTGGGTTGGGCGTGAGTAAGAATCCACGCACGGACCAGTGGGAATTGGCATTGTGGTCTACTTCAGAGGCACCAGTTACAAAAACCGTGGAACCCCCTAAAGACATCTCGCCGGTTAAATTAAGTCCAGAAATTGAAAGTAAATTATTACCATACCAGCGGAAGCACGCAAGCGACCTTGCCACGAAACTGAAAAAATCTACTACGGCACTTGATGCGAGTGATACAGGCACAGGAAAGACATATTCGGCGTTAGCAGTTGCCAAACAATTAAATCTCCGCCCTATTATTATAGCTCCTAAGTCCGTGCAAAAAGACTGGAAAAAGGTATTATCACATTTTGGAATTGAAGGCGCGGATGTTGTCAACTGGGAACTTGCCAAAACTGGCAAGAAGCGAAATGAGAAAGGAAAGAGCATTCCAGCAGGTTTTATTACAAAGGTTGAAAAAGACATTGCGTGGAATGTAGCTCCGGACCAAATGATTATTTTTGACGAAATACACAACGCAAAAAATGCGAAAACTCAGAATGCTCAAATGGTAAAAGCGGCTGGCAAGACTAATGCTAATATTTTAATGTTGTCTGCGACCATGGCAGAAAACCCGCTTAATTTTAAAGCGGTTGGGGAAACTCTTCGCCTTTTCCACGGAGATAGTGGATTTTTTGCATGGGCCCGGCAATATGGAGGGACAACGGAACTTATTCCCGGCGGTCGTGGGGCAAAACACTTTGTCTTTCGCGGCACGAGCAAAGACCTCGTTCGATTGCACGACGACATGACAGAGAAAATGGCTCGAATGCGCATTAAAGACATTCCTGACTTTCCAGAAACGCAAATTATTGCGAAAGCATACGACCTTGATCCTGCTGACGTGAATAAACTTAATAGACTTTATGACGAAGTTAAGGCAGAACACGACGAAAAAGGTGACCCTGCAGCAGCAATGGTAGCTCTCGGTCGCGCGCGGCAAGAATCCGAGCGGATGAAAATTCCAGTCTTCCAAGAAATGGCCCAAGATGCCATTGACGGGGGGCAATCCGTGGCGCTTTTTGTTAATTACAAGGAAACCGCAAAGGCACTAAAAGACATGTTTGGGGACGACGCGGTATTGTATTGGGGCGAAGACACGAATCCAGAATCCCGCGAGCAAGCCAAGGCGGATTTCCAGTCTAATAAGAAACGCATTTTCATTGCTACTACTGCTACTGGCAAGCAATCCATTTCCCTCCACGACCTTGAAGGGGACCACCCGCGACTTGCGATTATTTCGCCTACCAACTCTGCCCAAGACTTGAAGCAAGCATTTGGGCGGGTACATCGAGCTGGAGCAAAGACCAAATCATTGCAAAGGGTTGTTTTCGCGGCAGATACTATTGAAGAAAAAGTAATGGAAAACGTGAATGCGAAGCTCCGGAACATCGAAGCGTTTAATGACGGGGACTTGGCATTATTTACCTTTGAAGAAGGAGCAATTCAGCAAGCGAAAGAGAAAAAGAACCAAGATATTACCAAGAAGCAATCGCCGGAAGACTTTGAACCACTTGTTACCGAAACTATTAGCGAATTTGCCCGCGGGGATGTCAGTACTGCTGTCAAATCTGCCCTTTCCCAGCAAAAAGAATTATACGAATCCGTGGAAAAAGAGGCGGTTGAACAATTTACCCGCGAGGAAGTGGAAGCTGCCGAAACTGAAGTAACTCAAGCATTATCTACCGAAGCTGGAAAAATAGAATACGAAGGCAGGCGGAGTCAAAAGTCATTGGATAGGGACCGCCGCATTAACGCAAAAACTGTTTATCCAGCTCCCACGGAAGCTTGGTTGAAAGATCCAACCCACAGCGACGTGCAGGGAATTGACACTATTGGAGCAAAAGATGCCGCGTATGTAGATTGCCCTCGCCGGTTGTCCCTGCGGGATTCTGCCGACGTGGTCGGGTATGCCCCGCCCACGGGATACATTGACCACGATTCCGTAATTACCAAGACAAGCGAATTAAAGGGCGTGACCATCGCGGACGTGGTCTTGGCAAAGGAGATGGTGCAGACTTACCATGTGTCGGAACTCCCGCCGTGGCTCCGCGACCAGAAGGGAATGCAGGGCAAGGAATTTGTCCGGGTCTTGAAGTCTTTCGAGGAACTGGAAAAGGCATTTTCAACGGTAACTGAATTACCTGCCACGCAATTTCATGTCGAGGACTCGTTTCCGGCAGTAGATTCCCCAGTTGTATTGTCCATGGTCAAAGGCATTCACCCGGACAAGAAATGCCGGTGTGTGAAAGGTAAAATATACTTTGTTGACAAGAAGTGGCCACAAGCGGTCATAGAATCGGTCAAGCGCGGAGACATTACTGCCGTTTCAATTGGCGGGACCACGGAATTTGGGGACGGAGGTTTTTGGAACGGGGAACCTTACGACCTTTCGCAAAAAAACATCAAAGGCGGGCACCTTGCGGTCTTGCCCGGCGTGGAAGGGCGATGCCCCCGGGGATTATGCGGCGTGAATCTTGCCGATGCTCAGAGTAATGTTACCGAAAATGAAAATGGGCAGGCACCTGCTCGCGACCACGGGCATTTTTACGAGGAAAAATTTGCGACCCCTACATTTACCCAGAGCATTTTCCAGTTACCAGAAAACAATAACTCAATTATAGATATAACCGGAAGCGGCCAAATTGAAGGTAAGCTCCTCGCAATAGAGGATGTAGAAATCATGGCAAATCCAGACGACGTCCAAAAATTCCAAGACATGGTCGCGGCAAAGAATGCAGAAATTGCCGAACTCCGCAAGGAGTTAGGTAGTTTCAAAGATTCCGCCACCACGAAGAAAATCAAGGAGTTAGAGGACATGAACAACGCCGCCAAAGACCAATTTACCGCGCTAAAAAGCGAAAATGCGAAGCTAAAGGACGACGCGGCAAAGCTCGAGGAACGAGTCAAGGAAGCTGACACGTTCCGGCACAGCTTGTATGACCAAGCCCTGCTTGGTACTCCCGCGTATAAAGGGAAAGAGAAGGAACTCGTGGCAATGCCTCTCGCGGAGAAGGCGATTGTCTTTCGGACGGCACAAGCTTTAGGTGCTGTAAAATTAGCAGACGCTGCAATTCTGGCCGTCGGGTTTACGAAACCCACGGGCGAGCAGCGGCAACACTTCATGGACTCTGGCGGCAAAGCTCGCCAGCTGATGCCTGACCCCACATTTGACCAGCCGAAAGAAGGCGACAAGTAGTTATGGCAGACGACACTTATGCAGCAAAACACCGGCACATTGAGGCCGGAGGACCATACGACATGGGACGCACGGTTATTTACACGTCCGAGACCGTCAAACCCGGGTTTATAATTTACGTTTCAAGTTCCAACCGGGCATACGCCGCAAAGAATTCCGATTCCAAGTGGTCGGGAGTTGCTGGTTTACAAGGCGGGCACGACATTGATACCGCTTATACATCCACGTCCGGGTCTGAGGAAAAGATTCCTTACTACAAACCCAACGGGTGTAAATTAAATTTAATCCTCGAGGCAACCTCCCCAGCAGTAGACATTATTGAAGGCGATCCACTGCACCTTGGGACAGAAGACGGCAAGGTCCGCAAGTACGCGTATGCGGGCGACGCTGGCGACATCCAAGACCACGTTGGCTGGGCCGACGAGGCATTAACCGTGTCCGTCACAGATGACAAGATCATCCGGGCTCGACTCCGCGGAGGGTAAACAACATGAAGCGATCACCACAAGAAGTAGCGCTTTATAACCGCGCCAAGGCAATGTACGAAGATCACCGGATTTCCGCGCTATACCCCGGAATGCACCGCCAAATTGGAGGCATTACCCAGAATCCATTACCATTCAAGGATTCCATCCTCCCGCCTGTTACATTCAACGACGGGAGGGTCGGCAATCCATGGGATAACTGGGCAACCCGCGTGCCAATCGCTGACGCGGCTTTCCGTGACGCAACCGTTGCGTGGACAGCTAACCAGATTACCGCAATGAAGCAGCAGGTGCAGGAAGTCCTCCGGTGGGAAACCATCTTGGACAAGTTCTGCAATACCCGCAACATCGGACCCGGGCTCGAAAATTACGATTGGACCGCCGACGTGGACATCCAAGCGCCACGCGAGACCGACACGTTTGAGGGGCAGCAAGAAGTCCGCACACTGACCACCACCACGACAATTGACATGATTGGGTTTGACTACGACCACCACTTTAACATGCCTGAAATAGACCGGCAATCGAACCCCAACGCCATTGCGAGGTATTCGGAAAATAACTTCAACCGCAACCTCCGCAACATGACCAAGTCTTTGTCCCAATACCGCGAGTGGTCCCTCTTCCGCGGGACAGACATCCCCAACATGCCCGATTCAGGACTAAACGGGCTTGTCAACGACAGTGGATTAACTGACCCCGGCGCAGTTGGTAACTCGGACTCCCTCGTGAATGCTCCCTATGCATACGCGGCTGCAACAGACCTCGCGCAGTTCTTAATTGGGAAGAAATTCAAGCCTCCCTTCCTGCTCCTCGGCACCCCGGGTGTTGTAATGCAGGCAATTAAGAACAAGAATACAACTACATCCCGCAGTGACTATTCCTTCATCAAAGAAGGCGAACCTGGCATGAAGTTGTTCAGTGACTTCCTCCTCTGCCCATTCCTGATTGACTCGGAAACGGAAACTACGTCTACCGGCGCAATGTGTGCCCTCGCGGTCTCGCCAGATAACTTCGAAATCGTGGAGACATACCCGCTGGGATACTACCCGCTCCCGCCAGTTGGTCTCGGCGTGCAAGGAAAACTGCTCTGGCAAGGGCGCATGGCAATTTACCGCCCCACTGCAATTGCCTTTGCGGATGCACTGACCATCAACACGGTTTAAGCGTGTTTTTGTTTTTTTCTTTTTTATAATGGAAACGAAAAACGGAAATGAAAAAAATGACCACAAAAACTGAATTAGCCCAAAAATCCAAAGAAGAACTCATCGAGGAAATTATAGCCCAAGAAAAGAAATTGAAGGAAAAAACACCTCCCCAGAGCAACGACGACGGCACGGACAAGATCGTGAAAGCGCTCCGGCAACTTGCAGTAGCTGGCAATGCCCAAGACCAGTCGCAAGAAATTGATGTAACCCCACAGGGATATGCTGTATTGCCGCCCATCCCCATAAATGCCATGCTCCCCATCCAGAAAACGAAGTGGCGAATTGACAACATGTCCGCCATTATTGAAAAAGGCGGGTTGCGGGCAGAGATTGACCGCGAACGCCGCCGGAAAGTCTTCGTGTTGAGCAAGAAATTCGTGGAATTGTATGAAGCTGCCAAGAAAGAAAATTCCAGCATCATCAAGGACGACACGGACCTGCTCAAGAACCCGGACCCCACCGGCAAGGCGGTATCCTTTAACATGAAAGGGTTTTACGACGGCAACGTCGAGCGAATTAATAAAATGGTAATGGAAAAAGCAGCACAAGACTCGAAACGATTTAACATGCCTGTCAAGAAGCACGTTTACAAGTAAAGTAAGGTGAATTCTCATGGGCACAACCTACTCCACGTCCCTCAATTGCATGAATTTCGCGGGATACAAGACAGTGAATGCCAATACCATGCCCTCGGAAACCACGGTAGACCTCTTGCGGGACGTGGCGTATAATATCATTCGCCGGATTATTGGGTCCGTGTCTGATACCGCGACATACGACGCAAAGTCCGCCGAAATGCAACTGGTTGCCCAAGGGATTGCCGCCATTAAAGCGGGGCAAGTCCCGCAAATTATATTAACTCCTGAAATTGAGGATTTCTTGAGTTCCAAGTTTAGTGTATTGTCAACATTTGACCACTTTGAACCCGGGCAGGACGAGACCAACTAATGGCAACAGGCATTGAAGATATATTAAAAGCGTATTGCTCCTCAACCACCATCCCAATGATTGAAAATGCCCGGTTGTACGAGGGTGGCGCGAAAGAAAGTCAGGACGTGTGGCCGCTCTCAAAGGGCGTGACCTACAAGATTGAAACTGTTGACCGGTCAGCGCCCTCTGGCGGGAAATACAACCAGAGGGGGCCCATGTCCGGGGACATCTTTACCATGAAAGTATACGCGATGACCGACAGCACGGGCACCGCTGAAAGCATCATGCAGGCGATCCTCGCAGAACTAATTAAGGGGGCGGACACGTTTAATGCCGCCATGTCGTCAGCGTATGATTATTCTCACTTGCTGTTTCCCAACCTCAAGGACATTTCCGTGGTTGGGGAGCACGATTACAAGCTTGCCGTATTTACAGTACTGGCAAGCAAATCCACGAAGGAGAACTACTAACCATGTCAGTTTACCCCAAAAATTGCTTCCTAGAAATCCGGCACGAGCGGAGCGGGTACCGCAACGCGGATGCCCAAATTACGGAACCAGTGGTATTCCCGTCATTGTACGAGGACACGATTGCACCGCCAATGTCCTATGAGGAATTTGAGGACATTTTCGCGGGCGGGAAGATGCTCCCGACCCACCAAACCACGAAAGGGTTCCCGGTGGCGAGCGAGACCATTCCCACGCTCCTCCAGATTGCCACGTTCTGGTATTACCTTTTAGGTAAATGTACTACAACAGGCACGGACACGGCAATTACTGGCCGGAACGTGACCTATGGCGGGACCGGGAAAATCATTACAATTGACGGAGCGGCACTAGTTGCGTCCGCGTGGATTGGGTACGTGCTCGTGGTCACTTCTGGGGACCAAATAAATCACTACTGGTACATTACCGCGAATTCTACTACGACAATCACGCTTGAAGAATCTGATACGAACCTCCCGTCCAACCTGAACGGCGACGTGGTCAAAATTGTTGGGCCTCCTTACACGCACGCGATTACAATGGCTAACCAAGGTGACGCCGTCCCTTCATTCACAATGCACGGGGAATGGGCAGACTGGTCGCTCTACATGGACTTTCTCGGGTGCGTAGTCACGGAAATTGACCAGAAACTCAAGGCTGAAGGGCAGGTGGAAGACGCGGTGACAATTGACTCGCCATACCACATTGCAGGCGCGAACCGCTCCATGCCGTCGCCACAATTCCTCGCGCTCAAGAATTTCGCGTGGACCCCGCACTTGAATGTGTTCCAAGTGCAGTATAATGGCACGAATTTGGACTCAGTTACCGACCTCCGGTCTTGGGTGGACGAAATTACCAACAACGTGACCCGGAAGCACATTTACCACCACAAAGGCGGGGACAGTGGGAAAACTGCCGTCACCATGCAAGAATTTACGTGGGAGTGCAAGTTCAATTACCGCGCCCAAGGCTTGCAAATCGACACCATTCGGAAATTGCAGGTATCCAGTTACGCGGGAGCAATTACGTGGCAAATGCAATTGTACCGGTCGGCAACGGACTACATTACCTATGCCGTGGACAAATGCAAGCTTGAATTGCCAGAAAATTTGAAAATGCCGTCTAAAGACGACGCAGAACTCATTGTCCCAGTTACATTAAAACTCGCGCCTGATGCAACCGGCGCGGCATTCACCATTACCGCGGTGGACGCCTACTCACACAAGTACTACGAGGACGAGTCAGAGTAAAAAATTTACGGAGAAAAGAAAATGGCAACGCAAATAGAAGCGAAAAAAGGCATTGGCTGGAAACCGCCAGTGGAAATCTCGCTGGAATGCGGGGAAAAAATTACCGTCATGCCGTACATGTCCCCGCCAGCATTTTATTGCCTCAAGGAGGCAATTAACCCACAAACGAAAAAGTTTGACGACAACCTCTTCACGCCGCAGGTCATGAGTTACTTCCTGAAGTGCATGGTCGTGTCGCCGCCATTCACGGACGAGACTTTCAAGAACTCCGACATGGTGGTGCTCCACGAGCTGGTCCGCAAAATCATGGAATCGTGCAACCTGCCCAAGGAAGTTGTTGAAAATTTAAAATCGCCGCCGACCAAGCCGTGAGGGGCGTCCCGGCATACGCGATCAAGAATCCCGAGCTTGGGTACTGGCACGCCCTCGAGATGCTCATGCGAGCTGGTATCGTAGAGCGCCTCCGCGTGGAGGACATGCCAGTTGAGCAATTCATGTTCTACATCCTCGAAATGGAAGCCGAGCAAAAATACCAAGATATCAAGCAGAAAGAAGCTGAGTCGAAAATGAAGTCCGCGCGGGGTAAGTTGCGCCACTAGGCTAGGAGTCTGCCACAAAATGCCGCCACGAAACAAGTACCGGAGACCGGTCAAGACGTACCGCGTCCGCAAGAAGTCCCTCAAAACCACCGTGCGGTACCACAAGTACTACAACCGGTACCTCAAGAGCTTGGCATTGTATAATTCCCAGCGAAATGCGACAAAACTGGTTGTCCGGGCAAAGGCGGCAAAGGGCGAGGAAAACCCGTTTTCATTTTCGAGTATTAAAATCAGGAACCCGCGCAAGCGCGACCCGTATGCGTGGTCTAATTTAGTAAAAGGGCGGACCATTAAAACAAAACCGCTTCGTGCCCGCAACCCGTCTTTTGCCGGGATTCGCTTGCGAGACCCTTACAAGAAGTCTCTAACGCAGAAGTCCACCACCGGGGCTGCCGCCCGCGGGCGGCGAGGTTTGGAAGACCGCGGCAAGGCGGAACGGGCAAAGGTTGCCCGGCAAAAGGCAGCCGGGAAAGTCCTCGTGAAGGGCGGGAAAAATGTAATGTCAGGCCGGAAGTGGCTCGGTCCCGCGGGATCCCTCGGGGACGACGTGATCGTGGAAATACTGCCCACGGTAGACCTCGCAATGGAAGCGGCACAACCCGGCATCACCAGTGGCAAGGGCAAGCAAAATGGCCCCCCGCGGGTAGACTGGGCAGTCCTCTGGGGGCAACTTAACCAGTTTTACCTCAATGTCGTGCAATACCTGAAAGAATATATTGGCAAGCCTGCTCCCCGGCAGAACGAGGGCGTGGTGCCCACGGACACGGGAACCCTCCGCCGGAAGATGTGGCAGAGCTTAGAGCGGCAGTGGTATTCCAAGACAAAAATGCCAATGACGCCCGGGCAATTGCGGAAGGCGGCGGAAGCGGGCGACCCGCTCCTCGTCATTGTCCTCAATACCGGGAACTTGAAGTATGCCCGGCCTGTCAACCAGATGTCGACCCGGACTCTTGCCCACCCGCACGATGGTTCCCGGAACTGGGGTAATGGAGGACCTCTGGTAGACCCGTCAGCGCAGAATGGCTGGTACAACCTCGTGCTGGTCAACGGGCAAAATCAGGCAAAGAAGATGGGGCAAGGCCTCAGCATGTACACGAGGCAACCAAGACTCATCGAGATCAATTACAAGTAGGTATTACAAGTAGGTATTTTACATGGCAGCAATTTTCGCAAATATGTTTGCGGCAATAGGAAAGTCCGGCGTGTCCAAGGGCGCGAATGCCATTGTCGGCATGGTCAAGGGCGTAGGCGACCAAGTCAACTCCATGATGATGGGCGAGGGAAAAGGAACCATTGAAGGCGTCATGGGCCTCTTCCAGCAATTATTCAACGCATTAAACCCCTTCGCGCCCATCCTCCAGACCATGTCCCAAATCTTCGGCGTGTTCGGGGACATCATTGCCGGGAAGATGGCCCCCGTGATGGAGAAACTCTTCGCGATTTTCCTCTCTGATTCGGTAATTGCCCTCATTGAAAAATTAGGCGACGCGTTCGTGACGCTATTTGACGCGTTCATGCCCATCATTGAATTACTCATGAAAGCTCTCATGCCAGTCCTAGACGTGGTAATAGGAATAATAAAATTCATCGCGGACATTGTCGCGTGGTTTGTGAAAACAATCCTCACGCCTGTCATTGACTTCCTAGTAAATGTATTTATTGCGGGATTTCAGGGATTCTTGACCGCGGTAATGGTAATTGGCACGGGAATTGTGAACTTCTTCAAGGGACTCATTAATGCCATCATTTCCATCATCAATTTTGCCATTACTGCCATCAACGCGGTAATTGAAGTCTTGACCCTCGGTTTCGTCAAGAATGCCATCCCATACATCCCTAAATTGGATACCGGCGGCGACATTCTCGGGTCTGGCCTAGCCGTCGTCCACAAGAACGAAAAAGTCCTCAATCCCGCCGAAACGGAATTGTATTCTGCGATGGTTGGCAATAACGCAGGCGGGGGTGAAGTGGGAGGCAGTGGCGGCATTACCGTGAACGTGTACGGGACAGTGTGGGGCATTGACGATTTCATGGGCAAGGTGGAGCAAGCGATTGCATCCAAGCAATTCAACTTGAGGTAATGCAGGACATGGAAGCTGAACAATTGTACCGCAAAAATGAAAGGCTAGAAAACGAAATTATAACCAAGCTGGACGAGTTAATTGCCCGCTACAAGCAGGACAAGATGGCAAATTACCTGAAACACTTGGAGGTATAACCGTGACCGACTACCGCGAAGTAATCAAAATCATGTCCCCGGACTATGTTGCCGCGACGCCAGCCGGGACTGTCTTTACCGAGGGGTACCACTTCATCAAGACCGGCGCAACGGACGGGTTTAGCGGGCAAGTGGGCGGGCAGCCAATTTACAACAAATACTACAAAATGGGGCAGATATACAAGGGCGCGGGTTCGCCATTTACGATAAATGGGCAATTTTTCCGGTTTGAGGACGCGAAGATCTTCAAGGGCGTCCGCACGACGTGGAACTCGAAAACCGCCAAATTTACCCAAATCCAGCGGCTGGTCTTTACCTCGTATTCTCCCGCGAAAACTGGCACGATCTCTGCTGCTCCGTCCGACACGAAAACATTTACCCTCGGATCTGCCCAAACATGGGCAGCAAATGACGTGCTCTTCGTCAAGTCCGGAGCTTACGAAAACTGGTGCGCGGTTGCGGTGGCCCTCGGGTCGTCGTCCACGTCGTTCGTGGTATCGGAGAAAGTTGGGAACTTGGCCGGTTTCGTGGGAGCTACATACGAAATTTACAACGGGAACGCGTCGTTCACGTGGACGGACGGGACTTCCGGGAATTTCAAGGCAGAAACATACAAGGGCATGATCACGGCGTGGCAACTCGCCGACTTGACCACTGTGGGAACATCCCCCGGGCAAAGGAAGAACTTCACGGTCAGCATTGACATGGGCGCGGCCATTACCACGCTAACGTAGGAGACCTTACCATGCCTTCCGAAACCCTTATAACCTCGATTTATGGTGTTGTTGATGAACAACAACAAAATTGTGGCGAACAAAATAATGAAAAAACAATTCGCAATAATAATAATTATTGGTTGCGTGCTTGGATTTTTGCCCAGTTGCACGCAACCGCAGCAACCACCCGGGGAGGCATGTGATCCAGTGAAACATTATGTAATGAAAGAAAAATCGGACGCAGAATACTATCCTTATTTTTTACCGGGTATGACTGGAAAATGTACAAATGGAAATTTGATTGTGGGCGGATATAAATATTCGGATGATAGTGGAGCGACATGGAAATCAAGTACGGGAGAGACAACTGGGTGTAAAGCTGTCTATATTGACGGAAACACTGTCTATAAGGCATTCCAATCAAGTAGTGGTGTTTTTAAGGTTTATCGGTCAATAGATAGCGGTGCCTCTTATTCTCAATACGGATCAACAATTGATCTTAGTGGAGATATTTGGGCAATTAATACTCCTTTTCTTACAAAAGTAGGGTCAACATTATGGGTTTTGTTGTTTCATACTGGTGCAGGAGGTTGTATGTTTTATGGATATAAATATGTGGCCGATTGGACTGCGGATGGATATGGATTAAAAACAGTAAATGGTGCAAGCACTTGTTTAGTTTCTAATTTTCTTTATGTGGATGGCACTAAAATTCTTGCGGGTATTGGTGAATACATTGCTACAATTGAAGCAGGAACAAAGGAAATTTATTTAACGTCAATATGGAGTTATGCCACAACTACGGGAACATTAACTGAAGAATATGAATTTAGTAATATTGATTCGGATGGAAACAATCTTTGTATGGCGATATGGAGTGCTCATAGTGATTTATTAGCTGACCGTTTCATAAAAATAGGTTCCTATTATTTTATGACAGGTGTTGTTTATTCTGACGTAAATGAATATGTTAAATCGGTTGTAATGCGTAGTAGTTCATATACGACCGGTTGGGAGATTGTTGCAAATGAGGAAATTATACTTATAGAAGGAACTTCTCCCCGAATTTGGGGGTATGTTTTTGAATCAAATAAAATCTATGTTTCCCATAATTTAGGAGAAACCTTCTTTCCTATAGCATATAATAGTTATGATGCAGCTGGAACTATTGAAACAGATCATGGATGGAAAGGAGGCATTGAAGTATCTGATTCTGACCGAGGATTTGGTGCATTCGGAAACCCACAATATGAAGTTACAAGTGTCCATTTTTACACCTTCCAAGAGGCAACGTGGGAGGACTGGTTTTCGGAAGGCGAGGACGGCGAGCTCTCCCTCGGCATCCGCTCCAACGTGAACCGCTTCGTGGCCTTCGTGAATCCCGACGTGGTGGCGAACTTCATCGAGGGATTTGTCCTCTGCCTGTACGACGACTCCGGCAACCCGCTCTTCCAAGGTAAATTGGCGGACAAGCAACAATTCGGCAATGATTACCTCCTCCGGTTCGACGGCGTGGAGAAGGAGCTCCAGAAAGCGGCGAGCATCCAAGCATTTGCCGCCAAGACCGTGGAATACATTTTCGAGACCCTGATTGACGCGGAAGGCACCATCGTGTGGCAGTCCTCGTCCATTACCTCCCCGGCAACGACCTATACTTTGGACATAACCGGGTCGAAGTCTACTGCCCAAGTCCTCGACGAGTGCGAGCGGTGGTGCGGGGACTATTGCTGGCGGGTCGGCGGGGACGCGAAAATTACCCTCGACAACGGGTTAACCGCTTCGGGGGTAACAATTGACGCCTCCACGGACTTCATGGTGCCGACCGTCCAGTCGCAGGGGGCGCAGCGGGCGAACCGCATCTTAGTGTATGGGCGGATCGAGGAGAATGGCCCGGTCTTGTATCCTGCCGAGGACATCGACGACCAGACCCGGAACGGGATCATTACCTACCGCATCCACCAGCCAACATGGGACTACAATACCTGCAAGGCGTATGCCGACCAGCTACTGGCAGATAGAACGTCGTGGACGGACATCATCCAGATCGCGATTGCGGAAAACCTGACATTGCGGCCGGGAACGACGGTTGCCATATCCTCATTACCCGCCGAAGTGGGCGTTAGCGACGGGACGTACCTCCTCTGCCACGTCCGGCACAAGACGGGCATGTCGTACTTGGTCCTCAACAATACCGCCCTGACCATGGAGGACTGGAGCAAGGAGCAGGAATACATCCGCAACGCCATTGGGGAGAATTACACGGACGCCATGAATACCCCCGAGTCCTCCGGGTCGTCCACCACGGTGGCCATGGAGGGTGAGGAGAATGTCCTCGCGGGCATTTGGTACAAGCGCACCACGGAAGCGAACGCCTTCACGCTGGTGTATGATGCTACCCACAAGGTCTTGCTCTGGGTGGACTCTGCCGGGAACGGACACTGGAAGGCGACCGGGAAAATTACCCTCGAAAGCGACCTCGACCTGAACGACAAGAATATTAGCGTGAAGACGGACAACACATCTCTTTTAGGGGACACCACCCACGCGCTGAAGGAACTCTACACGCGGTGGATTGGGTCGTCGGGCAACCTTACTCTCACGGGCAAGTCCGGGGACTACGTGGACATCTACAACGCCACGAGCGGGCGGGGGTTGCGCCTCGTCACA
>Ga0172380_10005713_pt1 | contig 14905 bp, 13 predicted proteins | sample Leawe162metaG_FD_119747 | JGI IMG/M metagenome (GOLD analysis project Ga0172380, IMG submission 119747) | Leachate microbial communities from a municipal landfill in Southern Ontario, Canada - Leachate well 162 metaG | ecosystem: Engineered > Solid waste > Landfill > Unclassified | place...
CAGGCACCCCGCCGCGCGTGGAAAACCGGCTACGGGCTACGCCCTTCGCCGCTTTCCCACGCCGATGGAAAAGCGGACATTTCATTTGCTACAAAACCGGACATTTCTATTTGCTCTTGACAGCTGCGTCGGGTGGAATCCTTGCCGGGCAAGGGGGCCGGCGGCAGAGCCCTTCCCCCTCAGAAATTCAGGCGGATCACCTCGGGCGATGGCGAATAGAGCTGCTCGACCAATTCGTTGCGCCGGCGCAGGACGGCGCCTTGGTTGATGTAGCCCTTGTCGGTGATCTCACCGGCGTCGATCGAGGCCGGCTCGGCCATCAGCAGCACCCGCGCGACCTGGGTCGACTGCGGCAGCACCGCTGGAGTACCGGAGGCTGCGACCAAGACGGCGTCTGCGTTGGACGACAGAAGCTTCAGCACCTGGCCGGTGACGGTGGTATCGGCGCGGTTGTACCGCTCGACGGCGGTGACCCTGATGCCCCTGCTCTCGGTCGCCGCCTGTATGGCCTTGAGCCAACCCTCGCCGTAGGGATCGTTGTAGCCGATGTAGCCGACAGTCTTGACGCCGCTGTTGGCCATGTGCTCGGCGATCGCCGCGGCCATCACCACAAAGCTCTGCGGCGTCTGGAACACCCAGGCCTGCTTGTCTTTCGCCGGGGCGATTGGCGCCATTACGATCTGCGGCGTCCTGGTCTCCGCCGCAACCTCGAGTATCGCCAGCGAAGTGGGCGTCGCCGTGCTGGCGATGAGCAGGCCACCCGGTCTTCCGCGGTCAGCTTGCGCGCATTCTTCACCGCCGTCGTGGCCGGTTATTCTGCCACGAAGTTTAGTATAGTTTGGGTAGCCAACAATTTTCCGCACTAGCGATGACGACCCCAAAACAAAGCGCTGGGAAGAAGGCCAGTGCCGCGCAGCAGATCAAGGAACTCGATTACGACCTGCTACCCAGCTTGGTCGGCTACCAGCTGCGCCTGACCCAACTGGCCTACTTCTACGACTTCGCCAAGTCGGTCGAGGACCCGACCATTTCGCCGGGACGCTTCGGCGTGCTGGTACTGATAGGCGCCAACCCCGGCCTGACGCAGAGCCGGCTGGCGCTGGCCACCCAACTCGACCGCTCGACCATGGTCGCCGTCATCGACCTGCTCGAGGCGCGCGAACTGGTCGAGCGCCGCGCTGCCCCGAAGGACCGGCGCTCCAACGCACTCTGGCTGACGGAGAAGGGCAAGAAGCTGCTGCGCAGCATGAAGCAGCGGGTGATCGCGCACGAACAGCGCCTGTCCTCGGCCATAGGCCCCGAGAAGAGTGCAGAGCTGATCGCCATGCTCGAGCGTCTGCGGGCGTGCATGATGGCCGCCGAAGAGTAGCAGCAGACGGCTCTAATCCGGCGTTGGCAGCGCAGGACTGGCGCAATTCAGTAGAGAATCTCTCTCCAGCGGCCGCTTGATAGCATCGCGCTCTTACGCTTCCGCCACGCCTGTTCCGAGCCGGCAATGCCCGCCAGGGCTCTCTCCACTCGCGCCAGCATGGTTTCCAATCCGGCAAGAAAGACATGGGTGCCGGGGTTCTCCAGCATTGCCCATACTTCCGCCGTGTTTCGTTCGAGTGCCTTGTCCAGAGCGATGGGAGCCTCGGCGTGCGGTCTCGGGCTGACGGCCTGAAAGGCCCTGAAGGTCTCCTGGTTGTAGTAGTTGCCCAGATCGTTGTTCTCCTTGTTCATGTAGAGCATTTCCAGGCCCGTAGCCGCACCGTAGAAGAGCCGAACCTTGCCCTGCCACCCGCCCACGTCCTCGTAGATATGCCTGATGAAAGCCCTGAACGGGGCGATGCCCGTTCCCATTCCTATCATGAGCAGGTCAGCCGATTTGTCTTCTGGCACCGGAAACGCCAACCCGAATGGACCTTCGAATTCGATGCTGTCTCCTGGCTGCAGATCGCACAGGTAATTGGACGCGGGACCCTTGTACGGCCCGCCGGTGAAGTCGTCGATGTAATAACAGCGCCGAACGCAAATGCTCCACTCCGTGCCATCCGCCACCGCCTGTATCGGATCGGCGATCGAGTAGAAGCGCGCGTGGTGCTTGTTGGCGAATTGCGGCGGGACGATCACGCGAACGCTTTGTCCGCTCTCGGCCACGAAGGGAGCTTGCGTGGTCCTGAATACCAAATGCCGGACGTCTTCAGGGGATGCTTCGGGTGTGATACGGCGCGAACGGACGAGCTTCGCGAAATGTGATCCGATCTGCTCCGGTCGTTGTCTGCTTGTCATTGGCGCGTCCCTTGAAGCTTGCAGGTGGCTCGATCTGTCCGCGCACCAGGCAAGCGTTTTGGTAAAATTAGCCGCAGCCCGACGATCTCAAAGAGGACGGGATCGACCTCGCTCATGATCATTTCCCCCAGGATTCGACCAGCAATCGATGCTAGCGCCCGCACTCACCACTGTCAAACCACAGGTGTGGCCGCGACGGAACGATCTGCTATATGATACTGGCCGGCGCTGCATAGCGACTGCCCGAAGACAAGAGCACTAGGGACGATTAGAAGGAACGGAGCATGGCCCACATCAAGCGTTGCATCAATCTCGCCTGGGTAAGCGCAGCGCTTGCCGTGAGCGCCAAGGTCGCCCCCGACTACTTCCTGACGGGCGAGCAGTTGGAGGGCGCGAACGCCTTCCTGGAGAAGAGGAAGCCGAACTTCAGGCGCTTCCGGAAGTAGCCAGAAGATAAATAAGGTCAGAGGCGCAGCGGGAAACTGTCCGCCGGCGCAACGCGGGAGTCGATGTGGAGATCCTAGTCCAATTGCTGCTTAGCGGGGTGTCCCAGGGCATGGGTTACGCTCTGGGCGGCCTCGGCTTCGTGCTGATCTACAAGTCGACCGGGGTTTTCAACTTCTCCCACGGACAGCTGATCATGGTGGGAGGCTATTTCTTCTACCTGTTCCAGGTCCAACTCGGTCTGCCCCCCTGGTGGGCGCTCCCGGTGGCACTCGCCAGCATGTTCGCTCTGGGCATGGCGATAGAGCGCCTCTGTCTGCGGCCCATGGTCGGCGAACCGACGATCGCGATCATCATGCTGACCATAGGACTGGGCGGCTTGCTGCGCAATCTGGTCGGCCTGATCTGGGGCACGCAACCGCAAGCCCCGGTACCCCTGTTCGAGCCCGGCTTCTTCTCGTTTGCCGGGGCGCAACTGCCCCGTGTCTACGCCTGGACCCTGGCTGCCGCAACCCTGGCCATTCTCGCCTTCATCCTGTTCTTCCAGAAATCGGCGCAGGGCATGGCCATGCGCGCGGTGGCCTTCGATCAGGACAAGGCTTCTCTGTCCGGCATCTCGGTGCCCCGGGTATTCGCCCTGTCCTGGGCCGCTGCCAGCGTCATGGCGGGCGTCTCGGGTATCTTGATGATGCAGTTGATGGGACTGGACCTGTCCATGGATAGCCGCGGCCTCTCGGCTTTTCCGGCGGCGATTCTCGGCGGCATCGACAGCATAGGCGGCGTCATACTCGGCGGCCTCATCATCGGCATCGTGGAAGCCTTCACCGGCGGTTATCTCGATCCCTACATAGGTGGCGGCGCCAAGGAGGTCGTGGGCTTTGTCGTGTTGCTGCTGATCTTGATGGTGCGACCCTACGGCCTCTTCGGCACGCCCGAGATAAGAAAGGTCTAGTGGCAGCGATGGCCATGAAATTCTTCCGCAACTACCGCGTCAGCTATCGTGAAGATCGCGCCATCTTCCCCACCCTCATCAACTTCTGGCCCCGCTTCTGGTTCGTCGTGATCGCGCTCGCCCTGCTGCTGTTGCCGCTGCCCCTGCAGCAATATTGGATCTACACCATCAATCTCGGCCTGATCGCGGTGATCGGAGCCTTGGGCCTGAATCTGCTGACCGGCTACTCGGGGCAGATCTCCATTGCGCACGCCTCGTTCCTTGCCTTAGGCGCCTACACCACGGCCTATCTGGGCCGCTTCGGGCTGCCGCTGTATCTGGTGATTCCGGCCGCAGGTGCGATCGCGGCGCTGGTGGGCGGCATCGTCGCGGTGCCGGCATTGCGCTTGCGCGGACTGTATCTCGCCCTGGCAACGCTGGCCTTTTACGCCATCATCGATTTCGCGATACGCAAGGCTGATTTTCTGACCGGAGGAGCGGCGGGTACCTCTGTCGCCGCGCCGACCATGTTCGGCAAGACCGTGGCGGGAGATCTGTCGTTCTACTACCTGACGCTGGGCATCGCGGCAATCTGCACGTTCTTCGTCAAGAATCTCGAGCGCGGTAAGGTGGGCAGGGCGATGATGGCGGTACGCGACAGCGACATCGCCGCGGAGATGGCCGGCATCTCCCTGTTCTGGACCAAGCTGACTGCATTCGGAATCTCTTCATTCCTGGGCGGAATAGCGGGCAGCCTGTTGGCCTATTACCTGCAGTTCATCAATCCGGATAATTTCGGACTCGCGGTATCGATCAGCTACGTGGCGATGATCATCGTCGGCGGATTGGGTACCGTGATCGGCTCCGTCTTCGGCGCCATCTTCATGGTTTTTCTGCCCGAGGTGGTGCGCGTCGTACTACACGCGAGTTCCAGCGTGATTCCCAAGCTCGACGTTGCCGCGTCCGGGGCGTTCGCGGAAGGGGCCATCTACGGCCTGGTGATCATCTTGTTTCTGATGTTCAAGCCCGAGGGCTTGGCCCGACTCTGGCGCGACCTTCTGATCTATTTTCGCTCATGGCCATTCACCTATTGAAGCCCCTGCTCGAGGTAAGCAACCTCGAGGTCGTCTATCACGACGTCGTCTTTGCGGTCAAGGGGATATCGCTCAGTGTCGCCCGCGGCCAGGTGGTGACCCTGTTCGGACCGAACGGTGCCGGCAAGACCTCATTGGTCAGGGCGATCTCCGGCATGCTCAGGTCGGTCGAAGGCGAAATCAAGGCGGGCAGCATCGTCTTCGACGGCAAGCCGATTTCGGCGCGGGCACCGGACCAGATAGCGCGGCTGGGTCTGTATCAGATTCCCGAGGGCGGTAGCGTCATCAAGGAACTCACCGTGCGTGAGAACCTGCAGCTCAGCCGCTTTTGCCGCGGCAGTCTCAAAGGCATCGCCGACGACTATGCGCTGATCGCCGATCGTTTTCCCATCCTCAAGACCCGAGAAAACCAGCTCGGCGGCTATCTCTCCGGCGGCGAGCAGCAGATACTATCGCTGGCCAAGGCGCTGTTGGCGCGGCCGCAACTGCTGGTGCTCGACGAACCGAGCCTGGGTCTGGCGCCGATGTTGGTGGCGGAGAACTTCGAGAAGCTGCAGGACCTGAAGCGCGACTTCGACGTGACGATACTGCTGATCGAGCAGAACGCCCGCGTCGCTCTCGACATCGCTTCCTACGGCTACGTGATGGAAGGCGGCCGCGTGGTCTATGACGGCGCCAGCGATGCGTTGCGCCAGAACCGGGAGATACAGGAGTTCTACCTGGGTCTGAGCGGCGGTGAAAAGAAGAGCTACCGCGATGTCAAACACTACAAGCGCCGCAAGCGCTGGCTCTCTTGACGGCAGGGAATGGCGACCATGGTGATCAAGGCAGACAAGCACCTCCCCTCCTCGTGGGCCAGCCGCGGCGAGATACTGTCCTTTTTCCCACGCACCGGGCGGGCAGCGTTCGGCAGTCCGCTACTGACCGCCAACGACCTGTCCTTGAACTTCGGCGGCGTCATGGCTCTCAACAGCATGAGTCTGGAGGTGAGCCGCGGCGAGATTCACGCCCTGATCGGGCCCAACGGCGCCGGCAAGAGCACGGTGTTGAATTGCATCTGCGGCTACTATCGGCCGATTAGCGGCACTCTCCGCCTGGGCGATCAGGACATCATCGGGCGGCGTCCCGATCGCATCGCGCGCCTCGGGGTCTCCCGCGTCTTTCAGCGCATCGAGCTGTTTCGCCACATGTCGGTGCTGGAAAATGTCCTGGTCGGCCGCCACATGTTCATCAAGAGCGGGATCCTCAGCGGCGGCCTGTACTGGGGACCAGGTTATCGCCAGGAGTCGCTCAACCAGCAAAAGGCCGAGGAGATCATCGAGTTCCTGCACCTGGAGCACTATCGCAAGAGCCCGGTCGGCAGCCTCTCCTATGGCCTGCAGAAGCGCGTCGAAATCGGCCGGGCGCTCGCCGCCGAACCGCAACTGCTGTTGCTCGATGAACCCGTGGCAGGCATGAATCTGGAAGAAAAGGAAGACGTGGCGCGCTATCTGCTGGACATCAGGGAAGAGATCGGCCTGACCACCATCCTCGTCGAGCACGAGATGGATGTCGTGATGGACATCGCCGATCGCGTGACGGTGATGAACTTCGGACGCCGTATCGCTTCCGGCACACCCGAGAACGTGCAAAGGGATCCCGACGTGATTCGCAGCTATCTGGGTGCGTGAGGCGTCTCATGGCCAACCGCTCGACAGACTCCACCCTGCCCGCTTTGTTGTGGAACAACGCCCACGTGCGGGGATCGGAGGTCGCCATCCGCGAGAAACACCTGGGCATCTGGCAGGAGGTCTCGTGGTCGGAATACCTGGCCCACGTGCGCCGATTCGCCCTGGGTTTGATCGCCCTGGGACTGAATCGTGGCGACGTCGTGGCGATCCAGGGCGAAAACTGCCAGGAATGGCTCTACTGTGATCTGGCGGTGCAATGTGCGGGCGGCACCGTCGCGACCATCTATGCGACCAGTTCGGTGCAGGAAGTGCAACATATCCTCACCAATTCCGCTGCCCGCCTGGTGATCGCCGGCGATCAGGAGCACCTGGACAAGCTGCTGGAGGCGCGTCAGAACGGCACCCCGATCGAGCGCATCGTCGTCATCGACCCCAAGGGTTGCCAGGCGCATGCGGATGGGCTCGTGCTGCGCTACAAGGACGTCGAGTCGCTCGGGGCCGAACTGGATGAAGCCGACCCCGGTCGCTTCGAGTCTCTGGTATTTTCGGTCCGCCCCGACGACGTCTGCGACATCATGTACACCTCGGGAACATCGGGCCTGCCCAAGGGCGCGATGAACCGCCAGTGGGGTGCGATAGACGGTGCCCGCGCCATGCTCAAGGCGCTGCCGCTGGGCGCCGACGATGCCTGGCTCTCCTATCTGCCCTTGGCGCACAGTTTCGAGCGCATCTTCGGCATCGCCGCGCATCTGTTGACCGCTTACGTCCTCAATTTCGCCGACAGCATCGATACCGTCAATATCGATGTCGTGGAAATCCAGCCGACGATCTTCGGCGCGGTACCGCGCATCCTCGAGAAGGTGAAGACCAGCATCGATATCCGCATCGGCAACACGACGCCGCTCAAACGCGCCATCTACAGACTGGCGCTGGCCGCGGGTCGGCGCCGCATCGCGCGGCAGCGCACCAGCCTGAAGACGTTTCGGACCGTTCCCCCTGGACGCGTGGTCACCCATGCCGACCTGCGTCCGGTGTCCACCAGATGGCGGCTGATCGACCGCGCCATCTACCTTCTCTTCTATCTGCTGGTCTTGCGCCAATTGCGCAAGCAGATCGGCCTGCTCGGCGCGCACTCGGTGCTGTGCGGGGCTGCGCCCATGTCGAACGAGCTGTTCGAGTACTACATGGCTCTGGGCGTGCCGATACTATGCGGCTATGGCATGACCGAACTGCACAACATCCCATTCCTGTCCCTGGCCGCCAACTACGTGCCAGGAACGGTCGGCCACATCCTGCCCGACTGGGAAATGAAGACCGATGACGACGGCGAGTTGCTGCTGCGCGGACCGATAGGATTTTGCGGTTACAAGGGGCTCGAGCATGAATTGACCAAGACGCTCGATGCCGAAGGCTGGCTGCACACCGGCGATTTGGTCGACATCTACGACAACGGCTATGTGGCCATCGTCGGACGCAAGAAGGACGTGATGATCACCAGCGGCGGCAAGAACATCTCGCCGGAGTACATAGAGAACAAGCTCAAGGCGAGCCCCTACATCGCCGAAGCGATCGTCATCGGCGATGGGCGACGTTACATCACCGCGCTGATCGAGCTGGAGCCCGACGCGGTCGGCGATTACCTGCAGAAGAAGGGCATCGCCTACACCACGCTGAAGGACATGGCCGGCAACGCCGAGGTCGTAAACCTGATACAGGAACAGGTCGATGTCGCGAACACAATGCTGAATAATGTCGAGGCCGTGAAGAAGGTGGCGATCATCCCCCGTGACCTGAGTCACGACGATGGCGAGATGACGCCTACGCGAAAGGTAAAGCGGGCGCAGGTGGAAAGGCTCTTCGGCGAATTGATCGAGGGGATGTACCGGTAGATCAGCGTCGGCCTCGCCCGCATCTGACCTACCCCGTTAGCGGAGAGCGCTCCCCCTGATCCTGACAGCAGAACACGAATAACTCCGGCGCACGAGATCATCAAGAAGGCGAGAAATCTCGGCTGCTCGGCGGGCGCAAATGAATGCAGCCTAAACAGCAAACTAAGGAGTAAATCGGCATGAGCTATCGCTCCGTATTCCGTCCCGGCCTTTTCGCCGGACAAGTCATCATCGTCACCGGCGGCGGCAGCGGCATCGGGCGCTGCACCGCGCACGAGCTGGCGAGTCTGGGTGCGACGGTGGCGCTCGTCGGGCGCAAGATGGAAAAGCTGGAGGGAGTTCGCCAGGAGATCGTCGCCGCCGGAGGGCGGGTCAGCTGCCACGTTTGCGACATTCGCGACGAGCCCACGGTGATAGCCACGGTAGCGACGGTGCTCGAACAACACGGCGGCATCGACGGGCTGGTCAACAATGCCGGCGGACAGTACGTGGTGGATCTCAAGGACATCTCGCTCAAGGGCTGGGAGGCGGTGATCAAGACCAACCTGACCGGCGGTTTTCTCTTTGCGCGCGAATGCTACAACCAGCGCATGAAGGATCACGGCGGCGCCATCGTCAACATTGTCGCCGACAATTGGCACGGCATGCCGACCATGGGCCATTCCGGCGCGGCCCGCGCCGGAATGCTGAATTTCACCGAAACCGCGGCCTGCGAGTGGGCTCATTCGGGGGTACGGGTCAATGCCGTGGCACCGGGATGGATCGCCTCGAGCGGGGTAGATACCTACCCCCCGGAACACGTCGAACGCGTGCGCAACCTCAAGCACCACGTGCCCATGCAGCGCATGGGTACCGAGTCGGAAATTTCGGCTGCCATCGTCTTCCTGCTCTCCGAGGCGGCCTCCTACATCACCGGAAGCTGTTTGCGCGTCGACGGTGGCACACCCAACGCGCGCCATCCGTGGAAGCTGATCCCCCACGACCGCTCCAAGCCCTACAACGGCTTTCCGCTCTACAAGAAACCGACGCTGCTGGACTGACGTCGCGACGAGTCGCAGGCCGGAGCAAGCCCCCGCTGCGTCAGCCAGGCGCCTGACTGCGCCTGGCAGCCGGCTCAACCGCCGGCCAGAACTGGCACGAAGGTGATGCGATCGCCGCTATGGACTGCCGCGTTGCGCTCGCTGGCGACCACCATCTCGCCGTTGACGGCGATGTTCAGGTGCTGGTCGGCCAGGGCCTCCGCCGCTTCGGGGAGCTTGCGCGTCAGCGCCTGGCGCAGTTCGGTCACATTGGACACCGGCTCGTCGATGATGACGGCCTTTTCCGGCGCACCAGGTGTTTCGCCCACGAAATCCACCTGCAGCGCGAAACCGGTCGTCACCAGGGCGAGTTTCCTGTGCCATTCAAGTTGCGGCACACCTTCGCTGTTGAGGCCGGTAAGGGCGTAGAAGCGCGCCTTCATGGCCGCAAATTGCTCGCGGTCTACCTGCTCGCCCTTGAACGGGCCGACAGCGATGGGCTCCTCGAACCAGCGCTGCGGCAGGGTGTCGTCCCTGGCACGCAGTCCGATGCGGAAATTGATCAAGCGCTCGAGTCCCGTTATGTTGAGTCCGGCCTCTTCCACCTCTTCATTGGTGAAGGCCTGGCCGGTGAGACAGCGCAGCGGCTCGGCGAAATCCTCGAGGCCGGGCAGCGTCGGCGAATTCATGAACTTGGTGGTCAGGCGGCACAAACCGACCGCGTCACCCGCGGCGTAGGTGTTCTCGACCTTGCGCACGGCGTATTCCTTGCCCTCGTAGCTGTTGGGCTCCCCCGCCACCTTGCCGCCGTAGAGCGCCGTCTTGAATTCCGGGTCGTCGTTGATGCGAGCGTTGATCTCCAGCGCGACCCGGTTGCGCAGATGGTCGAAGCCGCGGGTGGCAACCGAGAGACCCAGGGCGAAGGCCTTGAGGACGCGGGAATCGTGATGGTCGGACTGAAACAGGCCCTTCACCGTGGCGCGGTAACGCAGCGCCTCCTCGGGATACTTGCCGTACTCCACGGCGCGGCCGCAATCCGCGATCACGTCGCCGAAGCCCTGCCGCTTGGCGGTCATATGCAGCAGCTTCTCGATCACCTCCATGTTGCCCCAGGTGAGATCGAGGCCGCCGGTCTGTTCCTTGGTGATGACGCCGCGCTGGTAGAGTTCCATCGCCCAGCCGATGGCCCCGCCGGTGCCTGAGGAATCCAGGCCCAGATCGTTGAGCAGGTTGTTGAGCCGGAGCAGGTGTTCCGGTTCCGTGATGCCGATGTTGGGGCCGAACTTGCCCATCGTCGCGCCGTCGGGGCCCTCGCCCTTGTCGTACTTGTCGTAGACGCCGTCGCCCTTGATGCCCTGGTAATCGCGCGGCCGCTGATGCACGACATCGGCTTGCGACAAGTCGTAGCTGGCGTTGCCCTTGAGGCCCTTCAGTGATCCGGCGCCCCAGCCGCCCTTGCCCTCGGGAGTAAGATCGTTGCCGGCCCGGCAATGCACCGGACACTTGGCGCAGCCATCCATGCCGCTGCGGTAGGCATCGAAATTGTCCGCGTCGAGGCTGTCGACCCAGTTGGTCTGCTGGTAGTTGCGGGTGACGAGCACGCTCAGCAACCGCGTCGGCTTGTAGAGATACTGGGTGCCCACTTTCTTCAGCACGTTCTTGATGACGCTGGTGGATGTGATCAGCTTGCCGATGTGCCTGTTGGCGGGCTTCATGTCGTAGGCCGGGCTCATCTCCGGCAGCTTGCCGTGGACCATGATGCCCTTGAGCTTCAACGATCCCATCTTGGCACCGCCGCCACCCCGGGCCCAGATGGCCTTGACGCCGCCCATGATGCCACTGCACAGCACCTGATTCTCGCCCGAGCTGGCGATGCGCGCCAGCGCCATGTCCTTGCGCTCCGTGCAAGCGAAATCCTTCTCGACGGCGTGCACGGTATCGCCGTTGTCGAGTCCGCGATAGCGCTCGGCGTCCTCGAATGTGACCTGGTCGTAGGCGATGCGCAGCAGCGTCCACTGGGCTGCCTTGCCGTAGAGCACGATGTGATCGTAGCCGTGGCGCTTCACATAGGTCGGGAAGAAGTCGCCGCCGTTGTTGTCCATGATGGCATGGCTGTCGGGCGAGATGCTGGTGAAATTGCCCCGGGTTCCGGAGGGGATGCTGCCGGTGAGCACGCCGGCGCCGAAGATCAGCGGTATCTCCGGATCAAGCGCCGCGCGGCTCTCGTCGAGCAAGTTGTAGAGCAGGAACATGTTCCCGCCACGCCCGCCAATGTAGGTTCGCAGCACTGCCAGCGGCAAGTAGGCGCGGCGCGTCTCGCGCCGTTCCAGGTCCACGAACAGCACGGCCCCCTGGTTGGGGTACTGCGGCGCGTCGTGCATGCGCCGCACCAGCCCTTCGACTTTGTCTCTGATTCCCATGATCACATCCTCAGGATACGCGGGCCTTGTTGCTGAAATGCTTGCGCAGCTCGCCGCGCAGCAGTTTCTGGGCTGGCGTGTAAGGCAGCGAGTCGACGAAGAACACCTGCCGCGGCCGCTTAAAGCGCGCGATCCGCCCCTCGAACGACGCCAGCAGGTCCGCCTCTTGCAGCGCGACACCCGACTTCGTCACGACCGCGATGACGGGAAGCTCGCCCCAGGTAGCATCGGGCAAGCCGAACGCCGCACAGTCTGCCACGCCCGGATGCTGTCTCGCCACGCGCTCGATTTCGCTCGGATAGATATTGACGGCGCCCGAAATGATCGTGTCGCGAGTGCGGCCGACGAGCGTGATCATGCCATTGTTGTCGCGTATGCCAAGATCCCCGGTCCAGCCCCAATCGTCGCCCGAGCGGAAAAACTCCTGCGTCGCTTTCTCATCGTCGTAGTAGCCGAGCATAAGGTGCGGGCCACGGGTCGCGATCTCCCCCGGCTCACCGTTCACCGCGGGGCGCCCCGGCTCAGCGAAGATCTCGACTTCGAGCATCTTGTTGGGCCGCCCGAGGGCGGCGGGGGCCAGCCGGCGATCTTCGGGAGGCTGGCTGAAGATCGGTCCGGTCTCGGTCTGGCCGTAGTTCTGTACCAGGCGCGCTGCCGGCAGCGCGCGCTCGATCTCCTCTATCAGGCTGGGGTCGCTCGGTGCGCCGCCGTAGACGACGAGGCGCACCGTGCGCAGACGCGAGGCGTCGAAATCGGGGTGGCGCAACAGCATCATGAGCTGCGCCGGAACCGCAAAAATGCCGGTGATGTGGTGCCGTTCGACGGCTTCCATGAGCAGCACCGGATCCCACGCCGGCATCAGCACGGCGCAGGCGCCTGCCGCCACGCCGCACTGGTACCAGGTGAACAAGCCGGCAGCGTGATAGAGCGGCGTGACCACCGCGAGCACGTCCCGGTCGGACATGTCGAAGTCGGCCATCGCCACCCGAGCAGACAGGCAGCGCCCGTAGTGCGGCTGCAACGCGCCCTTCGGAAATCCGGTGGTACCGCTGGTGAAGATGACCGCGCCGGCGCTGTTCTCGGCCACCGAAACGGTGGGCGCAGCGGCGCTTGCGCCGGCGACCAGACCGGCGAAGGTCGGTCCGTCGATTTCGGTCGTCGCCACCCGGATGATGCGCGATGCCGGAACATGCCGCGCCGCCCAGGCGATCTGCTGCGTCATCGAGCCCTCGAGCACCAGCGCCGCTAGGGGTATCCGGCCAAGAGCGTAGTCGAACTCGCCCTCGGTGAAACGCAGCGGCAGGTGCACGGACACCGCGCCCGCCTTGGCGATGCCGAAATACGCGACCGGGTATTCGGCGATGTTGCGCAGATGGATGCCGACACGATCGCCGGGGACGACGCCGATGTCGGCCAGCGCATTGGCAAAGCGGTCGGAGAGTTCATCGAGTTCGTCGTAGCCGAGGCTGACATCCCCGGCTACCACCGCTACCCTTGCGCCAAGCCGGCGCGCAGCCGCGCGCGGCAGTTCTCCGATGACCCGCGGCAAGACCACGCCTTGCGTCATCGGTATTCCCCGCGAGCATTTGCCATCCGATCTTCTTGCATCAGTTCACAGTAGTCCAGTTGCCTATGGGTTCATAGACCTTTTTGGCAGCATTGATGCGAAAGAGTTTCACTGAGCTGAAGCCCTTGCGGCGATCCGTTCCGAAGCTGATCGGCGGCGTAATACCCTTGGTATCGAAGTTGGAGAGGCTGGCCATGGCATCACGCATCTTCTCCGCCGTGGGCTGTGGCCCGGACTTGCGCAATGCCTCGACCAATACCATCGCCGTGACGTAGCCTTGAACGAAGTTCGAATACATGACGTCGCCGAGCTTGTCATCCGCTATCTTGTCGTACTTCTTGACTGCGGCCCGCATCGTCATGATGCCGGGGACGTTGGTCTCGTTCCACTTCGCCCAGGGACCGACTCCGATGTAATGCTTGGCCAATTCGGCGCCACCAGGCTGGTTCAGGATCAGTTCCGGCTCGCGGTCCATGGTCTGGGTGGTGCCAAAAAACGTCGCGTCCAAGCCTACTTTGGCGGCATCGCGGAGAATCGCCGCGATGTGAAATCCCGTCATTTGAACGATCACGTATTTCACCCCTGCCTGCTTGAGCGCGAGCATCTGCGTCGTTGCGTCGGTCTCGCGAAGATTCATGACGACTTTGGCGGTCAAGGGCTTTCCATACTTCTGCATGCGCAGTTCAGTGGCACGAAGTGCCTCCAAGCCGTATTGAACGTCGGGATAGAGCACCCCGACTTTCGGATCCTTGTCGCCCAGCGTGTTCACTATGTAATCGATCGCCGCGGACACAGTGTCCTGGTAGCTGGCGAAGATGTTGAATATCCATGGGGTCGGCGGATTGGAGGCGAGTTCGGGGACTCCCACGCCGGTCAGGGGAACCTTGAGCGAATCGGCCATTGGCTTGAGGGCAAACAGTCCATCGCTGGTGACGATCATGGCGGTGAGGACCTTGTCCTGCTGGACGAACTTGCGCACAAAGCCCAGCTCTTTCTGCACGTTTCGTTCGGCGTTCTCCTGCAGCAACTCGACGTGCCGTCCATTCACCCCGCCCGCGTCGTTGACTTCGTGCAAATAGGTGTTGAAGCCGGCCGCAAACGTCTTGCCATGGTACGACGACGGGCCGCTCAGATCATTGGCGACGCCGAACTTGTAGGTCTCCTGCGCTCGGGCATCGCCGACAGATAGGCCAAGAAAAGCAGCGGCAGCAACGGCCAGCGTAGCGACGAAACCCCTGCGCCTTAGTGATATTCCCCTGAAACATTTGACAGTCATGGTGTCCTCCCCTCTGTTGTAAGTGAGGCCTCTTCAGCCGTCGCGATGCCGGCTGTCGGGGCCCATTGCTTGCTCAAAAGCCTGCCCGTTCCGACTGCCCTACAGGCTTGGCTCGGCGCAATGGGCCGCTGCTGTACACGGCCCATCGTCGCGCTGCACAAGAGCCTCTAACGCCACTTGCTGAAGTCGGGCTTGCGCTTTTCCAGGAAGGCGCTGGCGCCCTCTTGCTGCTCGCCGGTGCTGAAGAACTTCGGCGCCACTTCCTTGATCATCGCGTTCATGTCGTGCCCCATGATGGGCTCCATGTGGTAGTAGAACGAACGC
>Ga0172380_10005714_pt1 | contig 14902 bp, 18 predicted proteins | sample Leawe162metaG_FD_119747 | JGI IMG/M metagenome (GOLD analysis project Ga0172380, IMG submission 119747) | Leachate microbial communities from a municipal landfill in Southern Ontario, Canada - Leachate well 162 metaG | ecosystem: Engineered > Solid waste > Landfill > Unclassified | place...
GGCACGGAGAACACGGAGAAGCGGGGTAGGCAGGGATGGGCGACTTGTCGCCCAACTCGCAAAGGCGGTTTGCGGTCATATATGGCCTCACCCAAGGGGTGAATGCCAAACATCATGCAATCTTTGGTTTTTACTCCGTGTTCTCCGTGAACTCCGTGGTTAACTGCTTTTTATAGGTTGAATGGAAAGGCGATGATCGCCTTGGCCACCCACTTGTCGGGATTTTCGCTGGAGCCGTGCCCGATACCGAAATTGACATCGAAGTTCTTCTTTTCGACATCCATCACCGCGTAGAGGGCGTGACTGCGCTGATCAGCGGGCAGGATCTGGTGCAGCGGCCCATATTCGCCATAGTATTCGAAACCGGCATGGATGCCCGCGGAGACTTTGCGGGTGACTTTCAGGCCGGGGTCGAACTGGGGTGCGCGGCTGACGTTATTGGACAGATCCATATCCACAACCGGGTTGAAGCTCAGCAGCCAGTCTTCGTCACGGTAGCCGATGATAGGGCGCAATTCCATGCCCCAGCGGCTTTCCGAAACACGTCGTGATGCATAGCCGAATTCGGTACTGAGCCCCCAGAAGAAACGGGTGCCCTCCTCGCTTGGTGCGATGTATTTCATGCGCAGCCTCAGGCCGTTGTTATACAGATTTCCATCCGGATCGAGCGCCATGGGCAGGTACAGGCCTGCTTCCCAGGTACGGGTCACGCCGTAGGTAAATTCAGGCGTGGCCTGCAGCATGTGATGGCCCGGTTTTTCGCCCTCGTAGCTGGCCTCTTTTGCGCCCTTGAGGGCGTAATTGACGTGCAGTTCCACGCCAAATTCACCTGGATTGCTCATCTCCTCGGTATAAACCTGGATTTCGTCCGGTGCCGCCACAGCACCGGGGGCGGTCAAGGTGATCAGGGTGATGGCAAGTGCGCCGCATGCATATCCCGCAAATTTCATTATCTGGCTCCCAATAAATTGTCTGTTAATGAGAACCATTATCATTTAATAAAATGAAAGATGCAATGCCGATTATTGCTGACGTGCTTGTGCATGCCTCGCCATAATCAGCAAGGCAATGAATACAATGGAAATAATTATGGCCGCAGCAGAAAATTGCCGCTACGGCGGGGAGGCAGGACTTACTTTTTGTGCAGGCTGTCCAGAAAGGACTGGCGGGCCTGATCGAGCTGGGTGCGGATGGAGCTTAGCCGGTCAGGGGGCAGTTCCGTCTCCAGTTGCCCCAGCAGGTTCAGACAATGGTCATTAAAAATTTCAAAGGCTCTGTTTACCGCATCCGATGAAAGCCAGTCCGGCTTGCGCGTCACTTCTGCTGTTGCCGCGTCCAGTGGCTTTACCACCATATAACGCGCCATGAAACGCTGCCTGCCGCTCTCGCCATGGGAAGCGACCAGCGGGCCGGTACGAATATATCTCTCCCCTTCCATCTCGAACTGCTGGCCAATATCCAGATCCACGAATTTCATATGTTTGATCCTGAGTGTTCATTTAAGCCTGCAAATCTCATTTCACCGCTTTTTTCAGATTAAGCAGCCATTTTAGCCTGTTCGAGCCACGAAGTTCGTTATGCCGGTTTTTTCGTACGGTATGTTAAATATATTCGACTATGTAAATGCTTATGCTTGCATTAAAATTCCTTATGCTTTGGCCTTGCACTCAATATTCTTGCAACGGACACCTTATGTCGCTGACAACCAGGATACAAAAAATGTCGGATATCGAAAAATTCGTTTCGGGCTTCAAACGCTTTCAGGGTAATTATTTCGGCGAGGATCGCAATTTGTATGAGCAACTCAAGCATGGCCAGCATCCGCGCGCGCTGGTATTGGCCTGCTGCGACTCCAGAGTCGACCCGGCCATTTTGACCGGCAGTGAACCGGGCGACATTTTCGTGGTGCGCAACGTGGCCAATCTGGTGCCTCCGCGCGAATACGGCGGCGGCTATCACGGCGTCAGCGCAGCCCTGGAGTTTGCCGTGTGCCATCTTGGGGTCGAGCACATCATCGTGCTGGGGCATTCGCAGTGCGGCGGTATCCGCGCGCTGATGCAGGAGGCCGGAGAATGCGAAGGCTCGGAATATATCGCAAAATGGATGCGCATAGCCGAGCCCGTTCGCGAGAAGGTGCGCCGGGAATTGCCGGGGGAGAGCCTCGATCGTCAGTCCCATGCCTGCGAACAGGGGGCGATTCTACAGTCACTGGAGAATTTGTTGACCTTCCCCTGGATCGCACAGCGGGCCAGCACTGGCGACATTTCCATTCATGGCTGGTATTTCGATCTGGCTCACGGCGAACTGCTGGGGTATGACCCCACGGATAAAGTGTTTGCACCACTGAAAGAAGGCGAAGCATTCGCGGACAGCTTGCCGAAAGCCCCAGCCACAACGCCCGCATGACCTGCCCGGGAGAATCCGGGACAGGCATGGCTTACGCTTAAAGCACGTATCTCGCCAGATCTTCGCTGTGCGCCAGCTCCTTGAGGCGGCTGTCGACGTAAGACGCATCGATGGCAAAGGCTTGGCCGCTATGGCGGGCAGCATCGAATGAAATCTCTTCCAGCAGTTTTTCCATCACGGTATGCAGGCGGCGGGCACCGATATTTTCGGTTCTATCGTTGACCTCGAAAGCGATCTCCGCGAGGCGGCGCACCGCATCCGGGCTGAAGGTCAGCTTGACGCCCTCGGTTTCCAGCAAGGCTTCATACTGACGCGTGAGACAGGCGTCGGTATTGGTGAGAATCTGCTCGAAATCGCTCACGGAGAGGCTGGTGAGCTCGACGCGAATGGGCAGGCGGCCCTGCAATTCGGGTACGAGGTCCGATGGCTTGGCGAGGTGGAAAGCGCCGCTGCAAATGAACAGGATATGGTCGGTCCTGATCATGCCGAACTTGGTGGTCACGGTGGTGCCTTCAACCAGCGGAAGCAGGTCGCGCTGCACACCCTGACGCGAAACATCGGAACCGGTGGATTCGGAACGGCTGGTGATCTTGTCGATTTCATCGAGAAAAACAATGCCGTTCTGTTCCACGTTGCGGACAGCGGCAAGCTTCATCTCCTCCTCGTTGACCAGCTTCAGTGCTTCTTCCTCGGTAACCTGTTTCATCGCATCGCGAATCAGGAGCTTGCGCGTCTTGCTGCGGGTCTGGCCGATGTTCTGAAACATGCCCTGAATCTGTGAAGTGAGATCTTCCATGCCGGGTGGCGCAAAAATTTCCATCTGGGCCTGTGACGCGGAAATCTCGATCTCTATTTCCTTGTCATCCAGCTGGCCCTCGCGCAGCATCTTGCGGAATTTCTGCCGCGTTGCGCTTTCCGTGTCGCCGCCATCGCGGGCGGGCGGGAGAAGCGCATCGAGAATGCGTTCCTCGGCATGTTCCTCGGCACGGAAGCGGACCTTGCGGGTTTCCCGCTCACGCGTCTGCTTGATGGAAATATCCACCAGATCGCGAATAATCGAATCCACATCGCGCCCGACATAGCCCACTTCAGTGAATTTGGTGGCCTCTACCTTGATGAAAGGCGCATTGGCCAGCTTCGCGAGGCGCCGTGCAATTTCGGTCTTGCCCACGCCGGTGGGGCCGATCATGAGAATGTTCTTGGGCGTGATCTCGGTGCGCAACGGCTCTGCAACCTGGCTGCGACGCCAGCGGTTGCGCAGCGCAATGGCGACCGCCCGCTTGGCGGCATCCTGGCCAATGATGTGCTTGTCGAGTTCGTGGACGATTTCCTGGGGGGACATTTCGGACATGGTTATACTCGTGAGGAGTTAGGGGTGAGAGGTGAGGCGCGGGTTCGGGGGAATTTCCGCCTCACCCCTCACCTCTTAACGTCTCACCACACTTATTCAAGCACTTCGATAATGTGATTCTGGTTGGTGTAAATGCACAGATCCGCGGCGATGACGAGCGACTTCTTTACCACCTCGGCGGCGGGCAGTTCGGTGTGGTCGAGCAGGGCGCGCGCCGCGCTCTGGGCGTAGGCGCCGCCGCTGCCGATGGCGAGCAGGCCGTCCTCCGGTTCCAGCACGTCGCCGTTGCCGGTGATGATCAGGGAAGCCTCGCGGTCGGCCACCGTCAGCATGGCTTCGAGGCGGCGCAGCATGCGGTCGGTGCGCCAGTCCTTGGCCAGCTCGACGGCGGAGCGCAGGAGATGGCCCTGATGTTTTTCCAGCTTGGCTTCGAAGCGTTCGAACAGGGTGAAGGCATCTGCCGTACCGCCGGCGAAACCCGCCAGAATCCGGTCATGGTAGAGACGGCGCACCTTGCGCGCCGTGGCCTTGACCACGATATTTCCCAGTGTCACCTGTCCGTCGCCACCCATGGCCACGCTGCTGCCGCGGCGCACGGAGAGAATGGTGGTGCCGTGATACTGTTCCATTGAAATTTCCTGCGATTAACTGGGTAGTCTGGAATTATACCCGGCCTTGCCGGGGTGAAATCAACGCGGTTTTTTGCGGATCAGGGTGGCAAATTCATGGATGCCCATCATGTGGAACAGCGCTCGTACCATTTCGTTGACTTCCACAAGCAGTACTTTCTTGCCGGCCTGGGTGAGGTTGATCAGCGTGCCCATGAAGTTGCCTACCGCCACGAAATCCACGCGTGTCACCTCGGCCATGTTGATGCGAACTTCCTGTTTGTCCGCTGCGTATTTGATTAGTTCATCCAGCCTGGACTGGCTGGATTCCGAAATAACGCCGCTCAGCGGAAATAGGTCATCGTCCGGGGCATCCTTTCCGGCAGCCGCAACAACCTGGGCTTTCTGGGTAATCAGGGGCGCCTTGGCAGCTTCCCAGGCGGGTGGCGATATTTCGAAGGTGACGGCATATTCAATCGCAAGGTCTTCATACTCCGTTTCCCTGCTCAGCCATTGATAAAGCTCGAACAGCAACAGCCAGGCCTGCCTGTCTTCATCGCTATGGCTTTCAGCCGCGATCTGCTTTTTCAGCGTTTCGATCAGGTTTTCCACGCCTTCAATCTGGACGCTCTTGCCCTTCTTTCGGCAGCCCAGCAGACCTTCCTGCATCAGCTTGCAGCCGCCCAGCTCCACCGAGGAAATATCGCCGGCATTGACGCGCGCCGTGCCGGAACCTTGCGCAAGCTGGCACAATTTCTCCATCTGTGCGCCAGCCGCGAGACGAACACCCAGGGAAATCAGGTCCTTGTGCGCCACGTCGGCCTTCTTGACCGGCGCAGGCGCGGCGGGCGCCTTCCAGATCGGCGCCGAACGCTCGAATTTGACCACGAACTGCATCGACAATTCGTTGAACGCCTGACTGTTATGCATTAGCTGGTAAAGATCGAACAGCATCAGCCAGGGCTGCATTTCCTTTTTGTCGGGGTAATCGTGAATATATTGGTTCAGGGCGGCAACCGCCTGGGCAGCCATGTTGTTGGCGTAATAAACAGCGGCTTCTTCCACGATCGTGCCGGTTTCGGCACTGATTTTTTCAAAGACCACCAGCTCGTCGCAGGACTGTACCTGTGTTGCAGCCACAGCTTGTGGGGCGGCAACCGGCGGCGGAGCAACCGGGGGAGCGGCTTCCGCCGCCTTTGGCCTTGCGGGCACGGCGGCCACCGGCTTGGCGGCTGCGGGTTCCTGCTGTTTGGATTTACGAAAAAATGAAAGCACGATGTTATCCAACAAATTAGCAGGGTATTCTAGGCCCGATCAGGCGGTACACTCAATAGGGGATTGCCTGAATCCGGCCCGGCCCAGTAGATAAAAGTTCCAAACAGGGCGATGACCCAGACGATAACGGCGCCCGGCGGCAAGTCTGCCCAGGCAGAAACTGCCAAACCCGCTGCATAACTGGCGCCGCCCAGCAGGTAGGCCACGGGCACGCGCTGGCGCGACGGATAATGACGGGTGGCAAGCGCCGGAATGACCAGGCTGGCAAAAACCAGATAGATGCCAACCAGCTGCACCGAGGCCGTTACCGCAAAGGCGAAAAGCCCATAAAACCCGAAGCTCCCCAGACGATCCCGCCAGCGCCCCCATGCGACCAGCAGCAGCGCGGTCAGCAGCGCCACCGGCCACAGCTGTGATGGATTGACCCATAAAATCTGTCCGACCAGCAAATCCTTGAGGTGCTCGCCGCCGTGTGGATTATCCGCCAGCAGCAAAGCCCCGCCGCTGGCGGCCAGAACGAACAGGGTTCCGATCAGCGCTTCCTGCACTTCCGGCCAGCGCTTCTCGCTATAGGTGAGGATGGCCGCCCCGGCCAGCGCCGCGCTCACGGCGGAAAGCTGCACCGCCCAGCCCTGGGGCTCGAAGCCCAGGCGGTCTGCCGCGATAACGCCCAGACCGGCGATCTGGGCCACCGCGAGATCGATGAAGACGATTCCCCGCGCCAGCACCTGCATGCCCATGGGCACGTGGGTAGCGAGCACCAGCAGACCCGCCAGTAAGGCGGGCAGCAGCAGGCTCAAATCAATATTCATTTTGCGGCTGCCAGCAATTTCTGCAGGGTATCGTCGAACAGGCTGAACAGATCCCGCGCCTGTTCCGACCCGCCCACGGTAAAGGGCAGCGCCACCGCCCGGATTTTGGCTTTTTCAGCCAGCCATTCCGAAGGCCGCCCATCCTGATAGGCCGCCCGCAGAACCATTTTGACCGGCTGCCGCGAGATCTGTGTCAGCACTTCGCCCAAATGGCCGCTGCCGGGCTCAACCCCGGGCCTGGGTTCCAGCACGGCGATTTCCTGTAGCCCCAGCCAGTGGCTGAGGTAGGGAAACGCCTTGTGCTGCACCACGACCGGCATACCCTTGAGCGGGGCAGCCTGTTTTTCCCAGCGCTGGATGGCTACCTGCCATTTGCCGGCAAAGGCCTGGTGACGTGCCTGATAGTGCGAGGCACTGGCGGGGTCGAGCTGGGCCAGCCGCTTGGCCAGCGCATCCGCCACCAGGGCGATGTTGCGCGGATCGGTGTGGATGTGGGGATTGCCCGCGGCATGGACATCCCCTTCGGCACGGTCAAGGCGAGCCGGAATTTCCAGTTTCGGCACGTAAGCCGCAGCCTCGAAATAACCCGGTTTGCCGGGCTGGATATTGCCGTTGCCCGACTGGCGCAGCAGTATCGGCAGCCAGCCGGCTTCCAGTTCCGCTCCCGTGCAGACCAGCAGGTCAGTGTTGCGGGAGCGGGCGAGCAGGATGGGTCTGGCCTGGATGTGGTGCGGGTCCTGCTGTGCGGTGGTGGCGTTGTATACCTTTACCCTGTCGCCGCCCAATTCGCTGGCGAGCGCCCCCCACTCGGGCTCGCAGGCAACAATATTGAGTCCTGCCAGCGCAGGTAATGAAATGGCTGCCAGCACGGGCAACAGTGAAATTTTCAGCATTTGCTTCAGCATGATTGCTCCCTAGAATTTGTGCGCGCCATGAGCGCCCAGGCTCATGATGTATTGCAGGAAAAGCTGGTTATCCGTGACGCCCTCGCGCGACTTGTCCTGGGCCAGTTGCAGGCGCACGCGACTGTATTCGCTGGGGGAATAATCGACCATCAGGCTGTTGCGTGATGGATTGTAGGCGGACCCGCTCAGATTCGCGCTATTGACAACGCCGTAATCCACCGTGCCGCTATCGAGCCGGTCGGCACGCAGGCCCACGCGCCAGTGCGGCATGAACTGGTAAACCCCTTGCAGGTACCAGCCAGACTGGGTTGCGCTGTAGCGGTCGATGCTTGCCAGGCTGGCGGTGTCAAAAGTCAGGTCACCATCCTCCTGGCGGCGGAAATATTCGCCCTGCAACTTGAAGTTGCGATAGGCAGGATTGCCGTTGGGCGCCCATTTCCACACAAAATCCGCCAGCCACAGCTTGCTGCTGCCATCCAGCGCGTTAGTGACCGTATTGCCCGCAATGTCGAGATCCTCGTATTCGCGTGCTTTGGCCGTGTTATGTAGCCAGGAAATGCCGGCGCGCCAGCTATGATCCGTACCGGCATCATCACCTAGATGAGCGAACAGGGCATAGGAGCCGACACCGTTCTTGTTGCGCTCCGAGCCGGGAAAGTTGCTGCCACGTCCGGCTTCGGCGCCAAATTCAAGGAAGGTGTCGGTTGGCGCGATCCATTTCAGTTGCACCCCGTCATTGCCATACTGGCGGCCAAGAAAAGCCTTGTAGGCGAGCGGCGCATCAACGAAATCCCACACATGGGGATGCTGTTCGTTGAGGTAGCCGATGCCGGAGTAAAAGCGCCCGGCCTTGGCGGTGAGACCATGCCCCAGGGTGGTGGTCTGGATCGCGGCCTCTTCCACGCCCAGCGTGTTTTCCGGTGACAGGGCAAGAGTCAGATAACCATGGAAGTTGGGGTCAATGTTGGCGCTCACTATCAGCTCTGATTCGGCCAGGCTGAAGCCGCGCGACCCCGGCTCAATCTCTCCGCCCGGCATGAAGCCGGTAATGCGGTAGTCCGCCGGATCTTGTGACAGGCTGGTATAAGTGCCGGACAGAATCAGCGAAATAGCCGGATTGAAAGCATTTCCGGCTGTGGCTGGAGCCATGACTGGCTCGGCCTGGGTGGCTCGGGTCTCTGCTTTTTCGGCACCCGCTTCGGCGCGCTGCAGGCGTTGTTCCAGCGCTTCGATGCGTGCCTCGTAGCCCTGCTTCATAGCTTTTATTTCGTCGCGGATTTGCAGAATTTCCGTATTGTCCGCGGCCAGCACGGACAAGGGAGCGCCCAGCATCAATGAGATGCCGGACACAATAAGTTTGTGTCTAAACATGGGGGTACCTCGTCACAACAAAGGTTCAATACAAGGCCATCAAGGCCGTTTGAAGATGTTACTCAGACGAGGACAGGCGGGGCTCTGGCGCGGTAAAGGCGAACTGGCTGAAACAGCGGTGACGGATGGTTTGCCGCAACCTGCTGGCGGTGAACGGTTGCGGAGGGGATAAACAGGCTGCTGGCCGCAACGGCATTGCCGACGCCAGCATAGGCCAGGCATTCATCGCAGGCGGGCGAGTGCGGAAGTTGTTTATCCTGCCGGGAGTGGCCGGGCAGAGACTCGCCCTGGTGCGACAGGGCGTGAATCGCCGCGCCTTGCTGGCTGAACAGCAAGGCGAAGACCAGCAGCAGAAGTGGCAGGAGTGTCAAGCGGGATTTCATGGGGCCTAACCCTACACGATTATTTTTGCTGCGACAATGTCATGCGCGAGAGCCAAGCTGGGCGCGCTGTTCGAGACAGTCGGGCTCCCCCGCCTGATAATCGCGGCAGATCCCCGGCCTCTGCCCGTAAATCCTGCACAGCATGGTGCTTCGGTCCAGCGCCGCGCACCAGCCATCCTCCAGGCGCGCCATCACCTGCCCGCCCCACGGGTTCTCTGCCGTCAACCGCAGCGGGATGTCGTCGCCAGCCAGCAGCAACACTTCCAGCCGGCAACAGCAGGCTTCGCAGGTAGCGCAGGTGACGGCTGCGGGATCAGTGGTTGTATTCATTCTTTACCGCAAAGGGAACGGGGTAGGCCGCGATTGGCCGCTTGGATCGGCCCGGGGCGGGCCTCCTACACCCACGGATATTCAAGGGCCGGGTTAATAACCGATTTTTTGGGATTTATTGCTCCGTTTCCTGCGGGCGCTGTCGCGCCGCCTCGGCGGCAAGCGCGGCATTGATTTCCCGCATCACGCCACCAAGGTCGGCCGGCTTTTCGATACGCTCGAAGCGGCCGGTCAGCTTGACCTCGGTATGCAGCTCGCCACTCTCGTAGAGAGACCAGATTTCCTTGCCATAATCCGTCTTGCGCAAATCGGGAGCAAAACGCCCGAAATAGTTCGCCAGATTTTCAACGTCCCGTTCCAGCATGCTGCTGGCGTGCTTGTTGCCAGCGGCGTCAACTGCTTGCGGCAGGTCGATGATGACCGGCCCGTCGCTACCGACGAGGATGTTGAATTCGGACAGGTCGCCGTGAACAACTCCGGCGCACAACATGCGCACCACTTCCCGAAGCAGGGCGTGATGGTAGGCGCGCGCCAGCTCCTCCGTCAGCACCACATCATTCAGCCGTGGCGCGGCATTGCCGTCGATATCGGTCACCAGTTCCATGAGCAGCACGCCCTCATGGAAATTGTAGGGCTTGGGCACGCGCACGCCGGCGGCAGCGAGGCGGTACATGGCATCCACCTCTGCGCTCTGCCAGGCCTCTTCCTGCGCCTTGCGGCCATAGCGGGAGCCCTTCTCCATGGCGCGCGCCTTGCGGCTGTTCTTGACCTTGCGGCCTTCGGTATAATCCACGCTCTGGCGGAAGCTGCGTTTATTGGCTTCCTTGTAAACCTTGGCACAGCGAACCTCTTCACCGCAACGCACTACGAAGACCATCGCCTCCTTGCCGCTCATGAGCTGGCGGACGACATCGTCGACCAGGCCATCGTCGACCAGCGGCTGGAGTCTGTTGGGAATTTTCATTGCGCTTGACTGCCTCTGTGCCGGATGACCAGGCCTTTCAAGAAATTACGCAGAAGCTGATCGCCGCACGTACGGTAGTTTTTATGCCCCTTTTGCCGGAACAGGGCACTCAGTTCCGGCTTGGAAACACTGAATCCTGCGAGTTCCAGCGTTTTATGCATGTCCTCTTCCTTCAGTTCAAAGGCCACGCGCAGCTTTTTCAGGATGGCGTTATTGGTCAGACGCCGTTCCGGCTTCTTGGCCTGTTCTTCCGGCCGGGGCTCCATCTTGCCTCTTCTGTGAACGATCAGGCCATCCAGAAATGACACCAGAACATCTGCACCACACTCGACAAAACCTTCTTCGTCTTCTTTCCTGAGAAGGTTCTCGACGTCGGATAAAGCGATTTCGCGCTCGGCCAGCCGGATCATCTCCGCGACTTTTGCATCGCTGAGGTCCAGCGCATAGCGGATACTGCGTAATACATCATTGTTAATCACTATTTACTCCGGGCTTTGCGCAAATGAACACTGTAGTCAGGCCACATCATGCGCCTGCAAGTCAGCATGGTAGCTCGAACGCACCATCGGCCCACAGGCAGCATTCCTGAAACCCATTTCCCTGGCCGCCCGGGTAAAAGCATCGAACTGCTCCGGCGCCACAAAACGCGTGACGGGCAGGTGGTGGCGCGAGGGCTGCAGGTACTGGCCGATGGTGAGCATGTCCACCTCATGGGCACGCAGATCGCGCATGACCTCGAGAATTTCCTCGTCGGTTTCGCCCAGGCCGACCATCAGGCCGGATTTGGTGGGGATGGCGGGGTGGGCTTGCTTGAAGTCGCGCAGCAGTTGCAACGAGTGGATGTAATCGGCGCCGGGACGGGCCTGTTTGTAGAGGCGCGGCACGGTTTCGAGGTTGTGGTTGAGCACGTCCGGCGGCTCGTTGCCGAGAATCTCCAGTGCCTTTTCCAGACGGCCACGGAAGTCCGGCACCAGGGTCTCGATGCGGGTGTTTGGCGACGCTTCGCGCACGGCCCGGATGCAGGCGGCGAAATGCCCTGCCCCGCCGTCACGCAGGTCGTCGCGGTCAACACTGGTGATGACCACGTATTTCAGCTTCATGGCGGCAATGGTGCGCGCCAGTTGCGCCGGTTCATTTTCATCGGGCGGCAGGGGCTTGCCGTGGCCCACGTCGCAGAACGGGCAGCGCCGCGTGCACAGATCGCCGAGGATCATGAAGGTGGCAGTGCCGTGGCTGAAGCACTCGCCGATATTGGGGCAGGCGGCTTCCTCGCACACCGTGTGCAGATTGTTCTCGCGCAGAATCTGCTTGATCTCGCCGAATTTCCCGCCGGACGATATTTTGCTGCGAATCCAGGCCGGCTTGCGCAACGGTTCCTGGGGCACGATCTTGATCGGGATGCGCGACGTCTTGGCCGCGCCCTTATGAAGTTTGGGGTCTGCCATGTGATATTTGATTTAAACCACGGAGAGCACGGAGGACACGGAGTTTTGCATGGAAGAATCTCCGTGCTCTCCGTGTCCTCCGTGGCTAATCGGTTTTCCAGTATATCCCAACTGCAACTGCAACTGCCGCGCCAGTTCTTCTGCCAGCGTAGCCGCAGCGGCATGGATGCCGTGGTCGCGCGTCTGCGTGACTTGCAGCCCGGCGTAGCCGCAGGGATTGATGCTGGCGTAGGGGGCGAGATCCATGTCCACGTTGAGGCACAGGCCGTGGTAGCTGCAGTTGTTCCTGATTCTGAGGCCCAGGGCGGCGATCTTGGCATCGTTGACATACACGCCTGGCGCCTTGTCGCGCCGCACGGCATGGATGCCATATTCTGCCAGCAGGTCGATGATGGCCTGCTCCATGCGCCGCACCAGCTCCTTGACGCCGATGCCGCGCCGCTTCAGATCCAGCAGCAGATAGACCACGACCTGGCCCGGCCCGTGGTAAGTGATCTGCCCGCCACGATCGATATTCACCACCGGGATGTCCGTGCCGCGCAGCAGGTGCTCAGGCTTGCCGGCCAGGCCCAGGGTATAGACCGGCGGGTGCTGCAACAGCCAGATCTCGTCCGGCGTATCCGGGCCGCGCTGCGCCGTGAAGGCTTTCATGGCCTCGAAGGTGGGCAGGAAATCCACCAGGCCCAAGCGACGGGTGAGCGGTAAGCCATCCACCAGTGGTTTTTCCTCCTCACCCCTCACCCCTCACCCCTCACCCCTCACGTTTCACAGCGCCATCACCACCATCGGATGCGCCGTGATTTCCCGGTACAGATCGTCCAGCTGCTGTTTCGAGGTCGCATTGATGGTGCAGGTGAGGGAGAGATATTTGTTGCCGCTGCTGACCTTCATTGTCATGAGCGCGGCGTCGAAGTCCGGGGCGTGACGCAGCACCATTTCCAGCATGGCATTGGCGAAGCCGTCCTCTGTCCGCCCCATGATCTTGATGGGGAAGGCGCAGGGAAATTCCAGCAGGGTTTCCGGCTCGTTCATGGTGATGGCTGGCGCATGATGGTGGCCTTGTAGTCCTGATAGAGCTGGTCCAGCTTGCGATAGATTGGCCCTGGAGCGCCGCTGCCGACGGCATGGCCATCCAGCAGGGTGACGGGCAGGATTTCCTTGGTGGACGAGGTGAGCCAGATCTCGTCAGCGCTGCGCAGGGTGCTTTCGGCAATGGGTTCCACGTGAAACACGATGCCGTTTGCGGCGGCAAGCTCCAGCACCACGTCGTAAGTGATGCCGGGCAGCATGAGCGGCCCTTTCGGCGGTGCCAGCAGCGCGCCATCCTTGATCACGAAAATATTGCTGGCCGAGCCCTCGCTCAAAAAGCCGTCGCGCAGCATCACGGTTTCCGCCGTACCGGCATCCACCGCCTGCTGTCGCAGCAGCACGTTGGGCAGCAGCGAAATAGCCTTGATGTCGCAGCGCAGCCAGCGGTTGTCCACCGCCGTGACGGCTGCCACGCCGTTTTGCCGCAAGGCCGGGTCGGGCGGCAGCAGCGGGTTGCTCATCATGAACACCGTGGGCGGCGTATCCCTGGGAAAAGCATGATCGCGTTTAGCCACGCCGCGCGTGATGTGCAGGTAAACGTACTGATCCTCGCCCTCGTTCCGGGCGACCAGCTCACCCGCCAGCGCGGCCCATTCCGCATCACTATGCGGATTGGCGAGACGTATGCCGTCCAGGCTGTACTGCAAACGTGTCAGATGATCCTGCAAACGAAACGGGTGGCGCGAATAGACCGGAATAACTTCATACACGCCATCGCCGAAGATGAAGCCGCGGTCCAGCACCGGGACGCGGGCCTCTTCCAGGGGCAGAAACTGCCCGTTGAGATGGACTATTTGAACCATAGCCTGATGCTGTCCAAAGTGCGGCTGAAGATGTTGGCGAGCGGCATTTCTTCCAGGGCGACCAGGGGGTATTCCACCAGCGGTTTATCATCCAGGGTGAGCCGCAGAGTGCCCACGGCCTGACCCGCCGAGATCGGGGCAAGCAGCGGCTGCTTGCTGACCACGCTAGCCTTGACCCGGCTGTAGTGGCCTTTCGGCAAGGTCAGGAGAAGATCCTGGCTGACGCCCGTCTTGAGGATTTTTTCCTTTCCCTTCCACACCGGCAGACTGGAAACGGTCTGCCCCTTGGCATAGACGCGATGGCTGCTGAAAAACTGGAAGCCGTAATTCAGCAATTTCTGGCTTTCCGTCGCGCGCACATTGTCGGAGGAGGCGCCCAGCACCACCGAGATCAGCCGCATCGGATCGCGCTTCGCGGTGGCGATGAGGCAGTAGCCGGCGGATTCGGTGTGCCCGGTCTTCATCCCGTCCACGCTGGGGTCCAGCCACAGCAGGCGATTGCGGTTGGGCTGGGTGATGTTGTTGTAGCGGTACTCCTTCATCGAGTAGTACTTGAAATCCTCGGGGAAGTCGCGAATGATCGCCGCCGCCAGCAGCGAAAGATCGTAAGCCGTGGTGTAGTGCTGCGCGTGCGGCAGGCCGGTCGAATTCATGTAATGGGTGTTTTTCATCCCCAATCGCGCCGCCTGCTGGTTCATCATCTGGGCAAACACCTCCTCGCTGCCCGCAATGCCTTCCGCCAGCGTGACGCAGGCATCATTGCCGGACTGGATGATCATGCCATGGATCAATTCATCCACCGTGACCGGCCGGTCCAGCTCGATGAACATGCGCGAGCCTTCCGTGCGCCAGGATTTTTCCGAAACCGGCAGCACCTGGTTCATTTTCAGCCTGCCCTGCTTGATGGCGGTGAAAGTCAGGTAGGCGGTCATCAATTTGGTCAGGGAGGCGGGCTCGACCCGATCGTTGATGCCTTGCTGAACCAGCAGGCGGCCGCTGGAAAAATCGGCCAGCAGATAGGCGCGCGCGGCGATGGGCGGCGCGGGCGGGAGCGGCAGGACCTGTTCGGCCACGGCATTGAAGGAAAAGAAAAGGGTGAACAGCAACAGCAGATGTTTCATGGGGTTTCCTGGATTCGGGGAAGCGGAATTATAGCAGAC
>Ga0172380_10005715_pt1 | contig 14901 bp, 16 predicted proteins | sample Leawe162metaG_FD_119747 | JGI IMG/M metagenome (GOLD analysis project Ga0172380, IMG submission 119747) | Leachate microbial communities from a municipal landfill in Southern Ontario, Canada - Leachate well 162 metaG | ecosystem: Engineered > Solid waste > Landfill > Unclassified | place...
CCCGGCACCTTGCGCATGTCGTAGAAGATGCGCATCGCCTCGGCGACCAGCTTCTCCTTGATGCCGGGGAAGTGGACATCGACGATCTCCTGCATCACCTCGGCTTCGGGGAAGCGGATGTAGTGGAAGAAGCAGCGGCGCAGGAAGGCGTCGGGCAGCTCCTTCTCGTTGTTGGAGGTGATGATGATGATCGGCCGGACCTTGGCCGAGATCGTCTCGTCGGTCTCGTAGACGTAGAATTCCATCCGATCGAGCTCCTGCAGGAGGTCGTTGGGGAATTCGATGTCGGCCTTGTCGATCTCGTCGATCAGCAGCACCGGGCGGACCGGGGCCTCGAAGGCCTCCCAGAGCTTGCCCTTCTTGATGTAGTTGCGGACGTCCTTGACCCGCTCCTCGCCCAGCTGGCTGTCGCGCAGGCGGGTGACGGCGTCGTATTCGTACAGGCCCTGGCTGGCCTTGGTCGTCGACTTGATGTGCCAGGTGATCAGCGGCGCGCCCATGGCCTTGGCCACTTCGTAGGCCAGCACCGTCTTGCCGGTGCCCGGCTCGCCCTTGATCAGCAGGGGGCGTTCCAGCGCCACGGCGGCGTTCACCGCGACCTTCAGGTCCTCGGTGGCGATGTAGTTGGACGTGCCTTCAAAACGCGAGCTCATGAGATCCCCTGGCGCATTTTCGCGCTTTCGAACAAACGTTCAATTCAGGGGCAGCCTAAAGCGCAATCCGCGACATTCAAGCCGGTTTCGGCGGCTCGGCCGACCCGCGCCGAAGGGCCGCGGGCGGATCGCTGGCCGGAAAGGTCTCTTCGAGTTCCTCGTCGAGCACCGCGTCCAGCCGCTCGGCCTCGTCGTCGGGGGGCGGGGTCATCGCTACCCTCCCGTGCCGGCAAGGGCGGGATGTCACGCCCCGAACCTCAATCGGCGCCGGGATTGATCGACACGGGGTCGCTGGCGGGGAAGGTTTCCTTCAGGCCCTTGTCGAGCTGCTTGTCGACATGGGGATCGGCGTCATCGCGGACCTTGTCGGACGGATCGACGGCCTTGTCGGCGGGCTTGTCCTTCGGGGCGAAACTGCGGTCCTGGGTCATGGACGAACTCCGGATTGGCGGGAGCGTGGATGCTCCGCGGGTCCGGGAATCAACCCGCGCCTCAGACCTTGGTTCCTGTCGCGAGCCGTTCGGACAGGGCCTGGGCCATGGCCTGCATGGCCGGCTCCCACTGCCCGAGCGTGGGCGGCAGGAAGACCCTCGCCTGCGGATACCAGGGGTAGCGGTCGGTGCCGAGCATCGGCCAGGCGCCGGGTGTGGAGAGCAGCCAGAGCGGCGTCCCGCAGGCCCCCGCCAGGCAGCTGGTGGCGTTCGACGGCCCCATGACCAGGTCGAGCGCGCGGCAGAGGGCGGCCACGTCGTCGAGGTCCTGCTTCAGGTCGATCCCCGGCGGCGACCAGATCTCCACGCCCAGGTCGCGGCGAGCGGCCTCGAGCTCGTCGGCGCAGTCGCCGTACTGCAGGTTGACGAAGGTCGCGCCCGGCACGGCCAGCACCGGCTTCCACTGCTCGAAGGGCGAGTAGAAGCGGTGGCGCGCCCCGGCGCGGACCAGGCTCTTCCACAGCAGACCGACCGTCGGGCCCTGCGGCAGCTTCGCCTTCCACCAGGCGACGCGCTCGGGGTCGGGGGTCAGGAACCCGGCCCGGTCCGGGAAGGCCTGGGGGCCGCGGCGGAAGCGCCGCATCAGCGAGCCGATCGGCGCGTACAGGTCCAGCCCGGCATGGTCGCCGGCGAAGGGCGCGCCGCGCACGGTGTGGCCATCGACGCTCCAGGTGCTGTGCGCGCCGACCTCGGCGGTCGGGAAGGAGCGCTGGAACAGCGAGACCAGCCGCGGCTCCACGGCGATCAGCAGTCGGCCGTCGGGGCCCAGGGCGTCGAGCAGGTCGGGAATGACGTTGGCGAACATCACCTCGTCGCCCAGCCCCTGTTCGGCCATCAGCAGCAGGGTCTTGCCGGCCAGATCGCTGTCCGGCGTCCAGCGCGGGGCGTCGATCATGAAGTGGGTGACGTCGGCGAACCTTGGCTCCAGCCGCGCCTCGTAGTCGTCCCAGCCGTCGCCGACCTGGCCGCCGGCGATGCGGATGGTCGAGCGGGCGAGCAGCATCATTAGCCGCTCCTCCTCGCTCATCACGCCGGCGAGGGCGGTCTGGCAGTCGTCCAGGGCCCCGGCGATGTCGCCCAGCACCAGCCGCGCGTTGCCGCGATTGTAGCGGGCCTTGGCGAAGGCCGGGTCATGGGTGAGCGCCTCGTCGAAGAAGGTGACCGAGGTCCGGGGGTCGCCTTCCTCGCCGACCACGGTGCCCAGGGTGTTCCACAGCAGGGCGTGGTCGGGATGGGCCGCGATGGCCGGCCGCAGGATATCGACCGCCTCGGCGAACCGGCCCTGGTCGCGCAGGGCGCAGGCCAGGTTGTTGGCCCCCTCGTGCGAGGTGGGGTGGCTGGACAGGTAGTGGAGGAACAGCTTTTCGGCCGTTTCCTTCAGGCCCATGCGATAGGCGAGGCGGCCCATGTCGTTGGCCACCTCGGCGTGATCGGGGATCAGGGTCAGGGCCGATTCGTAGCAGCGCACCGACGAGGCGAAGTCGCCGGCCCGTTCGCGGGCGATGGCCAGCAGATACCAGCCAAAGCCGTTCCGCTCGTCCATTTCCAGGACCTTGATGGCCAGATCGCCGCCGCGCTGGAAGTCGTCGGCCTGCAGGGCGCGCACCGCGTCCTGCAGCAGCGGCTGGACGGCGAGGGCGCGCAATTCGCCGACCGCCTCGTCGAGCCGGGCCAGCGCGTCCTTCGACCCGGCCTGGCCGGCGGCCTCGCTGGCCATGCGTGGACGCGACGGCGCGGCCGTGGTTTGCGGGAATCCCAGGGCGGCGGCCGAGACGGCGGACTTCGCGGCGGGGTGCGGCGGCATGCGGGCGGACCCTCGAGGGTGGGACGGGAGCGTCCCCAGTTCGCCCGTTCATGCTTAATTCCGCCTTAAGGCGCGGGGCGCGGCGGAATGGCGCACAACATCCCGTTAACCATGCCGCTTTAGCCTTCGTTCAACTGGGTGGGCGGAGTTTCGACGGATGTTGGCAACCGCGCCGCACGCCAAGTCCGGAGATTGTTCGTCGTGCCGCTGAAACTGTCGCTGAAACCTGGGGAACGATTCGTCCTCAATGGCGCCGTGGTCCAGAACGGGGATCGGCGCGGCGTATTGATTCTGCAGAACAAGGCCTCGGTCCTGCGTGAAAAGGACATCATGCAGGAAGAGGAGGTGAAGACGCCGGCGCGTCACGTCTATTTTCCGGTGATGATGATGTATCTCGATGAGGCCAACGCCCTTCGGTACTACGACGAATTCGTGCGCCGGCTGTCGGAGTTCATGAACGTCATCCGCAATCCGGACGTGCTTGCCGACTGTGTAGCGATCTCCAGGCACGCGATGGCGCGCGAATACTACCGGGCGCTCATGCTGTGCCGGAAATTGATTGAGTACGAAGACGAAAGGTTGGGGGATGGGGCTGCAGGCGTATCAAAAGGCCGCGGCGCGGACTGAAAACCCGCGCGACGCCGAGTACCGGCTGTTTGGCCAGGTGACTCGCGCCCTGCTTCAGGCGGCGGACAGGCCTGCCGACGACATGCTCGGTCGCATGGACGCCCTCGACTGGAACCGGCGCCTGTGGTCGGCGCTGGCGAGCGATTGCGCCAATCCCGAGAACGTTCTGCCCGAGCCTCTGAAGGCCCAGATCATCTCGCTGAGCCTGTGGGTCAGCCGGCACACCAGCGCCGTCATGCGGCGCGAGGAACAGATCGATCCGCTGATCGATATCAACCGCATCATGATGCAAGGCGTGTCGGGCCAGTCCGAATCCGCCTGACAGCAATTGCCGACCGCCGACGCGATGCGTCCGGCAAAAGATTCCGGTCGGCGGCCGGCGTTGGCCCGGGCGCGTCCGCCGCCCCGTTTCGGGTCATTAAAGATCAGGAAAATCAGCGGGTTGTGAAAACCCGGAACGCGGTTCGGCTGGCCCGCCGCTTGCGATGCGTTCCGTGGGCAAGAACGCCCGCCCGGCCAAAGGCCGAGATTCCCCGACCAGAATGGAAGGACCGCCGATGCTCAGCAATTCGGTGAACACCAACGTGGGCGCGCTGCTTGCGCTCCAGAACCTCAACGCGACCAACATGGAACTGTCGCAGACCCAATCCCGGATCAACACCGGCAAGAAGGTGGCCTCGGCCAAGGACAACGGCGCCATCTGGGCTATCGCCCAGAGCCAGCGGTCCACGTCGCAGTCGCTCAATGCCGTGCGGGATTCGCTCGACCGGGGATCGTCCACCATCGATGTGGCGATCGCGGCTGGCGAATCGGTCTCCGACTTGCTGTTGCAGATGAAGGAAAAGGCCCTGGCGGCGTCGGATGCTACGCTCGACTCCACCAGCCGGTCCGCTCTGAACGAGGACTTCAAGGCCCTGCGCGACCAGATCGCCAAGGCCGTGTCGAACGCCGATTTCAATGGGAGCAATCTCATCAAGACCGGCGCGGCGGCGATTGCGGCCCTCGCCAACGCGGATGGATCGTCGAAGATCACCGTCGCCGCCGAAGTCATGGCGCTCGGCGGCTCGATCGTCACGGTGGCGGCGACGGGAACGATCGGCACCGTGACCACGGCCACGGCGATGATCACGACCGTCACCACCTCCATCACCAACACCAGCGCGGCGCTCGCGCGTCTTGGCACCAAGTCCAAGGCGTACGATAGCCACCGCACCTTCGTCGGAAAGCTGCAGGACAGCCTCGACGCGGGTGTGGGCAATCTCGTCGATGCGGACCTCGCGAAGGAAAGCGCCAAGCTCCAGGCCCTGCAGACGAAGCAGCAGCTCGGAGTCCAGGCCCTCTCGATCGCGAACTCGTCGTCGCAGTCGCTGCTGTCACTGTTCCGGAATTAGGCCGCGAAGCCGGGCGAGGGGGGATCTCCTCGCCCGGCAGCCTTTTGCCCCCGCGCGCCCGGCAGGAATTGCCGACCAGGCCGTCGCCCGGGCAAAATCTGCAGGGCCCCAACGTCCCTAACAGACCTATAACTCAACAAAAACAGTCACCTGCGGCCAAAGGCCCGGTCGGCCGAATTGGCCCGGCGATTGCTTCCTATCCAAGCGGACAAAATGTCCCCGACCGTCAAAATGACGTCGGACACCTGGAAAGGGAATATCGTCATGGCGCTGAACAGCGTTAACACGAACACGGGCGCGCTCGTCGCGCTGCAGAACCTCAATGCCACCAATGCCGAGCTGAGCAGCGTTCAGGGCCGCATCAACACCGGCAAGAAGGTCGCTTCCGCCAAGGACAACGGCGCCATCTGGGCCATCGCCCAGTCCCAGCGCAGCACGTCCAACGCCCTGAACGCGGTCAAGGATTCGCTCCAGCGCGGTCAGTCCACCATCGACGTCGCGATCGCGGCGGGCGAGTCCGTTTCCGATCTGCTGCTGCAGATGAAGGAAAAGGCTCTGGCCGCTTCGGACGCCACGCTCGACTCCGCCAGCCGCACGGCCCTGAATGAAGACTTCAAGGCTCTGCGCGACCAGATCGCCAAGTCCGTTTCCAATGCCGACTTCAACGGCGCCAACATGATCAAGGCTTCGGGCACGACCATCACCGCCCTGGCCAACGCGGACGGTTCGTCCAAGATCACCGTGGCGGCCCAGTCGCTGGCGCTTGGCGGCGCGAACGTCACGGTCGCGGCGGCCGGCTCGATCGGCACGGTGACCCTGGCCACGGCCATGATCACCACCGTCACCACCTCGATCACCAACACCGGCGCGGCCCTGGCCAAGCTCGGCACGGGTTCGAAGGCGCTGGAGTCGCACTTCACCTTCGTCAGCAAGCTGCAAGACGCTCTTGACGCCGGTGTCGGCAACCTCGTGGACGCCGATCTGGCGAAGGAAAGCGCCAAGCTGCAGGCCCTGCAAACCAAGCAACAGCTCGGCGTGCAGGCCTTGTCGATCGCCAACACCTCGTCGTCGGCCCTGCTCGGGCTGTTCCGCTAGGCAAGCGCGGGGGCGGGCGTCTGACGCCCGTCCCCGGTCGCGGCGGCGGTGGCCTGGGGGCGCCGCCGTTCGCCAACAGGAGAGTCGCCGACCGGAAAGGGCCGGCGCCAGGAGAGATGAAAACCACCATCACGCCCGCGTTGAAAATCCAGGACTCCGGAGTCTACCAGGCTCCGCCGGTCGCCGGATTCGACGCATTCGTTCAACCGCCCGAGAGCCCGCGCCAGAACGCCGACCTGCGCCTGATCATCGAAGAGGATCAGGCCTCCGGGACCTTTGTCTACAAGACCCTCGACCGCCGGACGGGCGAGGTCGTCAGGCAATTGCCCCGCGAGGAGGTGGTGCGACTGAAGGACACGCCCGGCTACGAACCCGGCGGCGTGATCGACGCGCACTCATAGGCGGTTTCCCGCCGCGGCCCTGGTCGCGTTCGATCTTCATCACCGACGTCGCGCCGCGACGGCGGCCTTCATGGTTTATTCCCGTTAACCATAAGCGAACGTTCTCCCGCCTAGCCTTCGACGGGGCGGCTCGATGAGTCGCGTCACGTCGAGAAGCGTCGTGAGGGGAATGAAGCCATGTCGATCAGCGTCCACACCAACCAGTCCGCGCTGGTCGCGCTGCAGAATCTGAACAAGACCAATGACGAGCTCGCCGGTGCGCAGAATCGCATCAGCACGGGCCTGAAGGTCCAGGGGCCAAAGGACAACGCCTCGGTCTGGGGCATCGCCCAGGCGCAGCGCGCCGACGTCGGCGCGCTCGGGGCGGTCAAGATGAGCCTGGACCGGGCCCAGTCGATCTCCGACGTGGCGATCTCGGCCGGCGAAACCATCTCCGACCTGCTGCTCTCCATGAAGGAGAAGGTCACGGCGGCGATGGACCCTTCGCTCGACACGGTCTCGCGCACGGCGTTGAACGCCGACTACAGGTCGCTGCTCCGCCAGATCACCCAGGTGGTCAACGACGCGGAATTCGACGGCGCCAACATGCTCGACAACTCGCTGGGCGCGGGCGTTCGTTTCCTGGCCAATGCCGACGCCAACTCCTACATCACCCTGACGGCCAAGAACATGTCGCTCGGCGGGGCGATCATCACCATGGGGGCGGCGACTTCGATCTCAACCGTGACCCTGGCCACGACCATCCAGGGCCTGCTGACCAGTTCGATCTCCAACGTCAACCAGGCGCTGGGCGACATGGGGGCCCAGTCGCGGCAGGTGGAGTCGCACAACAAGTTCGTCTCGAAGCTGACCGATGTGCTCAACTCGGGCATCGGCAACCTCGTGGACGCCGATCTCGCCAAGGAAAGCGCCCGCCTTCAGGCCCTGCAGGTCCAGCAGCAACTGGGCGCCCAGGCCCTGTCGATCGCCAACTCCGCGCCGCAGATCATCCTGTCGCTGTTCCAGGGCGGGTAATCGAAGCGTCGTCGTCGCCGCGTTATAACGGCGGCGAGACGATCCCCGGAGCGCTGGCATGATCGAACTTCGCGACCTGCTCCCCGAGGACGAGGAGCGTCTGTTTCAGTGGCGCGGCGAGCCGGACGTCGCGCGTTGGATGTCCGACGCCGACGTGTCCGGTCGCGAGGCTCACCGCGCCTGGTTCGATCAGCTGCGTGGCGATCCCGATCTCAGGGGCTGGATGATCCTGAGCAACGGCCGTCCCGCGGGACTGCTGACCCTGACCGGCCTGGCGGGGCACCATCGCCGGGCGGCGTGGAACTGGTTCATCGGCGACCGCGAGGCCCGCGGCCGCGGCGTCGGGCGGGCCGCCCAGGTGCTGGGGCTCGACCAGGCCTTCGGCGCGTTGGGCCTGCACAAGGTCTGGGCCGAGGTGATGGCCGACAACGACGCGGCGATGAAGGTGCAGACCGGGGCTGGTTTCCGCCGCGAAGGTTATCTGCGGGGGCATGCGCTCAAGGACGGCGAGCCGCGCGACGTGGTCATGCTGGGCATCCTGGCCGAGGAATGGGCGGCCCTCGCGCCGGCCGCGCGGCGCAATCTGACGGACGCGGGACTGATCGCGGCCTGAACGGGCGCGGCGGCTCGCCTTAACACCCTGTCAGCCCTTGTCGGGCAAGGTGTGCCCGCGGGAATCCGCCAGGACGATCATGGCCCTTACGATCGATAGCAGCATCCTGCTGAGCTACTACCAGGCTCGGTCAGGCGCGAGCGCCGGCAATACGGCGACCGGCGGGACCGCGTCCGCCGGGACCAAGACCCAGTACGCGCCGACCCCGCCCTGGTCGACGACCTCGGGCGCGCCGCGCTCCAGCGCGCTGGTCAAATCGGTCATGGCCGGCCACCGTTTCATCAACGAGGGCGCGGCCCAGCTGGATCTGGCCGGGGCCAGCAGCGACTACAAGAAGCTGTTCGCGCTCTACCAGGGCCTCAACACCCTCCATGGCCTGGGCGAACGTCTGCAGACCAAGGGCATCTCGACCACCGAGAAGAACCGCATCGCCGACATCTTCACCCGCGGCATGAGCGAGGTCTCGACCTACACCGACAAGGCCAAGCTCGAGCAGATGCGGCTGACGCGCGGCGAGACGATGATCTCCGACAAGTCGGCCGTCGGCGTTCCGCGGGCGAAATACCAGTACACGACCGGCAAGATCTATTCGGGCGCCCAGGGCAACGCGGTGCCGGCCTTCGCCGGTGATGTCGCCTTCACCATCGCGGTCAAGCGCGGCGCGGCCACTCACACGATCAACGTCGATCTGGCGGGCATGGGCGCCGAGCCCCGAACGATGGGCGCGGTGACCGCCTTCATCAACACCAAGCTCGAGGCCGAAGGCCTGCAGACCCGGTTCAGCGTCGTGCGCACGGCCGGCGAGCCGCGCAAGGTCACCACGGGCGGCACCACGGTGACCCTGCCGGCCCTGGCCGACGACTTCGCCTTCAGGGTCACCGGCGATTCGACCGAACAGACGACCTTCTCGGCCGCCACGACCAAGCCGGCGGTCTATGTCACGACCCTGGCCGGCAATCCCGACCCGGACAAGGACGTGAAGACCGACGACGGCGTGTTCCAGAGCAGCCTGGTCAAGCTGGACGGGACGGCCGTCGGGGCCGAGGGCGCGCGGATATTCTCCGGAACCCTGGAAGGCACGATCGAGACGGTGCGGACCTCGAAGGTCGGCGCCGACGGCTCGCTCTACGTGCTGGCCGACGTCAAGACCTCGGTCGATGGCCAGACGGTCAAGGGCGCGCGCGACGTGGCCCTGCTCAAATACGACAGCACCGGCCAGCTGACGTACGCCCGCACGCTGGGGGCCGCCGACGACGCCCAGGGCCTGGCCATGACGGTGGCCGACGACGGCCGCGTGGCCATCGCCGGCAAGGTCACGGGCGGCCTGGCCGGCGCGACCGACGGGCCGATCAACTCCGACGACGACAGTGGCCTGAGCGACAGCTTCGTCACCGTGTTCGACGCCAGGGGCGACGAATCCTGGACCGCGCGGCGCGGGGCCCTGAAGGAGGACGAGGCGACGGCGGTGGCGTTCGGGGAGGGCGGCCTGGTCTATGTCGCCGGCCGGACCAAATCGACCATCCCGGACGGCGGCGGCGGCCTGGGCGACTGGGACGGTTACCTCACCGCCTTCGCCGCCGACGCCACGGGGGTTCCCCGGGCGCTGTTCACCAACCAGTTCGGCACGGCGGGCTCGGACACGGTCAGCGGCATCGTCGTGAACGGCGCCACCGTCACCCTGGCCGGCGTCGAGAGCGGTCACGGCGTCCTGCGCGGCTTCGACGTCACGCCGACGACCACGACCACGGAAAAGATCGTCAACGACGGGGTCATCACGGTCAATGTGACGACCACCACCAACGGCTCGTCCTCGACGACCAGCAACAGCTACGGCGCGCCGGACGGGTCGGGGACCAGTTCGACGACCACCACCGTGCACACCTCGGCCGCCAGCTACGCCGCCGGCGCGACGCGCGACCTGGGCGACCTGCAGGGCGGCCAGATCGCCGGCATCGGCCTGGACGGCGGCGACCTGTGGGTGGCCGGGACGACCCGCAACGCCGCCCTGTCGGTGACCGGGACGACCAGCGCCTACAACGGCGGCCTCGATGCTTTCGCCGGGCGGATTTCCACCGATCTTTCCAGTGCTTCCCGGGACAGTCTCAGCTATTTCGGCGGCTCGACCGACGACACGGTGACGGCCATGGCGGTGTCGGGCGGCAAGGTCTGGGTCGCGGGCCGGGCGGCGGCGGATCAGCCCGGCGCGACGGCCATCTCGACCAAGGACGGCTATCTCGCCGAACTGGACGTGGTCGCCGGCACGGCCTCGGTCCAGCGCCTGACCGGCAAGGACGGCATCGCCACGGCCACCTCGATCGCCATCGACGGCACGGGGGCCAGCGCCCTGGACAAGCTGGGGCTGCCCAAGGGCGCGCTGCTCTACGCCGACTCGGTCAAGGTCACGGCGGCCACCAGCGCGCGGGCCGGCGACACCTTCCAGATCCGCACCGCCGAGGGCGGCCGCCTGGCCACGGTGACGCTGGAGGCCAACGACACCCTCGACACCCTGGCGGTGAAGGTGCGCCGCGCGGCCGGCTTCAAGGCCAAGGTCGAGGTCGTCAGCGACGGCGACTTCCGCCGGCTGAAGATCACCCCGGCCACCGCCGGCGCCGCGGTCGAGGTGCTGCCCGGCAAGGGCGGCGTCGATTCGCTCGCCTCCCTGGGCCTGACGCCCGGCGTGGTGCGCAACACCGTCATCGACAAGAACGGCAAGAGCGTTTCGGCCGACGGCGGCGGGCCGGTGTTCGGCCTCAGCCTGCCGGCGCAGCTGGACGTGAGCACCGACACGGCGATCAAGAACGCCCTGGCGGTGCTGTCCAAGTCGCTGACGAAGATCCGCGACGCCTATCGCCAGCTCGAGACCGCGGCCAAACCGGCGAGCACGACGACCGCCGCCGCGAGCGGCCCGGTCCCGGCTTACATGACCAGCCAGATCGCCAACTACCAGGCCGCGCTCGACCGGCTGACCGGGGGCGGATAGGCGCCCGTCCGATCACACGGACTTGAAAGCGACACGGCCGCAAGATAGCGATTGCGGCCATGGAATATCTCAAGGACCGCCGGATCGTTCTGGCCATCGGCGGCGCTGTCGCGCTGCTCCTGGGCATTCTGATCGCGGCGACGATCATGGGCGGCGACAAGGGCCCCAGAAAACCCCCGCCGGCGGCGACGGGCGGTCTGGTCGTCGAGACCGGCCGCGACGACGATACGAAACTCGATCCGACCCGGCCGATCCGCTGCTTCGTCAACGGCGTCTTCGCCGGCGAGATCACCCTGACCGAATGCGCCAGGCGCAACGGGGTGGCCACGGACGCGCTGGACGTCGGCGTCGATGAGACCGGCGCCCTGGCCGCCGCCAACGAGGCGGGCACGGTCCTGGCCCCCCTGCCGCCGGTCCAGACGGCGCCGCAGCCGCCGGCGCCCGCCGGCCCGGCCCCGACCCAGCAGCCCGCGCCCGTCCAGGCCGCGGGAGACACCTGCTGGCGCTACGCCGGCGGCGGCTGGTCGAAGGTCGGTTCGATGGACCTCAACAGCTGCGTCCAGACGCTCTACGCCGGGCAGTGCGAGGGCCGGGGCGGGGCTTCCTACGGACGCTGGGGCGACCAGACGCTGCGCCTGGTCCGCGACCGGGTCGAGATCTCGTCCGACAACCGCCGCTTCCGCACGCTGGTGGAACAGGGGGCCAACTGCTCCATTCCGCCGGTCGGCTAGAGATCAGGAGTTCCCGCATGTCCAGGCCGATCGCCATCGCCGCCCTTGCCGCCGCGTCCGCCCTGCTGGGCGCCTGCGAAAAGGAGGTCGAGGCGCCGCTGGATCGCGGCGTCTGCTACGCCATCGGCGGCAGTCCCGACGGCTCGATCAAGTTCAACGTCGTGGCGCGCAACCAGCCCAACATCGAGAACTGCGCCGCGCAGCTCGAGGGCATGCGCCTGCGGTTCCTGCGCATGGGCGGCCAGACCCGCGAGATTTCAGGAGCCTACCAGGGCAACTTCATCTTCCTACGCCGCGAAGGGATCTTCCGCTCCCAGCGCTGGGAGGGGAACCAGTACCTGATGCTGGTGCGCAGCGGCGACGGCCGCCTGGTCATCCCCGGCGCCGTCCAGACCGAATAGCGGTCTCGCGCGTTTTCATCGCGACGAAATTGCTGTGCATAAGCGCTTGCGTATGAGAACAAAGTGTGAACTCATATCTTTTACTATTGGTTAACGCCCTCTAGGTTGGGCGTCAGATTCCGGCGCGCCCGCGAAGTCCGATCGTCGGACCTCGGCTCAGGGAGCGGTCGCCGGGCGTGAAGAAGGAGCAATTCCATGGCGGGCAGCGTCAACAAGGTCATTCTGGTCGGCAACCTGGGCAAGGATCCGGAGATCCGCACGCTCAACTCGGGCGACCGGGTGGCCAATCTCAGCCTGGCGACCTCGGAAACCTGGCGCGACCGGACCAGCGGCGAGCGCAAGGAGCGCACCGAGTGGCACCGGGTGGTGATCTTCAACGACAACCTGGTGAAGGTGGCCGAGCAGTATCTGAAGAAGGGCTCGACCATTTACATCGAGGGCGCGCTGCAGACGCGCAAATGGACCGACCAGCAGGGCGTCGAGAAATACTCGACCGAGGTGGTGCTGCAGAAGTTCCGCGGCGAGCTGACCATGCTCGGCGGGCGCGGCGACGGCGGCGGCGCGTCGCGCGACGAGGGCGGCGACTTCGGCGGCTACTCCAGCGGCGACCGCGCCCAGCCCAGCGGCCCGAAGGAAAGCTTCAGCGCCGACCTGGACGACGAGATCCCGTTCTAGGGGAGGGCGCGGGCCGTGCGGGTCCTCGTCCTTGGGGCGTCGGGCTTCATCGGATCGCATGTCGCCGCGGCGTTGGCCGAGGCGGGGCATGAGATTCGCGCGGCGGCTCGCCGGCCTAAGGCCGCGCGGCGGCTGGCGCCGGCCCATGAGTGGGTGAGGGCGGAATTCGCCGACCTTGGCCAGCCGGCATCCTGGGGCCCGCTCCTTGATGGTGTCGAGGCCGTCGTGAACTGTGTCGGCGTTCTGCAGGACGGCGCGGGCGACAGCACCCGGGCCGCCCACGAAACCGGCCCGGCCGCGTTGATCGCCGCCTGCGAGGCGGCCGGTGTCAGGCGGCTGGTCCACCTGTCGGCCGTCGGCGCCGACGAGGCCGCCGGAACCGCCTACGCCGAGTCCAAACGGGTTGCGGAGGCGGGGCTGGAGTCCAGCAGCCTGGACTGGGTGATTCTCCGGCCCTCGCTGGTTCTCGCGCGTGGCGTCTATGGCGGATCGGCGCTGTTGCGGGGCCTGGCGGCGTTCCCGTTCGTCATTCCGCTGGTCGGCGGGACCGGCGGCTTTCGCCCCGTGGCGATGGAAGATCTCTGCGCGGTGGTCGTCAGGCTTGTCGAACCGGCCGCGCCGGCGCGGCTCGCTCTCGACGTGGCCGGCCCCGAGGTCGTGTCGCTCGGCGACCTGCTACGGGCGTTGCGCGGCTGGCTCGGCCTCGCGCCCGCGCCCATTGTGACGTTGCCCGCCGCCATCGTCCGGCCCGCCGCCTGGCTTGGCGATCTCGCCGGCTGGCTGGGCTGGCCCTCCGCCCTGAGAACCACCTCCCTGCGCCAGATGGTCCACGACGTCGCCGGCGCGCCCGGCGACGTGACCGGCCTGACCGGGGTGGACCTCAAGGGATTTGCGCGCTGGCTGAGCGCGAACCCGGCGACGGTCCAGGACCGCTGGCACGCCCGCCTGTATCTGCTTCGCCCGCTGGCGATCATCGTCCTGGGCGCCTTCTGGATCGCCACGGGTCTGATCACCCTGGGCCCCGGTCGCGAGATGGCGGTCGCCGTTCTTCGCGAGGCGGGCTATGGCGCGGCGTCCTGGCCGACGGCCGCGGCCGGCGCGGCGCTGGACATCCTGCTCGGCGGACTGCTCTGGATTCGCGCCTGGTCCCGGCGCGCCGCGATAGCCATGGCGCTGGCGGGGTTGGGTTATCTCGCCGCCGGATCGGTCTCGGCGCCGCATCTGTGGCTCGATCCGCTCGGTCCATGGCTGAAGATCCTGCCGGTGATCGTGCTCTCCCTCGTGGTCGCGGCGACGGACGACCGCCGATGAGCCTCTACGAGACGATCAAGCTGATCCATATCCTGTCGGCGGCCGTGCTGCTGGGGACCGGCGCCGGTATCGCCTTCTTCATGGTCGCGGCGCATCGCACGGGCCGGCCGGACGTCATCGCGGCGACGGCCAGGATGGTGGTGCTCGCCGACTTCGTCTTCACCGCGCCGGCGGTGGTCCTCCAGCCGCTCAGCGGCGTCGCGCTGGTCCATGTCCAGGGCTACGGGCTGTCGGAGCCATGGCTGCTGGCGGCCTATGGCCTCTACCTGCTTATCGGCGCCTGCTGGCTGCCGGTCGTCGCCATCCAGCTTCGCATCCGGCGCCTCGCCGAGGCCGCCTCGGCGGCCGGAGCGCCCCTTCCCGCAGCCTACCGGCGCCTCTTCCGGTTATGGTTCATCCTTGGCTGGCCGGCATTCGGCGGCGTGCTCGGCGTCTACTGGCTGATGGTCGCGCGACCCGTCTTCTAGAGGCCCGCGTCCCACACTCCGTAACCCTGTTTGACTGGCCCCGGGGTTCCATCGGGCCCGGGTCCCGTGCGAGGAGGGCGCCGTGACGTCTTCCCGTTCCCCCTTCGCCGCGTCCGAGTGGCTGGCCATCGCGGCGATCGTCCTGATCTGGGGCGTCAACAACGCCGCGGCCAAGGTGGCCACCGGGGCGCTGCCGCCGTTCTTCGTCGGCGGGGTGCGGTTCGCCATCGCCCTGGCGGTGCTGATC
>Ga0172380_10005717_pt1 | contig 14895 bp, 12 predicted proteins | sample Leawe162metaG_FD_119747 | JGI IMG/M metagenome (GOLD analysis project Ga0172380, IMG submission 119747) | Leachate microbial communities from a municipal landfill in Southern Ontario, Canada - Leachate well 162 metaG | ecosystem: Engineered > Solid waste > Landfill > Unclassified | place...
ACAATTTTGAAGACGAGCATGGTGTTACCAGGGAAAGATTCTGGCGTAAAGGCTTCGCCGGAGCAGGTTGCGGAGGCGACACTTCGAGTGTTCAAGAAGTGCTTGCCTGCAAATCTTGCTGGTGAGGCGTTCCTTTCTGGAGGACAGGGTGACGTTGAGGCGACAGAAAATCTCAATGCGATCAATCAGGACAAGAGTGTGGCATGGCCTTTGAGTTTCTCATATGCTCGAGCACTCCAGGATGCTGCTACGAAGACTTGGAAAGGTAGCCCTGCAAATTTGGAAGCAGCACAGAAAGTTTTCCTTCACCGCGCAAAGATGAATGGCCTCGCTTCGCTCGGCCAGTACGCATCCGACATGGAACAGAATTTTGTTGCTGAGGCAGGCGCGACGGTCACTCAAGATTAATTTACGAACTCGATGTCCCGAAAGTAACTTATTGAATTTCTTATTTGAACTCTTATGCAACTCGACGAACATCTCAAAACGCTCAGTACGGAAGATCACTTGCAACAGGTCATTATGGCTTGTGCGCAGAGTGTCTATGAAATTGCAGCGCTCGTTCATACGGGTGCGGCGCTTGGATATGCGGGTTCGCAGAATGTTTTTGGTGAACAGCAGCTCAAACTCGATGTCGCCTCAAATGATATTTTGTTAAAACTTCTCGGTGACCAGCCGCTCGTAGATTTCGTTGCTTCTGAGGAGATGGATCATGAGCAGCAGTTGCACGTTTCCAATACTGAAGAAGGTGGTCCACAGAGTTCCGGTGAATTCTCCGTGGCTTTCGATCCACTCGATGGTTCGTCGCTCGTTGATGTGAACTTTGCGGTTGGAACGATTATTGCGATTTATCCGAAGGGATCATTTATTGGCAAGAAACCTGGTGAGATGCATGCCTCCGTGATTGCGGTGTATGGTCCACGAACGACACTCTTCGTTTCTCTCAAAGGAAAGGGGACGCATCAGTATCTTTTGACCGATGGCGGCTTCATGCTCCAGAAGGAGTCTTTGAAGGTTGCTGACGAAGGGAAATACTTCGCTCCTGGAAATCTCCGAGCCTGTCTTGAAAATCCTTCATACAAAAAACTCGTCGACTTCTGGCTCGAGAGCCAGTACACGCTCCGGTATTCTGGCGGCATGGTTCCTGATATTAATCATATTTTTCTCAAGGGAAAGGGTGTCTTCACCTACCCAGGTTATCCTGGTCAGCCAGACGGGAAACTTCGACTTTTATTTGAATGCGGAACGATGACGTTTGCTATGGTTGAAGCTGGTGGGTATGGTACTGATGGGAAGATTTCCCTTTTGGACAAATCAATCGAAGCCCTTGACCAACGAAGTCCTATTTTTGTCGGATCGGTGAAAGAAGTTGAAAAAGCAGTTTCTTTCTTTGTATAATGCCTCTACGCCTCGTTATGGTATTTGCTTTGTAACAGGCCTTGTTCCAACTCCGTATTAATAGACCATGACCGAGTCAGAGATTCAGAATTTGGTTGAGCGAACCAAAAAAGGCGATAGAGATGCCTTTACTTCGCTCTATGAGCACTTCGTCGATCAAATTTATCGATATGTGTATTTCCGTGTGAACTCGGACGATGCCGAAGATATCACCGAAAATGCCTTCGTGAAGGCCTGGGAGAAGATTGATAAGTACACGAATAATGGTAATACCACTTTTTCTTCGTGGCTCTTTCGAATTGCTCACAATCTCGTGGTTGACCACTATCGCCAAAGCAAAACGATCGAATCTATTACTGAGGAGTACCAAGAGTATCGTGCCGAAAATCACCCTGGCGTAGTCACCGAGCGAAAGATCGAAGGTGATATTTTGAAAGACGGTTTGAAGCTGCTTAAGGATGATTATCAGCAGTTTTTGGTTCTCAAATACATCAACGAACTTTCTAACCGGGACATCTCCAAGATGCTCGGAAAGAGCGAGGGGAGTCTGCGTATTTTGCAGTACCGGGCGCTCAAGGCTCTGAGGGTGGTTTTGGAAGATAAAGGATTGAAATGGTAAATCTGTAAAGTAAATCGTAACAAAAAGTCGTTTTTCCCGTTTATAGACATGTAAAACGACCAAAAAGTCATCAGTACAATGAATATTCCATGGTTTCACAATAAGGGGACTCTCGAAGAACAACAGCTCGAAAAGCTGGGCGAACTCTTACGTACAGAGGTGACCGGAGCGAATTTCTCTCCGTTGTCGCGCGAGAAAAAAGATAAGATTCGCGGACATATGTTTGAACGAATTGATGCTCTTACTGGAGTTGCTCAACAGGAGCTTCCTCTTGTTATGGCGCAGATTGCCGATGGCGGCGAGCCAGATGGAGATGAGGCAGAGGCATATTTGATCGATCGACTCATCACGTGGATGAAGGATACGTCACAGACCGTTAAGATGGATCCTATTAAAAAGGCAGTTATCAGAGAACATCTTTATGATCTTCCGGATCGAGTTATGAGTTTTCCTTTTTTCAAGCGACTCACCGCGGCAGTTTCTGTTGCGGGTATTTTGAGTATTACGGTTTTTGCTTTTGCACTCAAGGTTCCGGTTACCTTCGCAAAAGAACTTACAATTGTTCATGATGTTGAAGGAAGTGTTATGATTCTTCGCAATGGTAGAGAGCTTCCCTTGTCAAAGGGTCTCGAGCTCCATGAAGGTGACAAGATCGTTACAGGCGAAAATGGGAAAGCGGTGATTACTTACTTCGACAAGAGTATTACCCGCTTTTTTGAAAATACGAGCGTATCTTTTGATGCACTTCGATCTGAAGACTTTGGTTTTAATCATACGGTTTCTTTGAATCTTACTCAGGGACGAGTTTGGTCCAATGTTATGGATTATGTTTTGAATTCTGACTTTACGGTAAAGGCGGATGATTTGATTGCGACCGCTTCGAAGCGCGCAACATTCTCTCTTTCTTCTGAAAATCACGAGGCATCACTTCAGGTGTTTCATAATCTTGTCAGCGTTGAGACTCCTTCAAATTCCGAAACAAAGACGGTTGTGAAGGGTTTTCAGATGGTTGCAAAACCAGAGACAACTCGGCAAATTGTCGAACCAATTCAACTCAAGGAAAGTGACAAGAAGTGGGTTGCTGCAAATCTCATGAACGATCAACAGGTGATTGGTGAGGTTGAAAAGGGGAATACCGGCGTTGCTGCTGGTCCTCTTGGAAAGTTCCAAGAAAATGCTTCATTGTTTCTTGCCTTCAATGACGATGAGCGTTTCCGGCTCGAACTTAATATCGCTGAGAAATCTTTTTATGAAACGTTGAAGAATCCTAGCGCAACATCTGATCAGGTGAAGGGTGCGTTTGATGGTCTTCAGGGAATTGTCACAAAGGTGGAGTCGTTAAAATCTGATGATTCGAAGAAGTTGGCGAGTGCCGTGCTCCAATCTGCTCGTAATGAGCTCCTTAACGCTAAACCAGATTCTCAGATCTATGATCTGAAGATCGCTCTTGAAGACAAAGATTTCTCCGATGCTCCTGAGGATACGAAGTTGACTCTTGCTCTCGACCAGGCTTCACAATTTCTCGCAGAGGCTCAAGATCTTCAGGATAAGGGCTTGAGTGAGCCTGCGAAAAAAGCTGCTCATAAGTATCAAGAACGCATGAGGGATATTAGTGCTCTTATCGCTGCACGTGAGGAGAAAAAGTTGCCAGTTGAGGAGGCGTTGTCTTCTAAGCGCACCGGTCTTGAAAAATTATATACTGCTTATAGAAACCCAACTCCAGCAGTTGAAGAAGTGGCAAAAATTGCTGCGCTTCCTGCGGATGGTGTGAAATCTGATGATGTAAAGTCAGGTGATGTTGCGAGCGTTGGGTCTGGTTCTGCTTCTGTGAGTTCTGTTGCGGGTAGTTCTTCGACGGCAGTTATGGGTGGTGGCGCACCTGCAGCAGGCGCTTCTGTTAGTGTAACTGCTGCTACTGCGAGAGATACAGTGACTGTTGGTGCTGGGTCTACTGATTCAAAGACTGGTTCTGCCATCCCTCCTGTCGAAATTGCTCAGCCTCTTGTTGATGCTGACGTTCCCCCAGAAGGCGAGAGCGACTTACCACCGAAGTTGCAGATTAATAAGTATTAATCGGAGATTATTTCAAGATTCGCGGATTAGATAAATCGCTGATCTGGTTTTTTTGTGGTGTATCTACTATGGCTTGATCTAGTGAGTGAGTTGCAAATTAAAGATGATGTTTTGATGTATTATAAATCTCAAAAAATACTAAAAATAAAGCTGAATTCTTCCCCGGGGAAGAATTGACATTCAGATTCTTTTGCAAGCTATGTCAAATACTCCTATAATTTTCCTCTATGAATACACCAGATCCTTCAAATAGGGCACCGGATAGAAATCCCGCGAATGATGGTCAGCCATCAGGTTTGAGAATTCGATCTTTGGACGAGGTGCTTCCTTTGGTTCAGGCAGCTCATGAGCAGGTTTCTGCAGAGCTTGGTATTTCTACGAAGGCAGAGTTTGAAGATTCTTTTCCCGGGGTTCCTGCTTTTTATTGTGATCCGTTCTTGATGCCGGATGAATTTTTGACCAGAAGCGAGGGCGCTCAGGCAATTTTAGTTGCTTCTTTTGCGACAGGTGCGATGCCTGATCGTCTCGTTCCCGCCATGCAGCAAAGACTTTCCGAAGGCGTTCCGATTTTTGTTGTATCAAATAATCCCGGTGAAAACTTTGGGATTATGAAGGTTATTTATGCTGCTGGAGAAGGGGCTTATAAGTCCGGCGCCATTGGTCTACAGAAAGTAAATATTAACTCCCATCGTGAGGTGAAGGCAGCTATTCTTGAGGCTCTTGGAAGAGGTCTACGTGGCCAGGAGTTAGTTCGAGAAATTGAGCAGCGATATGCTTTTCAAGAAGGCGAGGCGAGACCTGTTGCTCAGTGGGATCAGCCAGGATTTGTTCTTCCGCCGGCTTCGGATATTCAAACGATATTACAACAGAGTGGATTTACCGATGCAGATGGAAATTATATTCCTTTCAAACCTTAGTTTTAGAATTTCCCTGCCAATCTCAAAATCAACCCGATTGCGGCGAACATGCCGCCGAGGATCCAGAAACGCATGACGACGGTGGCTTCGTTCCAGCCGAGTTTTTCGAAGTGATGATGGATTGGGGCGATGAGGAAGACTTTGCGACCGAGAAACCTCTTAGAGGTCAACTGAATGATAACTGAGAGGGTCTCAATGACGAAGACGGCTCCGATCAAGACAAGTGCGATAGCTGAGTCGGTCATCATGGCGATCACGCCGAGCGTGGCACCGAGGGCGAGGGCGCCCGTATCGCCCATGTAAAATTTGGCGGGCATAATGTTGTACCAGAGAAAGGCGAGGAGGGCGCCAACGATAATGGCGCAGAACGTTGCGAGAATGAAGAGGCTTTGTACAAATGCGATGACGGCGAAACTTCCAAATGCAATGACGAGAAGTCCACCAGCAAGTCCATCGAGTCCATCTGTGAAGTTGACCGCATTGGCTGTTCCGCTAATGACAAAAACGAAGAGGGGAATATACCAGAGTCCAAGTTCGAATGGTCCAAATCCTGGAATGTGGATAGAGGTGACGTTGAGTTTGAAGTAGAACCAGAGAGCTCCGAGAAGTGAGAATAAGAGGAGCCAGAACATTTTTGGTTTTACATTGAGACCCTTAGATTTCCCTTTGATGTTAATGTAGTCGTCGGCGAGTCCCAAGAGTCCTGCGGTAATAAGTGTGAAAATCGGAAGCCAAGTTTCATTACGATTAATGAGGGCGTGGTCGATAATCCCGAAGAACGAGAGAACTCGTGAAAAGATAAGCGTGATGAGAACGGTTCCCCAAATGAGCACGCCTCCCATGGTCGGCGTGCCAGCTTTTTTCGCATGGAGTTCATTAAAAATCGTTGCCTTCTCTCCGCTTGTCGCGTTAATTCGAAGTTGTTTTCCGAGCTTGTGGTGATGGAGAAATCGGATGAATGCAGGTGCGAGTGCGAGTGCGAGTGCAAATGCAAACATTTCCGATCCGACAATTAAGACGATTTGACGAAGTGCACCTGAGAAGAAAAAAAGTGTTTTTTCCATGAGAAGATATTACCAGTTAAAGTTTGATGCTGCCCAATCAACGAGTGCGATCGACTCCTTGAATCGATCAGGGGAGTCGAGAACGACGGTTAGAAGTGAGGCATTGTTGTTTGGAAGAGTTGCGACGCCAACAAATGAATAACCCGCTTCGAGTGTGTGACCGGTTTTGAGTCCCTTGAAGCGTGGATCTTTCACTAGCAGGATATTTGTGTTTTCGAGTTCGTGTTTAAATTTTCCATTTACCGAACTGACCGTTGTCTTTGAAATTCCTACTGTGTATCTGATGAAACTGTTGCGATAGGCATATGATCCGAGAAGTGCAATGTCTTCTGCGGTTGAGTAGTTGTCTGAATGATCAAGTCCGGCTGGATTGCCGAAGTGTGTATTATTGAGTCCAAGTTTTTTTGCTTTTTCGTTCATCTTTCCTACAAATTTGTCGACACTTCCTGCGTTGAAAATGGCGAGCGTGTAGGCCGCATCGTTTCCAGAGTGGATCAAGAGTCCTGAGAGAAGATCGCGTACAGTAATCTTTTCCCCTGAGGCAAGCCAAATTCTAGATCCTTCGACTTTTGTCGCACTGTCTGGAACTGTCACAATATCATTCAAATTATTCTCATCGAGAATAATAAGCGCAGTAATCAGTTTTGTAATGCTTCCTATTGATCGTCTTTCTCCGATGCTCTTCTGGCCCAGCATTTTTCCGCTTCTTAGATCCATTATGACATATGCATTTGCCTGGATTTTTGGTGGTGGAATGTTTTTCTGATCGCTTGTTACTTTTGCTTCCGGAACTGGTGCAACAGAGAGGATGTTTTGAAATTGAGTAGCTCCTTGATTTTGAGTTTCCACTTTTGCTTGTGGAATTGAGTGGAGAATAGAAGCGAAGTAGAGTGAGAGGAATCCGCTGATCATGGTTTTTTTGAGGGTGATTGTTTGAATGAGGCTATTTCCCGTGGTGAGAGTTCGCGGCAGGCACCTTCTTCGAGTCTTCCGAGTTTCACCTCTCCGATACGAACTCTTTTGAGGTATTGTACCGTAAAGTGCATCGATTTGAACATTCTTCTGATCTGTCTTTTTTGACCTTCTTCGAGAATGACTGCGAGGTAGGTTCGTCCAGTGCTCTTTTTTGTAATGGTTGCTGACTTAATTCTTGCGAGTTTCTCTTTTCCAGTTTCTTCATCTGTCAGTATGATGCCTTTTTGCATCTTTTCAATATCGTTCTCCGTGACATCTCCAATACATATGACAAGATACTCTTTCTCGCATGTGTATCGTGGATGCATAATGGTATTAGCAAAGGCTCCATCGGTCGTGACGAGGATAATTCCCTCACTATCTTTGTCGAGTCGTCCGACTGGATACAGGTGGGGGATTTTTGGTAAGTATCCGACAATGGTCTCTTCTGCGTGAATATCTGAAAGGGTACAGGTAACTCCTTTTGGCTTATTGAACACCAAATAAGTATGTTTTTGTCGTGGGACAATTTTTTTGTCCTGGTACTCCACCTTGTCCTTGCTTGGGTCGATCTTGGTTCCGAGTTTCGTGCATGGCTCACCGTTCACGATAATTTTTCCTTGTACAATGAGTTCTTCAGCCTTTCGTCGAGAGCAGACGCCGCAGTCAGAAAGATATTTTTGAAGTCGAAGTGGTTCCATTATTTTTTCTTAGGGGTTGTTGGTGTTGGAGCGGGTGTAGTTGTTTTTAGAGTAGTTGTTTTTGTTGTAGGAGCTGTAGTTTTGGTTCCGATTGGAGCTGTGCTTGTCCCTACTCCTGTTCCCGTTGTTGCATCTTTTGGAGCTGCTTCTCCCGAAACGACAGTTGGCGTAAGTGATACAATTCCATCAAAAGAGTCTTTCATCTTTCTAGGAAGGTAATCTGCTCCTAGCTCTATAATGATATCGGCGTCACTCACATACTGAGGTTCGAGATATTTTGGTGGAATTTGCATTGAAACAACTCCAGGAATAAGTTTCTGTAGAGCTTCGAGCGTTGATCCAGAGATATCCTTTTTGAGATAATAGGTTGTTCTTGGAACGTCTTTTGTCTGCCCATTTCCAAATCGAATAACATTGAGACAGAGTCGATTGAGGATAATTTTTGTTTCTGCGGCGAGACCGATCCCCTTAGTTCCGTTGAGTATTTGTAGTTTCAATCCAGACTGCTTAATCTCTGGATGATTGAGAGCAATGTCAGTAAGATTGTGAATATCTCCATTGTCTGTTCTTGCGGCTACAAGGACCGATGCGCCGTTGTAGAGATCTCGTGCTGGAGTATAGAGGAGGCCACCGCACTGCGCTGGATCGTCATGAATTCTGTATGTTACGATATTTTCTCGTTTGATCTGAGACCCGATTTTACCAAGCGTAAGAATTTCTCTGAGAGCGAGATCGGTGTCGATATATTTTTGCAATGAGTCGTAAATATCCTGAAGCTTTCCCGTGTCTCCAAGCACTCCTTTCTGTTCCGCTGTTTCTTTGAGAGCATAGAGGATGATTTGCTGCCTGGTCGAGCGATCGAAGTCAGATGTACTATGTCGACTTCTGGCGTATTTAAGCGCAGTCTCGCCATCGAGATGTTGCTGGCCTGCAGAAATAGATAATATCTCGTAACCGATATTCTCTCCTTTTGGATACATTGGATCATACAAAGCCTCTGGAATATTGACATCAACACCACCAAGTGCGTCGACGATTTCTTTGAAACCTTGGAAATCTAATTTGAGATAGTACTGTACCTGAATTCCCGTAACATCTTTAATGTGCTCTTCGAGCATGTTTATCCCAAGTTCTGCGCTTCCTAATTCATTTTTTCCTATGTGATAGAGGTTGTTGATTCTCGTACTTCCAACTTTTTTATCGGTAATGTAAAAATCTCGTGGAACGGATAGCAACGTTACCTGATTCGTTTTTTGATTAATGCTTGCGACGATGATCGTGTCAGTAAGATCTGCGCCTTCATGCTCTCCTCCTCCTGTTCCAAGGAGAAGAATATTCGTATGTCCATAATCGTCTTCTTGAAGATCTTTTCCGAGCGAGAAGACAACGCTACGTAGACTGATTCCTTTGATAACCTTGTATGCGGTAAATATCATGACGAAAGCAACGATGGCACTCAAAATAATCGTCTTTTTTGGTGTGAAGAACTTGAAATCTTGAGATGGTTTTAGCTTTTCCCTGAAACTCTTAAAACTTTCCCGACGGTGTGCGTATTGAGAAAGTCGGTCGGTCCGGATTTTGCGTCGTTGAAACTCCATGATTCAAAAATAGGTTGCCAAAGTATTCTACGCAATTTTCAGCTCTTTTGAAGGGCTTTATTTGTTTTTTATTTGCTTAAAAGAATGGTTATTTTTAACTCTCCCAGCTTCGTTGCTCCAAGTCCAAGTCCAATTCGCTGCCAGCTGCCATTATTTGCCTCTGATTCGGTAAATATTCGAGAGGTTAAATCTTGTATGCTATTGAGTTATCTTGAGCGCACCATGATCTTGGGGTGGTTTTTTTGATCCCATATGGTAGGTTAATAGTACACTATGTTTGCTGATTTTGCTGCTGATTTTATCGGATCTTTGAATCCGCTTGCCCGAGCCAAGAAGGAACGGTTAGAGCGGGGATTGCCACTGTATGATTATGCGAGTGGTAGCGTGCATGATACTGGGATTCTTTTTCCGCAGGATATTTTGAAGTCTGCGATGGATCATGCGTTTGTTTGCGCTGAGAAATATGCTCCGGATTCAAAGGGTCAGTTAGTGGCTCGTGAAGCGATATCTCACTATTATCCTGGATACAAAGATGGAGATGAGGAACGTATTATTTTGACACCGGGAACGAGTCAGTCGTATTGGTATGTTTTTACGCTCCTGGCAAATGCTGGTGATGAGATTGTCGTTCCACGACCTTGTTATCCTTTGTTTGAATACATCGCGAAGCTCTGTAAGGTTACACTTACCTATTACGACCTTGAGGTGAAAGATGGTGCCTGGGGGCTTAATATTGATTCACTGAATCGAGCGTTGAGTGAGAAGACTCGGGCGATTGTTCTGATTTCTCCCCATAATCCAACGGGACATGTTCTTTCTCGTACGGAGTCGGAACTTATTCGACATGTTGCATGTGAAAAAAATATTCCTCTTATCGTTGATGAGGTTTTTTATGAGTTTGTTTTTGATGAGACGTGTTATGAAAACGGCAACTTACCTCAACGGACGGTTCTTGCTGACTGCCCACTTGTTTTTACGTTAAATGGTTTCTCGAAGATGTTTGCCCTCCCCGGAATGAAGATTGGATGGATCAAGGTTGATGGGCGTCCTGATGCTGTTAATACAGCTGTTTCTGCTCTTGAAATGATCGCTGATACGTTTCTTCCTGTTCAAGAAATGGCACAGTTTGCTGCCGCGGAAATTTTTAAAAATGGTCAGGTTTTTTTGCGAGAGTACAAGAAGACGATTCGAGATAGGTGGATTGAAATGAAGGATGTGTATTCGGTTGTTCCACAGGGTGGATTTTATGGAGTGAAATTTATTGGTGATCGAGATGAAGACGTATATGCTCTCGAACTTTTGCATAAACATGGAGTTCTTGTGCATCCTGGATACTTCTTTACTTGCCCAGAGCCGGCCGTTGTATTCTCTTTTTTAAGAGGTACTGAACATTTTGCGCTCGTGTGAGTTTTGTGGTATTGATATATTGAATTCCTCATTCAATTTCTATGCCTTCAAAAAAGGCTTCTTCTCCTCGAAAAACTTCTGTAAAGAAGGTTGCTCTGCGATCTTCAAAAAAAACGATTCGTCGCGCTCCTGCGTCGCGCTCCCTCTCTGTCCGTTTTTCTGCGTGGCTCGACACGATTTCTCCAGCATCCGTTCTTGGGGTTGGGTTGTGCGTTGTTGTTTTTTCTATTATTCATTCTCTTTTTATTGATCTTGGAGATTGGTATTCTTCTCTTTCTAAGCCAAGCATTGAGGTTAATGGATGGATCTTTGAATTTGCTCTTACTGGCGTTTTTGCTTTTGCAACTACCTCTATTGTTATTCTTTGGAATGTTCGAACTCGAGGAAGAGCGTTTCTCATGTGGCTTTTCGTTTTGTTAGGCATGGTTCATGTTATGTGGAGTATGTTTTTCTTTGGGCTTCATGCGACGCAAGTAGCTCTTATTGATATCGTTGCTCTTTGGATTCTTCTTTGGACTATTATTCTTCTTGCATGGCGTCGTTCTAAGTTTGCTGCATTTTTCCTTCTTCCATATCTTGGATGGGTGACGTTTGTTACGGTGTTCAACGGCCTCATTGTTCTTAATTATCTTGCTTAAAATTTTCTTATTATGCCTCGTGCAAAAGCAAAAATCGTATCCGGCCTTCCTGAAGATGTGAATGAAAAAATCTTAAAGCTTCACCATATTCCTGCGTATTTTTTGATATTTGCGCTTGTTGTTACTTTTTACTTTTTATTCGTCTCTCTTCAGCCCTTTTTCACGGTAATCGTTTTTGCTGGAGTTCTGGCTGCTGCTTTTTATCCGGTTTATCGTCGAATTCTTTTGGGCGTTAAGCATTCAGCATTAGCTGCCGTGTTGAGTTGTATTATCGTGACTCTCATTATTGTTATTCCGCTTGTTATTATTTTCTTTCTTCTTGCGAGTGAGGCGGTGAATGCCTACACCTCTATTCAGATAAAGGTTAATTCTGGATTTTTTGATCCGATTCTGAAGTGGAAGCCGGGAAGCTTTGTATACGATGCTTATCGTCATTACTTTCCTGATTTACGCTTGAGCGATGTCGATCTTTCAGCTCAGATTACAACTTTTGCTCAGACGGTAAGTACTTTTTTGATTGAGCAGACGCAGGCATTTGTTTCTGGAATTTTCGGTTTTCTTATTAGTTTTCTTATTATGGCTGTCACGTTATTTTATTTCTTCAAGGACGGCGACCATATTGCTCAGAGAATTTTGGAGCTCAGTCCCTTGCCTATTAAGTATGAAAAACGACTTCTGACTCATTTGCATCGAATGACGAAAGCGACGCTTTATGGAACCTTTTTGACGGCGATTATTCAAGGTGTTGTTGGTGGTGTTGGCTTTGCTATTGCAGGAGTTGAACAACCTGTTTTGTGGGGATCGGTTATGGCATTTTTTGCTCTTCTTCCTTATGTTGGTACTGGTTTTGTTTGGCTTCCTGCTTCAATTATTCTTCTTGCTACGGGACATACTGGATCGGCCATATTCCTTTTTCTCTGGGGAGTTCTTATAGTTGGAACTATTGATAATTTTTTGCGCCCGTATTTTGTAGGCAAGGGTATCATTACCAATTCACTTTTAACATTTCTTGTTATTCTTGGAGGAGTTATTGTTTGGGGTTTTCCAGGAGTGGTTTTTGGCCCGCTCGTTCTAACTATGTTAACTGCTCTTCTTGAAATTTATGAGAAAGAGTATGGTTCTGTTTTAAAGGGTCTTGATCACGACGGAATTTAATTTTTATTATCCATCCTGCTATTATTACTGTGACGATGCTTCCGCTTATAAGAAGCGGTATGAGTATTGGCGATGATTCGGATTCGCTTGATTCATTTATCGTTTTATAGCTTTCTAGTACGAGAAGTCCGTCTTTTTGAATGGCAGTTATCTCTATTGTTTCTCCGAGTTTCGTGATTGATTTTATGAGGTCTGGTTGGATTTTTTTCGGATCGATTTGTATGGTAAACGCTTTTCCATTTTTTTCGATATCGAAAGAGTTTTTCTCATCTAATTCGCGAAGTATTGTTCCCTTGATTCGGTAATACACAGGATTTGGTTTTCCTTTTGTAATCATGTCCGTCCACTCCCACTGACTTTCCTGGCTCTCCTGAGATGTTTTAAGATCTTGCGCATGTGCACTCGGAATAAACCAATCTTTCCAGCTCACTGCGCTCTGCTTCTGTGCATTCTCCGTATTTCCATCATCAATTCCTACGGTTGCTATGTTGGCAAATGAAACGTTTTCTGGTGCGCTTTGAAATTCTATCGTGTCTTGTACTGCGTTATCTGCATCGATAAGCTGAACTTGATCTCCCGTATTTTTGAGCTGAATTTTTGTCGTTTTGTCTGAGACGGTGATGTATCCAAGTGCTTCGATTGTTGTACCTTCTGGAAAGGTAAATATTTTTCCTGCGGCGTTTTTTATTTTCCATCCACTTACATCTAAGACTACTCCTGATGAGTTGCGAATTTCTATCCACTCATTTCCCGTGTCACTTCCTTGTGGGTTCGGAAATACTTCAGATACATCTATAGGGCTTTGGTTGGCCGTTCCTGGATCAATGATATTTGCATCAGGTTCTGTGGTGGAATCTGCATCTGCCGTAGCCGTTTCTTCATTTTCTTCTCCAGGCGTTGTATTTATTGCAATTTCCCACTCTCCATTCTTCATTCTGGCCCAACTTTTTCCCGTTTCTATTTTTGGATAAACATATTGAGATGTTACGGTTCCGTTTGGGTCGATGAGTCGTGTTGCATCGGTGGTATTGTTGAGGGTGATATTTGTAACGGCGTTTGGCATGAGCAGGAAGCTTTCTGAACCGATCGTTTCATCTTTGAATGCGTATGGTTTACTTCCGCCGTCTATGTCGTCGAGCTGCCAACCTACTAGGCTTACAGGATGATCGCTCGTATTTTTGAGTTCGATCCATTCTTTACCATCGTCACTTCCCTCCGGATCGGCGAAAAATTCGTTGATGATCACTTCATTGGTTGCGATCGGTAATGATGGCGAGACGGTGAGTTGCATTGGGGTTTCCACGAATGCAGGTGGTGTTGTTTCTATTTTCCAATCATTTCCGGTGTTGGTGTCGACTCCTGGACTACGGGCAAAAATGGTTTCTTTTGGAAGTCCATTACTCGAAAGACAGTCGCCTTGACTACCATTCCACTCGGTTCCAAGTTTCAGAAAGTCTGACTTTTCCTGGTCGGTTGGGGTTGAGCTCGTCCAGCAGACCGCATCTTTTATAATCCCTTTATCGTCGATGATTACGATCTGGTCGGTGGTTGCGGTGAGTCCGGGGATGTCTTTAAAGCTATACGTTTCTCCGGTTCGGATGGAAAAGCTGGTCAGTGTCTTGAGGGTTGAGTCGATCGTTCCGAGTTTCCAGCCATCGAGCGTTGCTCCACTTCCATTATTTCCGTCGTTGATGACACTGATGTCCACGAAGTCAGTCGTACTGTTGAAGCTGAATTTGCTGATTTCGAGCTGTGGCTCTGTGGTTCCGCAGGGGATTATCGTTGCGGCCAAAGCTGGAGTCGCGATTTGTACTCCTATAATAAGGAGCGCGATGAGTGAGAGGTGGGTCCGAAGATGTTTTTTCATGGGATAAGGGGGTTAGTGATTTTTGTTCATGACCCCATCCTATCGAAGCGACCTTACCAATTTTTAAACTTTTCTTAACATTTTCTTAAAAAAATCCTGACAAAGGACCTCAAGACCCTCTTATCCAAAGCTGAATCTTGACTTGATTGACCTTTTCCTTACAATTTGGTATTTTTTAACTGTTTCACATCGTGTCTATTTTTGTTTCGAAATTCATGTCAACTATCCATCATTCAGCTTCAAACAGTTCGAAAAAAGAGCTAAGCCTACGAGTCAGTCTTCTGATGAGTTATGGAAATTTCAGCTTTGAAAGGATCTAATAGTTGGTCTGGTTTTTCAATATAGGTGCGGGTGAACGAAGATTATTCGATCTAACGTTCAATACCCTATGAGTACATTATCATTCTTGCTTGGCCTCGTCGGCCTCGCAATTGGAGCTGCGGCTGGTTACAGCATTCGGAAAGTTTTTCTTAGCAAGCGAGATCGCGAGGTCATGGAACAGAC
>Ga0172380_10005718_pt1 | contig 14895 bp, 15 predicted proteins | sample Leawe162metaG_FD_119747 | JGI IMG/M metagenome (GOLD analysis project Ga0172380, IMG submission 119747) | Leachate microbial communities from a municipal landfill in Southern Ontario, Canada - Leachate well 162 metaG | ecosystem: Engineered > Solid waste > Landfill > Unclassified | place...
GCCGACGCACTGGCGCGCCGCGCGCCGTCCCTGCAGAGGACCCGCGACGCGGCGCCGCCCGCCGCGCGCATGAATGCCGCCACGCTGGCGAAGCTCGGCCTCGCCGCCGGCGCGCAGGTAAAAGTCAGTCTCGGCGGGACGGCGATCCTTGCGGCGCAGCTCGATGCCGGTGTTCCTGACGGCTGTGTGCGCGTCGCAGCGGGCCATGAACTAACGGCCGGCCTCGGCCCGATGCAGGGCGAACTCACCGTGGAGCGCGCCTGATGGAAGCCCTGGTCCTGCAATTCTTCCAGTGGTTCTGGAACCTTTTCGGCGTGTGGGACCCGCTGTGGGCCGTCGTCAAGCCGGTCTGGCCGCTGGTCTGGGTGATCATGAAGATCGTCGCCATCCTGGTGCCGCTGATGCTGTCCGTGGCCTACCTCACCTTCTGGGAACGCAAGATCATCGGCTGGATGCAGGTGCGCATCGGCCCCAACCGCGTCGGCCCGTGGGGATTGCTGCAGCCGATCGCCGACGGCATGAAGCTGTTCTTCAAGGAGGTGCTGGTGCCGACCGGCGCCAACAAGGCGCTGTTCTTCGTCGGGCCGGTGATGGCCATCGCGCCAGCGCTGGCCGCCTGGGCGGTAGTGCCCTTCTTCGACGGCGGCGCGCTGGCCAACATCGACGCCGGCCTGTTCTACGTCCTCGCCATGACCTCGATGGGCATCTACGGGGTCATCATCGCCGGCTGGGCCTCCAACTCGAAGTATCCCTTCCTCGGCGCCATGCGCGCCTCGGCGCAGATGGTGTCCTACGAGATCGCCATGGGCATGGCCCTGGTGACGGTGCTGATGATCTCCAACAGCCTGAACCTCTCCGACATCGTGCGCGCCCAGGGCCGCGGCTGGTTCGCCGACCATGGTGCCGGCTTCCTCTCCTGGAACTGGATTCCGCTGCTGCCGATGTTTGTCGTGTATTTCATTTCCGGCGTAGCCGAGACCAACCGCGCGCCCTTCGACGTGGTCGAGGGCGAATCCGAGATCGTCGCCGGCCATATGGTCGAGTTCTCCGGCATGGCCTTCGCCATGTTCTTCCTCGCTGAGTACGCCAACATGATCCTGGTGGCGACGCTCACCTCGGTCCTGTTCCTCGGCGGCTGGCTGTCGCCAGTCGGCTTCCTGCCCGACGGCTTCCACTGGCTGGCGGTGAAGATTTCGTTCTTCCTGTTCCTCTTCCTGTGGTTCCGCGCCACCTTCCCGCGCTATCGCTACGACCAGATCATGCGCCTGGGCTGGAAGGTCTTCGTGCCGCTGACCCTGGTCTGGATCGTCGTCATCGGCACCTGGATGGTGACGCCGTGGAACATCTTCAAGTGAGGATCTGAGACATGGGTGCCAAGGACTTCCTCAACAGCCTGCTGCTCAAGGAGCTCTTCAAGGGCCTGTCCGTCACCGGACGCTACCTGTTTGCGCCGAAGATCACGATCCAGTACCCGGAGGAGAAGACGCCGCAGAGCAACCGCTTCCGCGGCTTGCACGCCCTGCGCCGCTATCCGAACGGCGAAGAGCGCTGCATCGCCTGCAAGCTGTGCGAGGCGGTCTGTCCGGCGATGGCCATCACCATCGAGTCGGAAGAGCGGGAAGACGGCTCGCGCCGCACCACGCGCTACGACATCGACCTGACCAAGTGCATCTTCTGCGGCTTCTGCGAGGAAGCCTGCCCGGTGGACGCCATCGTCGAGACGCGCGTGCTGGAATACCACGGCGAGAAGCGCGGCGACCTCTACTACACCAAGCAGATGCTGCTGGCGGTGGGCGACAAGTACGAAGACCAGATCGCCGCCGACCGTGAGCAGGACGCCAAATTCCGGTGACGCCCATGGACTTCAAGACTGCGCTCTTCTACATACTGTCGGCGATCCTGGTGATTGCGGCGCTGCGTGTCGTCACCGCGCGCAACCCTGTGCATGCCGTGCTGTTCCTGGTGCTCGCCTTCTTCAACGCCAGCGGCCTCTGGCTGCTGCTGCAGGCCGAGTTTCTCGCCATCGCTTTGATCGTCGTCTACGTCGGTGCCGTCATGGTGCTGTTCCTTTTCGTTGTTATGATGCTCGACATCAATCTCGAGCGGCTGCGCCAGGGCTTCTGGGGCAACCTTTGGCTCGGCGGCCCGATCGCCGTGCTGATGGTGATCGAGATGGTGGCAGTGCTCTCCGCCCGCAGCTTCGGGCTGGAGGCCATGCCGGCGCCCGCATCCACGGCGGCTGGCGTCTCCAACACCAAGGCGCTGGGCATGGCGATCTACACGGACTACGTCTACCCCTTCGAACTGGCTTCGGTCATCCTGCTGGTGGCGTTGATCGCCGCCGTCGTGCTCAACCTGCGCCAGCGCCGCGACAACAAGCAGCTGCATCCCTCCGAGCAGATCGCCGTCCGCCGCAAGGATCGCGTCCGCATCGTCTCCATGCTCTCGGAGAAGGAGTGATGGGAATCATGCCCAGCCTGAACCATTTCCTGATTCTCGGCGCCATCCTCTTTTCGATCGGCGTGGTCGGTGTCTTCCTCAACCGGAAGAACCTCATCGTCCTGCTGATGGCCATCGAGCTGATGCTGCTCGCCGTCAACATTAACTTCATCGCCTTCTCGCATTTCCTCGGCGACATGGGCGGGCAGGTGTTCGTCTTCTTCATCCTGACGGTCGCCGCGGCGGAAGCCGCCATCGGCCTTGCCATCCTGGTCGTGCTGTTCCGCAATCTGCGCACGATCCACGTGGACGACCTCGACAGCCTGCAGGGATAACCATGAACGAGATGCACCCCCTCGCCCTGTACGTCCCGATGGCCCCGCTGGTCGGCGCCGTCATCGCCGGCTTCTTCGGCAAGGCCATCGGCCGCGCCGGCGCCCACTGGGTGACGATACTGGGCGTGACCGCCGCGCTGGTCCTGTCCTGGTTCATTTTCCAGGAAGTGGATGCCGGCAAGACCTACAACGCCGCGGTCTACACCTGGGCCACCAGCGGGGGAATCAGCTTCCAGGTCGGCTTCCTCATCGACAAGCTGACGGTGACCATGATGCTGGTGGTCAACTTCGTCTCGCTGATGGTGCATATCTACACCATTGGCTACATGGCGCACGACGAGGACAACTGGCCGGCCGACAGCCTGGCCGGCACGAACAGCTACCAGCGCTTCTTCGCCTACATTTCGCTGTTCACCTTCTCGATGCTGATGCTGGTGATGAGCAACAACTTTCTCCAGCTGTTCTTCGGCTGGGAGGCGGTGGGCCTGGTTTCCTACCTGCTGATCGGCTTCTGGTCCACCCGGCCGACGGCGATCTACGCCAACCTGAAGGCCTTCCTGGTTAACCGTGTTGGCGACTTTGGCTTCCTGCTCGGCATCGGCCTGATCGCTGCCTACTGCGGTTCGCTCAACTACGGCGACGTCTTCGCCCTTTCGCAGACGCTGGCCAGCACAACCATCGAGCTGATCCCCGGCTCGCCCTGGCTGCTCGTTTCCGTCGTCTGCATCTGCCTGTTCATCGGTGCCATGGGCAAGTCGGCGCAGTTCCCGCTACACGTCTGGCTACCCGACTCGATGGAGGGTCCGACGCCGATCTCCGCCCTGATCCACGCCGCCACCATGGTGACGGCCGGCATCTTCATGGTCTCGCGCATGTCGCCCTTGTTCGAGCTGTCGCAGGCGGCACTGTCCTTCGTCATCGTCATCGGCGCCATTACCGCCTTCTTCATGGCCCTGATTGCCATCGTGCAGACCGACATCAAGCGCGTCGTCGCCTACTCGACGCTGTCGCAGCTCGGCTACATGACCACCGCGCTCGGCGCCTCGGCCTACTCGGCCGCGATGTTCCACCTCGCCACCCACGCCTTCTTCAAGGCGGTGCTGTTCCTCGGCGCCGGCTCGGTCATCATCGCGCTGCATCACGAGCAGGACATGCGCAAGATGGGAGGCCTGCGCAAGTACATGCCAATCACCTACCTGACGGTGCTGATCGGTGCGCTGGCCAATGCCGGCCTGCCGCCGTTTGCCGGTTTCTTCTCCAAGGATTCGATCATCGAGGCGGTGCACCTGTCGACCACCCCGGGCGCCGGCTTCGCCTACCTGCTGATCCTCGCCGGCGTCTTCGTCGGCGGCTTCTATTCCTTCCGCCTGGTGTTCTTCGCCTTCCACGGCAAGGAGCGCTTCCGCGAGGCGTCAGCGCACGGCCACGATGCCCATGCTACGCATGACGCTCATGGCCACGACGCGCACCACGGCCCGGTCGAGCCTAAGGAGTCGCCCTGGGTGGTCACCGTGCCGCTGATCCTGCTGGCGATCCCCTCGGTCATCGCCGGGTGGGCGATGGTCGGACCGGCGCTGTTCGGCAACTACTTTGGCGGCGCGATCTTCATTGCCCCCGAGCATCCCGCCATCACCCGCATGGCAGCGGATTTCCACGGCGCCATGGGCATGATCACGCACGGCCTGATGACGCCGCCGTTCTGGCTGGCACTGACCGGCGCGGCGACGGCCTGGTACCTCTACATCGTGCGGCCCGACCTGCCGGCGGTGATCAAGCAGAAATCGGGCGTGCTGGCGCGCATCCTCGAGAAGAAATACGGCTTCGACGAGTTCAATGAGTGGTTTTTCGCCGGCGGCGCGCGTCTGCTCGGCCGCGGCCTGTGGAAGGGCGGCGACCAGACGCTGATCGACGGCCTGGCGGTCAACGGCTCGGCCAGGGTGGTCGCCTGGGTGGCCTCCATCGTGCGCCTGTTCCAGTCGGGCTACATCTACCAGTATGCGTTCTCCATGATCATCGGCGTATTCGTGCTGCTGACTTTGTGGATGAACCGCGCCTAGGAAAATAACAGATGACCGGACTACCTTTGCTGAGCCTTGCGATCTGGCTGCCTATCGTCGGCGGCCTGCTGGTGCTTGCCACCGGCACCGACCGCAATGCGGGCCTGGCGCGGCCGCTCGCCCTGGCGGTCGCCGTGGCCGGCTTCCTCGTCACGCTTCCGCTCTACACCGGCTTCGACCGCACGACCAGCACCATGCAGTTCGTCGAACTCGCGCCGTGGATTCCGCGCTTCAACATCAACTACCAGCTCGGCGTGGATGGCATCTCGGTGCTGTTCATCCTGCTCAACAGCTTCTTCACGCCGCTGGTGGTGCTGGCCGGCTGGAAGGTCATCGGCGAGAAGGTGGCCCAGTACATGGCCGCCTTCCTCATCATGTCCGGCCTCATGAACGGCATTTTCTCGGCGCTCGACGCCGTGCTGTTCTATGTCTTCTTCGAGGCCTCGCTGATCCCGATGTACCTCATCATCGGCGTCTGGGGCGGACCGAACCGCGTCTATGCGGCCTTCAAGTTCTTCCTCTATACGCTGCTCGGCTCCCTGCTGATGCTGATCGCGCTGATCTGGCTCTTCTTCCAGTCTGGCGGAAGCTTCAACCTGCTCGACTGGCACGAACTGAAGATCCCGCTGACGACGCAGATCTACCTGTTCCTCGCCTTCCTCGTGGCCTTCGCCGTCAAGGTGCCGATGTGGCCGGTGCATACCTGGCTGCCGGACGCCCACGTCGAGGCGCCGACCGGCGGCTCGGTGGTGCTGGCTGCCATCATGCTGAAGCTGGGCGCCTATGGCTTCCTGCGGTTTTCCCTGCCCATCGCGCCGGACGCCTCGCGCGAGCTGGCCTGGCTGATGATCGCGCTGTCGCTTACCGCAGTGGTTTACATCGGCTTCGTCGCTCTGGTGCAGGCCGACATGAAGAAGCTCATCGCCTACTCGTCTATCTCGCACATGGGCTTCGTCACCCTCGGCTTCTTCATCTTCAACTCGCTCGGCATGGAAGGCGCGCTGGTGCAGATGATCTCGCACGGCTTCATTTCTGGCGCCATGTTCCTCTGCGTCGGCGTGCTCTACGACCGCATGCACAGCCGGCAGATCGCCGACTACGGCGGCGTGGTAAACACCATGCCGAAGTTCGCCGCGCTGTTCATGTTCTTCGCCATGGCCAACTCGGGCCTGCCCGCCACCAGCGGCTTCGTCGGCGAATTCATGGTCATCCTCGGCGCCGTGAAGTTCAACTTCTGGGTCGGCTTTGCCGCCGCCACCACGCTGATCCTCGGCGCCGCCTACACCCTGTGGATGTACAAGCGCGTGGTGTTCGGCGCGGTGGCCAACCACCACGTCGCCGAGCTCGCCGACATCGATTCCCGCGAGTTCGCCGTACTCGGCCTGCTCGCGCTGTGCGTGCTGGGCATGGGGCTCTACCCCCTGCCGTTCACGGAAGTGATGCACGCTTCGGTGGACAACCTGCTGAAGCACGTTGCCGTGCCCAAGCTCTGAGCCCGCGACCATGATCAATTTCGTGATGCCCGATCTCTATCCCGCCTCGGCGGAGATATTCATTCTGGTGATGGCCTGCGTGCTGCTGCTGGTCGACCTCTTCGCCGGCACCGGCCGCCGCTGGCTGGTCTACCTGCTGACCCAGCTCACCCTAGCCGGCTGCTTCGGCATAACCTTGCTCACGCTCGACGGGCAGGCGGTGACGACCTTCAGCAACATGTTCGTCGACGACCTCTTCGCCGACTTCCTCAAGCTGGTGCTGTATCCGGCGGTGGCGGTCATGCTGGTCTACAGTCGCCAGTATCTCGCCGCGCGCAATCTGGACAAGGGCGAGTTCTACCTGCTGGTGCTGTTCGCCACGCTGGGCATGATGGTGATGATCTCGGCCAGCCACTTCCTTACCATCTACCTTGGTCTCGAGATGCTGGCACTGTCGCTCTACGCGCTGGTGGCGATCGACCGCGATTCCGCCCGCGCTACCGAGGCGGCGATGAAATATTTCGTCCTCGGCGCGATGGCCTCCGGCCTGCTGCTCTACGGCATCTCGATGGTGTACGGCGCCGTCGGCAGCCTGGAGATCGCCGAGGTCGGTCAGCGCATCGCCCTCGGCGGCGGCAACAAGACGGTGCTGGTGTTCGGCCTGGTCTTCGTCGTCGCCGGCCTCGCCTTCAAGCTGGGCGTGGTGCCCTTCCACATGTGGATTCCCGACGTCTACCACGGCGCGCCGACGGCCGTGACGCTGTTCATCGGCTCGGCGCCCAAGCTGGCCGCCTTCGCCATCGCCATGCGCGTGCTGGTCACCGGCCTGGCTGAACTGGCCGAGCACTGGCAGGTGATGCTGATGATCCTCTCCGCGCTGTCCATCGCGCTGGGCAACCTGGCGGCCATCGCGCAGACCAACCTCAAGCGCATGCTGGCCTACTCGGCCATCTCGCACATGGGCTTCATGCTGCTCGGCCTGCTGGCCGGCATCGTTGGCGGCGATCCGCGCTTCGCGCTGAACGCCTACAGCTCGGCGATGTTCTACGTCATTGCCTACGTGCTGATGAGCCTGGGCGCCTTCGGCATGATCCTGCTGCTCTCTCGCGCCGGCTTCGAGGCCGAGAACATCGAGGACTTCAGGGGCCTCAACAAGCGCAGTCCGTGGTTCGCCGCCATCATGATGATCCTCATGTTCTCCATGGCCGGCGTGCCGTTCTTCATCGGCTTCTTCGCCAAGTTCCTCGTGCTCCAGGCGGTGGTCGCAGCAGGGCATCTCTGGCTGGCGGTGTTCGCCGTCATGTTCTCGCTGGTTGGCGCCTTCTACTACCTGCGCGTGGTGAAGCTGATGTACTTCGACGCGCCGACCGACCCCGCGCCGATCGAGGCGCCACTCGACATGCGTATTCTGCTCTCGGTCAACGGCTTCGCCGTGGCGGTGCTCGGCCTGCTGCCTGCCGGCGTTCTTGAGTACTCTATGTGGGCTTCCTACGCTTTCCTCGTCGGGCAATGAGCCTGCGACCAGGGCGCCCTTCATCGCCCATCATTGCGTCGCGGCCCTCGTTGAGGGTTTCAGGCGGCGCGGCCAACCTCTGCGGACGCTGTTAGCTCGGCCGTCTGCGCCTGGCTGACCGGGCAGTGCTTGTTGCAGTAGTGCAGCAGCAGGCCGGTCAGTACCGCGCCGCCGACGACGTTGCCCAGCGTCACGGGGAACTGGTTCCACTGCAGCCATTGCTGCACGCTGATGTCAGCGCCCAGAATGATGGCGGTGGGAATGACGAACATGTTCACGATGGAATGTTCGAAGGCCAGGGCAAAGAAAGTCGAAACAGGCAGCCAGATTGCCGCGATCTTGCCGGTGGTTGAAGTGGAGCTCAACCCAAGAACCGTGCCAATCGCTACCAACCAGTTGCACAGGATGCCCTTGAAGAGAGCTGTCAGCCACCCGTTGGCGCCGGCGTGCTCATAGGCCAGCGTTTTCGATTGGGCTACGGCGATGATCTTGGCGCCGAGCGGCCCGGAGTCCAGGATGAAGCCCTCGGTTAGCGTGAACGCGAGCAGAAAGCCGACGAAGGCGCAGCCGAGGAAATTCCCCAGGTACACCCAGCCCCAGTTGCGCAGCATTCCGGCGCAGGTCGTCTTGCCACGCGCCATGCCCACCGGCAGCACCGCGAAGTTGCCGGTGGCGAGCTCCAGGCCGAGCAGCACGATCATGGCGAAACCCACAGGAAAGACGGCTCCCGCGACGAGGGCGGCGGCGCCCCCCTGCAGGCCATCGGAGGCCTTGAAGGCGAAAGCGGTGGCATAGGCGAGCAGTGCGCCGGAGAGAAAGCCTTTGAGCAGCATGCTGTTTATGCTCAGGCCGGCCTTCTTCCTGCTGGCCGCCTCGACTTCTTCCATGACCTTCAACGGTGGGATGTAGTCCATGTTCTTGTCCTTTTGCTCCAGATAGCGGCCATCCTCGCGCCTCACGCGAGATTCGTATGTGTCCGGTTGCCGTCCGGTTCAGGCGAGCCAAGCCCGCTCGACGCGGGATTGCCGTCGAAGAACAGGGCGCCGAGCCACCAGGCGAAGAGCAGCAGCGCGAGCTTCACCATGAGCCAGCCGGCGCCGGCCTGCTGATCCACCAGGTAGTTGTTGCAGACGCGCACCGGCGCGGCGATGTAGAGCCAGCCGAGCACGGCCAGCATGCTGATGAAGTTGGTCCATACGAAGCCGCGGCCGATGGCCGAGAGCCGCTTCCAGGCCAGGGCCAGCGGCAGGCCGACCAGGGCGGGGAGGCTGAGGAACTTTGCCGCCTCTGCCAGCGGGTTTGCCAGCGCAGCGTCCAGCGCGCGCGGCAGCATCCAGTAGCTCGAGGCAAAGATCGCCAGCAATACGCAGGGGATGGCGCCGCCCGCGGCGGTGAGCAGCGCGTCCTGCAAGTGTTCCGGCAGCAGCCGGCAGGCGATGATGCCGATAGCCGCAAGCAGCGGGATCTGCACCAGCATGTGGGCGGTCATCGTCGTCTCCAGCATTGTCCGCGCGGCAGGTGTCGCGAGGAAGAGATACAGGGCGCCGAGGCCGAAGGGAGTGTGGCGGGACAGAAAGCCGGTCAGAGCCATGTCGCGAGCCTTTCTGCGAAGGGTATCGGTTCATCGAGATCGCTGATCTGCATCAGCCTGCCGTCGCGACCGAGCAGATGAATGGCCGCGTTGTGCTCGAATCCACCCAGGCCATCGGGAATCACGACAATGCCGAAGGCGCCCAGCAGCGCGCGCAACTCTGTCTCGTTGCGCACTCGCGCGATGCGCCAGTGCGTCCCGTCCGCGCCGTAGTTCCGGCCGTAGGCCCTGAGGCTGGCCGGGTCGTCGTGCTGCGGATCGAAGCTGATGCTGAGCAAGGCGAAGTCGCGCCCCAGCACCTGAGGCGGCACGCGGTCGCGGATCTGCTTGAAGGCCATGCCCAGGCTGCGGCACAGCGTGGTGCAGCGCGTGTAGATGAACTCCACCGCCAGCAGCCGGCCCTGGTAGTCCTGCAGGCTGAAGGCGCGGCCGTCCTGATCCTCGAGGGCTGCCGACGGCAGTGCCCGCGGCGCGCGCAGGATCTCCGCGCGCCGGGCCGTTTCCGCGGTATATGCAGTCAGGCCGTCGGTGCCCCACCACAAGGCGCCGCTGCCCAGGAGGGCCGCCAGTGCCGTGGCGACGATGTCGTGTTTCATGCCGCTGCGCCGCGCACCGATGTTGCGCGCGGTGCGCGGCGCATGGCGAAGCGCAGACGGCCGAGGAAGCGCAGCAGGAAGACCAGCACGGCGACGATCACCAGGGCGGCGAAGACCGAGCCGAGGCGGGCATAGGGAACCCACTCGGGCAGGTGCGCGGCATAGCGGCGCGCTACGCTGGCCTGGCCGGAATAGAGGAAGCTGAGGGTGAAGCCCAGGGTCGCCACGGCGAACAGCCAGAACGCGGCACGGTCGAGCATGCCGTCGCCCGCTTCCAGGCTTTGTTTGCCGAGGTAGTACATGAAGCCGAACACCATCGTCACCATGCCGAGCAGCAGGTAGGTGTGGAAGTGCCCCGGCACCCACAGGGTGTTGTGCATCACGTAGTTCACAGTGATGGTGCCGTCGATGATCGCCGGCATGGCGCCGGCGGCCCAGCCGAAGAGGGATAGGAACAGCAGGCCGGAAGCCATGTCCCAGCGGATGCCCGAGCGGAACACGATCATCAGCGTCCCGTAGGCTGTCACCACTAGGATCGGAATGCCGTTGAGATAGCCGATGATGTGGCCCATTATGAGCATCCATTTCGGCATGGCGAAGTCCATCAACAGATGGTGCGGATAGATGAACATCACCATCAGTGTCGATGCCGTCCACGAGGCGAGGAATACCTTGTTCGACTTCCAGGGGCGCTGCGTGTAGCGCGGCAATATCTCGTACACCGCGATGACCGCCATGTAGATGCTGGCGTTGATGAACACATGGCCGAAGAAATAGATCAAGTTCTTGGCCAGCAACGGATCGATGTCGAAGCCCGGGACGTAGAGGTTCACAAGCATCATGGTCAGAATGCTGGCGCCGACCACCAGTCCAATGATATTCACGGTCGTCACCATCGCGCTCGCCACCACCGCAGGCGGCGGCGCATTGCCGTCGTCGCGGCCGAACAGCTGCGGCCAGCCGAGTGCCCGGGCGAAATTGCCGTAGCGGGCGATCACGGCGCGGGCGATGTCCAGGTAGAGCAGGAGGAAGCCGACGCCGATTACCAGCAGGCCGCCCATGAACGCGGCCGCCGCCTCCTGGCTCCACGCGCCCATCGACTTTGCCGGCAGCGGGTAGAGGAAGGTCCACGCCGCATGGAAGTGCCCGAGCAGGACGCTGCCCAGGATCATCACCACGCCGACAAGAAAGAACGCCAGGTTGGCGAGAAAGATCTTTTCCGACAGATCCACGTACTGGCGCAGGAAGTGCCACATGATGGCCGCGCCCGCCAGGCCGGCGATGCCCACCATGCCGGCGCCATGGAGCGTCATCAGTTCGTAAAACCAGCCGGGGCCCATGGCGGTCACTTCCGCCTGTTCCAGCCGCATGAGCAGGCCGAAGACCATCATCAGCAGCAATACTGCGGCAGTGGTGACCAGATAAGCCACCACGCCGGCTTGCGCCCCGCGATCGGGCGTTGGGGTTGGGATGGAGCTCGCCATGTTCATCTCCTCTCTTCCGGGCGACCGACCTTGATTTCGGCCATCATGTTGTGATGTGCGATGCCGCAGTACTCCATGCACAGAACCTTGTAGGTGCCTTCCCTGTCGAAGGTATGGCGAACCTTGTTGGTGTAGCCGGGCATGACCTGGGTCTGTGCGACAAGGCGCATGTCCGGGTCGTAGATGCCGAAGCCGTGATTGACGTCGGCACTGCTGACGCGGAATTCCACCGGCTCTCCGGCAACGACGTGGTCGCGACTCAATTCCCAGCGCCATTGGTAACCCACCGCCTCGATTATCTGCGCCGGAGCGCCGCCGCTGCGCGATGTGGCCGCGTCGTAGGGCAGGTCCAGCAGCGTGTAGACCATTACCGGGCCGAACAGCAGCACCAGGATCCAGAACAGCCAGGCACGGACGCGGTAGGCGCGTTTCTGAAGCGGCGTGTAGTCCTCTTCACGGGTGCCAGCCGTCCCCCCAACATAAGCGAAGACACAGGCCAGGAGCGTCATCAGGACAAGCGAAAGCTGCCAGGCGACTTGTTGCGACATATTTCCTCCCTCTCGCGTCGGGTCAGTGTCTCGGCCCGGACTGAGCCGGGATGCGAGCGTAGTGGGCCGGCAAATGGAACGGGGCCGGCTGCACGCCCCAGAGCACAGTGCTCACGGCGATGCGCAAGGGGTCTGTCGCTATGTCGGCGGGAGCTTCGGGCGTGGTGCGGGATGGCTCGTGGTCGAACAGGCGCTGGAAGCTTGCCGTTATCTGGTCTTGCGGCGCCGGGGCTCCGGCATGGGCTGCCGAACAGACCGAGCCGACCAGGGCCAATGTGAGCGCAGGCAATATAATTCTCTTTATATACATTTCCAGTTCTCCTGTTATCCGTTGATCACAATGGGTGAATGCATGCTCCCCGACCTTTCCATAGCGAACGCCGTGCCATATTTTCTATGGACTTGATATGCATCATGTTTCCTGTTTTAAATAAATGTAGAAATATGTTGCGCATACCAACTGAACGTTCAGTTGAACGTTCAGACTGAACAGGAGGAGGCGCTTTATGCCCACCTTGGCGACCTTGAGGGTGTTCCTCGAAAGCCTGGAGGAAGGTGTGTTGTTTCTCGACGCGGAGCGCAAGATTCTGGAGATGAACCAGGCAGCGATGCGTATGGTGGGGCGTGGCAATACCGCGATCGTGGACCATCTGTGCCCGACATTGTTTGCCGGAACCGCCTGCGCGCATGAGTGCGAGATCAGGGGGTACTGCTCGCTTACACCGGCGCAGGGGGAAGGCAGAAAGGAGCAGGACATCGTTCTTGCAGGCGCTGACGGACGGGACATCTACCTGCGCATGTGGGCCATGCTGCTGCCATCGAACGATGCCGGTCTTTACTGCGCGATCATTCTTCGCGACCGTTCCCGCGAGGTGGAACTGGAGGCCGAAGTGCGCGAACGCTGGAAGCTCGGCGGCCTCATCGGGCGCGGCGCGGTGATGCAGGATCTCTACCAGAAGGTGCTGCGCGCGGCGGCAAGCGAGGCCAACGTGCTCGTCACCGGGGAGAGCGGTGTCGGCAAGGAACTGGTGGCGCGGGCGCTGCACGACAACTCGTCCCGCGCTCAGGGCCCCTATATCGCCGTGCACTGCGCCTCGCTGCCGGAGTACCTGCAGGAATCCGAGCTGTTCGGTCATGCCAAGGGCGCGTTTTCCGGCGCCACTGCGGCGCGTCTCGGGCGCTTCGAGGCCGCCAGCGGCGGCACCCTGCTGCTCGACGAGATCGGGGAGATATCTGCGACCACCCAGACCAAATTGCTGCGCGTGCTGCAGGAGCGCGAGATCGTGCGCGTGGGCGAGAACCATCCGCGCAAGGTGGATGTGCGGGTTGTTGCCGCCACGCACCGCGATCTGGCGGCGATGGTGGAACGGGGCGGGTTTCGCGAGGACCTCTACTACCGCTTGCGCGTGCTGCCGCTATACGTGCCTGCTTTGCGCGAGCACCGGGAGGACATCCCCATGCTGGCAGGCAAGCTGCTGGGCGACTTGGCCGAGCGCTACCGGCGGCCGGAACTGCGGCTATCGGCCGAGGCGATGGCCGCCGTTGAGTCGTACGGCTGGCCGGGCAATGTCCGACAGCTGTTCAACGCGCTGGAATATGCCGTGGTGCAGTCGGAGGGGCCGGTCATCCGCTCAGAACACCTTCTGCCGGAACTGACGGCGATGCCGCAGCAGCCAGCGCTCCCGTCTGGCATTAGCGCGCAACTGACGCGCTACAACGCGCCCCCCGTAACGGTGGAGGAAGAGCGGGCGCTCATCCTGCGCGTGATTGAGGAATCCCGCGGCAACAAGGCTGAAGCGGCACGCCGCCTCGGTATGTCGCGCACGACGCTGTGGAAACGCCTGGGCCGAAGTCTCAACTAGGCAGCTTTCGAGTATGATTCCTTGGCTTCGCGGGCTTCCTTGGCCTCTTCCGTACTGTAAGCCTTGCCCGACCACAGCATGCGGTAGGCGATCTCCTCGTTGCCGTTCTCGCACAGCGCCAGCACCTGCCTGAACAGCGGCTGGAAGGTCGCGCTACGGTGCGAGGCCTCGTGTTCCTCGAAGCTGCGCCAGAAGGTGACGATCAGCGCCTCGCGTTCCTTAAGCGGGCTCTCCACCGCCTGGCCGACGCTGCTGCCCTCGTTGGAAATCATGCCGGAATTGAGGGCGACGAAGCCGCCTATGAAACCCGTGTCGGAGTGGTAGGTCTTCACGTTTTCGCAGAGCAGGGCGACCCGTTCCTCCAGGTCGTCGACGCTATACTCGGGCTTCAGCAGCACGCGGTTCACCGTTACCACGCCATCGTCGTTGAAACCGGGAATGAACTCGTTCATTTCTGCCTCCATTATCGGGGGAATTCAAATAATTGACTGATTTAGTCGGAAACAAGTTCCATCCATGACCCAGGAAGCCAAAGACCCGCACCTGCGGGAAACCGCCGTCGCCAGTGAGGATGTCTTTTCGGGCAAGCTGCTGCATGTCCGGCGGGACACCGTCCGGTTGCCGGACGGCAAACAGGCCACCCGCGAGTTCGTCATGCACCCCGGCGCGGTGGTGATGATCGCCGAGCTGCCCAACGGCAAGCTGCTCTTCGAGCGCCAGTTCCGCTATCCCCTCGACCGCGTCTTTCTCGAACTGCCGGCCGGCAAGATCCATCCCGGCGAGGACACCCTGCTCACCGCCCGGCGCGAACTGCAGGAAGAGACCGGCTACGTCGCGCAGGACTGGCACTGCCTCGGCGTGATTCATCCCTGCATTGGCTACTCCGACGAGCGCATCGAGATATTCTTTGCGCGCGGGCTGACCCAAGTCGGTCATGCGCTCGACGATGGCGAATTCCTCGAAGTGCACGAACTGGGCCTGGCCGAGGCGATCGAGGC
>Ga0172380_10005719_pt1 | contig 14888 bp, 16 predicted proteins | sample Leawe162metaG_FD_119747 | JGI IMG/M metagenome (GOLD analysis project Ga0172380, IMG submission 119747) | Leachate microbial communities from a municipal landfill in Southern Ontario, Canada - Leachate well 162 metaG | ecosystem: Engineered > Solid waste > Landfill > Unclassified | place...
GGTTAGAGCGAGGGACTCATAAGCCCTAGGTCGCAGGTTCGATTCCTGCCGCCAGCACCCTGGGGTTTCTTTTGCCAAAAGCCGTATTTTTGCTAGAATGCCTTTGCTGGAGTTGGAGTCGTAGCTCAACTGGTTAGAGCGCCTCCCTGTCACGGAGGAGGTTGCGGGTTCGAGTCCCGTCGATTCCGCAGAGTCTTGTTTCATTAATAGTAAGTGTTTTACCATATGGAACCACAAAAGAAGAATCCTTGGCTCAAAGCCCTCGGCCTCGTTTTGCTCGCAGGCATTATCATCGTATCAATTCTCCGCGATGGCATCGTTACCCCTTCGTACAACCAAGTCTCGGTGATTGGTACCGGCAAAGTGGAATATGTTCCTGATACCGCACATGTAACGCTCGGTGTTCACATCGACGCTCCAAACGCACAAAGCGCCCTCACACAACTCAACGGAGTTACTGCCCAGGTAATCCCAGCGATCGTAGCGCTCGGTATTCCTCAGGAGAACATCTCAACCCAGAACTTGAGTGTGTATCCGCAGTATTACTATCCGTCAGACGCACCAAGCGCTATCAGCAGCTACACCGCTGACCAACAGCTCACGATCAAGATTGCGATGGCATCATCGTCAGCTGACATGGTCGGCCAGGTCATCCAGGCGGCAAGCGCAAAGGGCGCCAACCAGGTTCAGAGCGTTACCTTCGACGTTTCGAACCTCAGTGACCTCAAGCAGCAGGCTGTCCTCGAAGCCATCACCGACGCTCGCTCACGCGCCCAGACGGTTGCAGATGCGGCAGGTGTAAAGCTCGGCAAGGTTATCGGATGGTGGGAAAACCCTATCTCGGTTCCAGGTCAGCCAGTTCCCTACTACGGTGGATACGGCGGCGGCGAGATGGCAATGGATCAAAGCATGAACGTTCCAGCCGGCACGTCCGAAGTCATCATGGAAGTGAACCTCAATTACGAGACGAAATAGATTTCTCCGGTTGAACACAAAAACACCTCCGATTGGGGGTGTTTTGTATTACAGATATTCTAAGAAGTCCGCGACTACTTCTTCTAGTGGCCGTTCCACATTGAGGGTAAATGCTCCCCCCTTCAGCATCCCCTCTTCAAGGTCTTTCTGGGAGTCGAGGATTCTTTTTCGTTCTGCAGGGTGCTTTCCAAAGTCATTGTCTAAACGACTGTCAATACGAACGAGTATCGTCTCGGGCGAACCTTCTAAGAGAACGCTCTTGTCAAAAAGATTTAGAAAATCAAGGTAATTCGACGCAAATCCAGCAACTACAAGGTCCTTATGTTTTGCTAAACACTCTTTGAGCCTTTCCACATCACAAACCCAAACGTGAGAATCATGCCACTCCTCACTACTCCCAGGTTCCCAGCCAGTCCGTAAACCGGTGTGTTTATTCTCCCAGTGGGATAATTCATCAATATCAATAGCATTAATACCTTTAGAAACCAGCTCTCTCACGATGCTTGATTTACCAGTTCCTGAAATACCTGTCAGATAGACTTTCATAAAGAGAGACTATCACTAAGGTGAGACTCAGTCATCTCCTTGTGATTAGTTCTCCCTCAAAACAAAAAGGCATCGCTTACGCGACACCCTTTTATTTCTACTTGTTGCGGGGGCGGGATTCGGTCACGAGTCACTAATTCGCTTCGCTCATAAGTGCTCGCGACCCCGCCTCAGAAAAGCTCCTCCCAGGAGCTTTTCTTCCGGCCTGCTCATCCCTCCTGCCAAACCTATGTAAAACAAAAGGGCATCGCTTACGCGACACCCTTTTGTATTTCCATGTTGCGGGGGCGGGATTCGCACCCGCGACCTCCAGGTTATGAGCCTGGCGAGCTACTACTGCTCTACCCCGCGATATGGCGATACTATACCGCATTACCGCGTATACCGCAACGATCTATTCCTCGCTCGGCTTCTCGAGGATGAGCGATGGTTCGACACCTGCTGGACTTCCGGTGATGCGCATCACATCTTTATCAATTTTGCCGAGTTCTTTTTTGGCGGTGTTGTAGTGATTGATTGTCGTACCGAGCGCACCCCCGAGCTTTACCATAAAGCCGTCAAAGTTGGCGATGTGACGCCCGAGCTCACCAACGTTCTTCTGAATGTCCTTTGCCTGCTCTTCGATCTGAAGGCTGCGGAGACCTTGGAGGACGGTCTGAAGATATGCGAGGAATGATGTCGGTGAGACGATGATGACCTTCTTGGTAAAGGCGTAGTCGATAAGGTCACGCGTTGATGTCTTTACGGCGCCAACCTGATTGATAAGAAGGTCATAGTAAATACCTTCGGACGGGATGAACATGAATGCGAACTCCATGGTGTTCTCCGCGGGACGCACATATTTGCTCGTCTCGTCGATGCGGTTCTTGAGGTCTGTCTTAAACGCCTTCTCGTGCAGTTCGCGCTCTGCCTGATCACGTGCCCCAAGAACGCGGTTGTAATTCTCGAGTGAGAACTTGGCATCAATCGGTACGATCTTGTCTTTAATGAACACTGCGGCGTCCACAATCTCGCCGTTCGCGAACGCATATTGCATCTGATACGAACCTGGTGGCATCACGTTCTGCAACACTGTCTCAAGATAGTATTCGCCCAAGATGCCACGCTGTTTTGGATTCTTAAGAATGTCTTGAAGATTCTGGAGTTGGTCAGCAAATGAGACAACCTGCTTGTTGGTCTCATCGAGCTTGGTGAGTCCTTCAGTCACCTCTTTAACGATGCGCGCAGATTCGCCGAGTTGCGTTTTGAGAGAGTCGTGCATGCTCTTTGCACTCTCACCAAGCTTTGCATCCACCGTGCGCGATAGTTCGTTAATCTGCTGAAGCACAAGTGAGAGTCCTTCGGAGTTTTGATCCTTCCCTTCTGGTTTCTTTTTTGAGAGAAAGAACGCCACAAGCACAGCGGCCGCGAGGATGACGAAACCGATGAGGATGGCGATGGGCGTGGTCATTGAGAGCATTATACAGCAATTGGCAACTAGCAATTAGAACAAGCGGAGCGACCATCTTCCGAGGAAATGTTCCAGGCGGAGGCCGAGGAGGCCGAGCGGGAGCCCCCGAGCGAACACGCGAGAGGGGCGGGCTGGGACATTTCCGCAGGAACGGTGGGAGCGGAGTGGTTCAGGAGAACAAGCCGTTGACCACTTCCTGAACGATCTTCCCATCCGCCTTGCCCTTGAGGTCCTTCATGACCATACCGACGAACTGACCCTTTTGTGCAGGATCGGTGATACCAAGCTCTTCTTTCTTGGCTTTGACTGCGATTTCAATCTCTTCACGGCTCATCTGGGCCGGGAGATATGTTTCGATGATAACGAGTTCTGCCTGTTCGCTCTCGGCCAAGTCAGCACGACCAGCCCCTGAGTACTGTTCGATTGAGTCCTTGCGCTTCTTAGCTTCGCGAGCGATGACCGTCATCGCGTCATCGTCAGAAAGCTCTCCGTCGGGCTTCATGCCTTTTGTAACGAGCTCGTTGGTAAATGCAGCCGAGATACCGCGAAGAACACTGAGCTTCACTGCGTCTTTAGCTCGCATCGCGTCTTTGATTGATTCTTTGATGTTTGTTGTGAGGGACATTGTAGCTTTTAGCTATTGGCTATTAACTTTTAGCTTTAAAACGGGGACTGATAGATGCCCCAGGATTCTATCGTATTCAAAGCCAAAAGCCAAAAGCTAACAGCTTTCTCCCGAACTCGTAATACAAATCGTCTCTCCCTCTGCGTCATCATTTATGATCCTCACTCCATTCCAATAGGCCAATCCAAGGAGAAAAACAAAGCTCGCGATGAGAATCGCCAAGAAGGAGAGCAAACTGCCAAAGAAATTGCCTTTCATTTCATTCAAGTGTATCGCATCTCACCCATAACAAAAACCACCCTTTTGAGGTGGTGGTTTTTGTCAGTCAAACTACTTTCGTTGCTTCGTGAGAAGCTAGGAAGTTAGTTTGCTGTGTCGGCGTTCGATACGTAGTCGTCCTCGGTCTGGAAGTCTTCGAGACCAGTCGAAACGTATGCTGGGCTTCCACCTGCGCTGTCGTCATCGTAGTCGATGCCGTAGATCTGCGCGTGGTAGTAACCTGCCGTTCCAGTACCAGTTGCGTCAAACGATACCTGGAGTTTGAAGGTACGTGATGTGCCCTCAGAAACCTTGTAACCGTATGAGCTGTCGCCGGTGCTGCTGCTACCGATTGGTGTGAGCGCGTCAGAAACTGATGCTGTGGTGCTTGCCACGTCTGAATCAGTTTCGATTGCGTATTCAACACCGTCGGTTCCGTCAGGAGTCGTGTCAACAGCTGCGCCCTTTGCGACCCAGAAGTTTTCACCGAATGCCTGAACAGTAAATTCGATCCAGAAGTCTGCCTGTGCCTCATCACCACCAACTGGTGCTGCGTCAGTTCCGCTGACATCACCAAGAGTGATGGCAATACCTGAACTGCGGACAGAGTGGACTTCACCTTCGTACGATCCCTTGAGCTGTGTCGAGTCGAGGTTTTCACCAGACTCAGCACCTTCAACATCCCAGGAATCAACTCCTGTTGATGATGCGTTGAGGACGATGTTGTCGCCCTCATCGTAGTTGCCAGTCAGGGCCTTGAATTCAACCTGAACTTCGACATCAACCTCATCACCATCGTTAATCACCACGTCCTCATCGCTAAGATCAAAGACGAGTGTACCGGTTGCTGATGTTGAGTTGTTGACTGTGAAGTCGTTGTATTCCTGACCATCGATGAGAATCTGAACATCGTTCACGAGACCATCGTATGTGTCGCTGCCGTTTGCTGCTGAGATGTCGAAGCGAACATCGTTGAGCTGAAGATCGCCGTCTGCAGCAAGCTGCATAGTACCGATCGTCATCCAATCTGATGTCTCTGTTGTCTCAACGTCGAATACGGTTGAGTCGACATCGTTGTCAGACTCAGTAACGTTAAGTTCGTCGTTCTGACCTGCTTCGTCGATCGTTACGCCAGTGACTGTATCTGAACTGTCACCTGTGTACTGATCGATTCCTGCCTGGTCAAGTGCGCGAACTGAGTCAGTGTCAATTGAGACTGTCCACTCGTTTGCACTTGCAGTACCTGACCCGTCAACCGAGTCCTGAACGTCAAGAGCGATTGTGAACTGACCAGTTTCGCCATCCTTAACAACCTCGCCGACATTGTTGAAACGAAGGCTCCATTCGTCGGTGCCCTCATCGCTCCAAGTGTCTTCTTCATCGACGTTGTCAATTGATGCAACTTCATCACCGTCCATCAAGAGGTGAGCGCCATCAAAGGCTCTCCAAGGCTTGTCCTCACCTGTTGCTGTTCCAGTGAACTCAAAGTTGACCTGGACGCGCTGAACTTCAACATCGGAATCTTCGACATCGAATTCGAAGTCGAGAACCTCTGCATCAGTCTGGCCCTCTTCGAGAGAGGTGTCGCTGCCATCCTTTGTGTCGTAGTCAGTGAGTGATGCTTCATCACCGTTGTTGGTGCTGAAATCATCATCATCGTCATCTCCTGTTGTAGGAGGTACCGATACTGAACACATCGAGTTGTACTTCGCGCGTGAGATTGCACCGAAGTAACCAACTGACGGCATAACGCCGTTAGCTGACTGCCATGCTGCTGCTGCCTGTGCAGTGATCGCACCGAAGTAACCGGTTGCCGCTACGTTGAAGTAGCCCTTTGCTGCCAAGTAATTCTGAAGAGCTGTAACGTCAGCACCCTGTGAACCTACAGTGAGGTCGCGGGTGAAGCTGTAACAGCTTGTGCTCGAACCGCCCTGAAGTGAGCCGATCTGCGCGAGCAACGCATTAATCTGGTCCTGGAGTTCCTGTGCAGTAGCTGCGTTAGCGCGTGAAGCACCAACAACAACAAAAGCTGCAATAAGAACCGCCAAGCCGAGAACTTTTTTCATTGACATAAGTTTCTTGCTTGTAAGTCTTTTACTAATAACTCTACTAATAAGACTACTGTAATCACTATTCTCGAAACATTCTTTAAGGGCATAGAACCGGTGGGTTCCACACCCTATCCAGAATGCTTCGAAAGTAGTTTGCGCGATTTAGGACCGACGCACGGTCATGCATTTCTTTCATCTGTTCGTCCCAGAGAGTCGTCAATCAATATGAAATTATCAACGTACAGTCGTTCTATCGCTTTTGCTCCGCCGACTGGCGGAAGCGATAGGCCTTATTATAGAGGCACTGCGACACAAACAACAAAATCCGTGTGGATAAACTGTCTGCGTCGCTTGGTCGTAATCATACCATTTCTAGCCCTTTCGAACAAGCAATCGGGGTCCGCAATATATATGAGCTCGAGCGCTCAAAACGTTACAAAAAATAGACGGTCCAACGACGCTCTCCCTTCTTTTTGACACCCCCTGCAAGCACCATGTCAGCAAGGTCACGCTGGATAGTTTTCTCACTACAATCGGGCATGATTGAGGCGATGTCCTTGATGGTTATCTCCCCTTTCTCACGAATAACATTAACGATTTTTTCCTTTCGGTCTTTGCCGTTAGAAACATGTTTTTGAGCCTCAATTTTAAACGTGTCTTTTTGAATGTCCTTTATAGGACCTCGCGCATGTCCTTTAATCAACATCTGTCGTTCTGGTCGAACTGTCTGAGATGACTGATAGGAAATTCGGGGAGCATCTTGCGCCTCTTCAAGGACGTCCGAGAGATGTCGGGCTTCGGTATTTGCTTTACCCTTAAGCTCTGCTTCAAAGGCATTGAGGAAGGAGCGGATCTCGGACACAAGAATGTCTCGGTTCATCTCAGACAAGAGACGAACTCGGGCTGCCGTCTCGATCATAAAAATCATCTGGGTGAGACGGTCGGATGCAGAGGTAGATCCTTTTGATACATCAGCGATGAATTCAAGGACATCGGAGCGAAGTGACCACCTGAGAGGCTCTCGCTCATCAAAGAGCTCTGTTACTAGGTATATTGCCGACGCGATTTTCTGTCCACGAGAAACAAAAAAGAGGAGTGATTGATTGTCCTTGAATACTGTCTTTGAGACTTTTGTATCGGACATATGCCTCGATGAGGATAAAAGACAGTCAAAGACTACATCAAGGACTGGTGGGATACAAGTCTTTGAACCTCATTAGAAAACATATATTCCATAAGCGGTATGACCTTCACAACGCGGTCCGCGTTTTGATCCCCATTGCTCCACTCGCCGACGCCTTCCGAGGAGCACGCGGTCTCGCTTGCTAGCTCGCCGCTCGACTCGCGCCAGTCGCGCTCCGTAGTCTCCTCGGAAGGGTGCGACTCGTTCCGCTTTGATTTGTCCACGTCTAAAAGCCAAAAGTTAGAAGCTAGAAGCTCCCGAGATGTTACAATTTCGCTGTATGGCAAGAAAAAACAAAGGAAAGAAAGCACGCAAGGAAACCAACATCGATTTCGAAGAACACAGCGGAAAACTGGGTCTCTCTGAAGGAACAATATATGCGGTATTTGCGGTCATCTTTTTCGTCATCGGAATCTTTTTGCTTCTTGCAGCATTCGCCAAAGCCGGTGTTGCAGGACGCGTCATCTATGGAAACCTCGAGAGTCTTTTGGGTGTCGGCTACTATCTCCTCCCTGTCCTCTCGTTCCTTCTCGCTCACTCATACTTCCGTTCAGTAAAGACAAACCTCGCCCTCACAAACATTCTTGGATCTTTCCTTTTTTGTATCTCTGGACTCGGTTTCATCGATGTCTTTCTTCCGGGTAAGGCAGGCATCTTAGGTAAGGTCTTTGGCACTCCTCTTGCCCATCTCTTTGATGTTTCTGGAGCCGCTGTCATCTTAGGGGCTGGATTCGCCATCTCGCTCTTGGTGCTCTTTAACACTCACCCACTCCATGAGTTCCGCATGTGGCGCGAACGACGCCAAGCTCGCCTCGAGGCCGAAGCTGCTCTTGCTGCCGAACAAGAAGACGAGGAATACGACACGCTCGACGAACACGACAAAGAGGCAATCGAAGATGCGATGCCCGCAGGAGCTGTCGCAAGTGCAGCAGAGGAAGCAGCAGCCGAAAAGAAACCTCTCTTCACACCCAAGAAGAAAGAGGCCGAGGGTTTCTCCTTCTCATCATATTTTGGAGCATACACTCCCCCTCCCCTTTCGATATTCGCCAAGGATTCCGGAAAGCCTGGTGTTGGTGACATCAAAGCAAATGCAAATATCATCAAGCGCACGTTCCAGAACTTTGGTATCGACGTTGCGATGGATGAGATCTCAATCGGACCGTCAGTTACTCGCTATGCAATGAAGCCTGCCGAAGGTGTCCGCCTTTCAAAAATCCTTGGTCTTCAAAAGAACCTTGAGCTCGCGCTTGCTGCGCACCCAGTGCGCATCGAAGCTCCGATTCCAGGAAAAGCCCTCGTTGGTATCGAGGTGCCAAACTCGGCTAAAACAACCGTCGGCTTCGGCACGCTCCTTACAAGCAGCGAATATGCGGACACATCGAAGCCGCTCACTATCGCACTCGGTCGTGATGTCGACGGCATCGCCTCATTCGCCGACCTCGCCAAGATGCCGCACATCCTCATTGCTGGTGCCACGGGCTCCGGTAAATCGGTCACCATTCATGCGCTCATTAACTCGCTCCTCTTTAGAAACGGCCCTGACAGCCTCCGTTTCGTCATGGTTGACCCTAAACGCGTCGAGTTGACCCTTTATAACGGTATTCCACACTTGCTCACCCCGGTCATTACAGACCCCAAGAAGACGATCCTCGCACTCAAATGGACCGTCAATGAGATGGAGCGCCGTTATACCGTCCTCGAAGAAAAGCATGTCCGCGATATCAGCTCATATCACTCGAGCGTGCTCGCTCCTGCCCTCGACAAGAAGGATTCACTGGAAGAAGGTGCCGAGCTTCCTGAGACCATGCCATATATCGTCGTGGTGGTGGACGAGCTCGCGGACATCATGAGTACGTATCCTCGTGAGCTCGAGGCCGGCATCGTGCGCTTGGCACAAATGTCCCGCGCGGTCGGTATTCACCTCATCCTCTCGACACAGCGTCCATCGGTAAACGTCATCACTGGTCTCATTAAGGCAAATGTCCCGGGCCGTATTGCCATGCAGGTTTCGTCACAAATCGACTCACGCACTATCCTCGACGCATCGGGAGCCGAAAAGCTCTTGGGCGCCGGTGACATGCTCTTTATGTCAGGAGAGATGGGCAAACCAAAGCGTATCCAATCCGCTTATATCTCTGAAGGAGAAGTGAAGAAAGTCACCGATTTCCTCCGCTCAAACGCAGACGGCACCGAGATATTGACGACTCCAATCGATCTCAATGGCAGTGTCAGCGCAGGCAGCGGAGGCGGTATGTTCGGCAGCAATGACGACGATGATATCGACGACGACATGTTCGAGGAGGCCCGTGAGACCGTTATCCGTGCCGGAAAAGCCTCGACATCATATCTTCAACGCAAACTACGCGTCGGTTACGCCCGTGCCGCTCGCCTCATGGATATCCTCGAAGAAAAAGGCATCATCGGACCCGCAGACGGCTCAAAACCCCGCGATGTTCTTGTTGGTGGACCGTCTGAGACATCTAAACCATCAGACGAAGAATTTGTATGAGGCCTTGGAAGCTCGTCAGGATTGTTACCGGTATCGTCATCTTCGTCGTCGTTGCGGGATATGTAGCGTTCGAGGCGCGCGGTATCGTTGCTGGCCCCTCTCTCATCGTCACCCAACCGACTCCCGGAGCGACACTAACCAAATCGGCCACACGGCTCACCGGAACCACCGAACGCATATCAAAAATCACGTTCAACGGACGACAGATCTTTGTCTCTGAAGAAGGCGCTTTTGATGAACCCCTCATCTTAGCCCCTGGATATAACGAGATATTGGTGGAAGCGTGGGACCGTTTTGACAAAAAAACGTCTGTGATGCTTCCCGTAGTCCACACGCCTTTGAATTGATAATCATCTTATCTCCGCGTGATATTATAGTGAACGCTTATCCACCTCTAACCAATCCCTATGGCGCCAAAAAAATCCACTGACACCTCAAAAATGAAGCAACCGAAAGCTGTTCCTGTACAGAAAGAAGAGACACTCGAACACAGGGAGTCACGGCGCTCTGATGCGAACATTGCTGACGCGCTCAAACAAATCCAAACAAAGTTTGGTGAAGAATCAATCATGAAGCTCGGCGATCGACCACGCGTTGACGTTGCTGTCGTTCCAGCTGGTTCGCTCGGACTTGATGCGGCGCTCGGCATCGGCGGTCTTCCCCGCGGACGTATCGTCGAGATCTTTGGACCTGAATCGTCAGGTAAGACGACACTCGCGCTCCACGCTGTTGCCGAAGCACAAAAGCTCGGTGGCATCTGTGCATTTGTTGACGCCGAACACGCAATGGACCCCGAATACACCAAGAAGCTCGGTGTGAACATTGATGAGCTCCTTCTTTCACAGCCTGACAACGGTGAACAGGCGCTCGAGATTGTCGAGTCACTCGTACGCACTGGCAAGATCGACGTCATCGTCGTCGACTCCGTCGCAGCCCTCGTTCCTAAGGACGAAATCGAAGGTGACATGGGTCAACAGCAAATGGGCAAACAGGCGCGTCTCATGAGCCAAGCGCTCCGAAAACTCGTTGCAATCGTCGCCCGCAGCAAGACCATCGTCATCTTCATCAACCAGATCCGTATGAAGATTGGTGTCATGTTCGGCAATCCTGAAACTACTCCGGGAGGAAATGCCCTCAAGTTCTACTGTTCGGTACGCCTCGACGTTCGTCGCATCGCACAGATTAAGAAAGGCGAAGAGATCGTCGGTGGCCGCGTGCGCGTCAAAGTCGTCAAGAACAAAGTCGCGGCCCCAGGACGCCAGGTTGAATTCGACTTGGTCTTCAACGAAGGAATCTCGCTCGAAGGTGAGATGCTCGCTCTTGGTGAAAAGTACGAGCTCGTTCAGAAGAACGGCGCATCATACAAATATGGCGAGACACAGCTCGGCCGAGGCTACGACGCTGCCCGCACCTTCCTCCGCGAAAACAAGAGCGTCTCAAACGCACTCCTCAAAGAAATCCGCGCAAAGCTCGCATCGGGACAGTAGGTATCTATATAAAAACGAAACCGACCCTCACGAGGCCGCCTTGTAGGGTCGGTTTCGTTTGGGTCGGGTGGTTGGGGTCAGATGATGCCGGCGGTGTCGAACTCGGGAAGGTTCAGGAGGGCACTCTCACACGTGGCCTCGCCGAACTTGGGGTAGCACTCTGACTCAAACTCCAGACTCAGGATTCTTCGCCGCAGAGAGCTCCTTTCGATGCAACAGAAATCCTCCGTGTCGCACTCGTCCTGCTCCCGATAGAGCTCTGAGCGCTCGCTCACGTACTGCTTTGCGATCTTGGTGGCTTCGGCTTGCTCCTTGTCCATCTTCTTCGAGAAGAAGAAAAAACCAACGATGACAATGAACACGAGGCACAGGACTGTAACCGCTTGATGCTTTACCGTCATAGACTTTTCCTCCAGGTTTAACCTTCGTGGTTCAAAAGAATCTCATATGAGACACACTTGAACCACGAAGGAACCTTAATCAAAGAACATTGTTGAAAGGACTATAGGCCATATATCAAAAAGAGTCAATATACCTCCCAACGACGCAGAAATGATAGAATGACACCTGCAAATGGCCTCGATGAGCCGTTTTTTGTTTCCTCCTATGCTTCCACCTCCGCCAAGGCTACGGCGGACAAGAAAGCTTCGGAGGATGCGTCTCTACAATAATTTTCAATCCCCTATGGCAATGCTCGTCTATAATGATATCCGCGTTGGAAAGGTCATCCTCATGGATGGTGCCCCCTACCAGGTGCTCGATTCACACGTCTTCCGCAAGCAGCAGCGCAAGCCGGTGAACGCCACCAAACTCAAGAACCTCATCACCGGTAAGGTGACAGAGTACTCGTTCCACGTCTCCGAAAAGGCCGACGAAGCCGAAATCGAGACCCTTCCGCTCATGTACATCTACAATGCCAAGGGAGAGTACTGGTTCCACAAGGTTGGTGCTCCTGCAGACCGCATGACGCTCCCTGCGGATATCCTCGGCGATCAGGCACTCTACCTCAAAGAAAAGACCGAGATCACAGGCCTGTTCTTCGACGATAAGCCAATTGGCGTTCGTCTTCCTATCAAGATGCAGTTCAAGGTAACCGAAGCTCCCCCAAACATCCGCGGCAACACCGCACAAGGCGGCGATAAACTCGTGACACTCGAGACAGGTGCAACTGTCACAACACCGATGTTCGTGAACGAAGGCGACACCATCGAAGTGAACACCGAGACACACGAATACGTTGGACGAATTTCGTAAGCTTTTGGCTTCTAGCTATTTGCTTGTAGCTTTCATACAAATCAAAATACCTCGGGCATTCGCCGGAGGTATTTTGTCGTTTCGAAGCTAACAGCTAAAAGCCAACAGCCAGAAGCTACTGAACGATGAATGGGATGAGCGCCATGATACGTGCGCGCTTGATTGCCTCGGCAACTTGGCGCTGGTGGCGACCACAAACTCCTGTGTAGCGACGGGTCTTCATACGACCGTACGAGTTGATGAAAAGCTTCAACATCTCGGTGTCCTTATAGTCGATGAATTCAATCTTGTTCTTGGTGAAATAACACTGCATATGATTTGTTTAAAATGGGATATCTTCTGGGTTGATGCCTTCACTCTGAGCGTCGGGATATTGGATGGTGTCCATCTCAGGCTCCTTGGCGCCGCCACGTGAAGCTACTGCCTCCCCGCCGGCTGCAGGAGCGCCTCCTGGGCCTCCAGCACGTGGACCAAACTGAACACGCTCTGCGACGATTTCGGTGCGGTACTTCTTGGTACCGTCGTTCTTGTCGTCCCAGCTGCGAGTAACGATACGACCTTCGATGAGTGCTGACGAGCCTTTGCGGAGGTACTGTGCGGTGGTTTCAGCCTGTTTGCCGAAGATAACGATGTTGTGGAACTCCGTAGTCTCCTGCTTGTTTCGATCTTTATCCATCCAAACGCGGTTGGTGGCCATGCCGAACGTAGCAACTGCTGATCCCGACGGAAGCGACTTGAGCTCGGGGTCACGAGTCAGATTGCCGTAGATGAGCGCTTTGTTGAGATACATGGTGTGTGATCGTTAGAGTGCTTGGTAAAAACCCTCTATTCAACAACGAGTTTTGCGATCTCAGCGTCGACTTTCTCGACATCCATAGGCTTCTTTTCTTCATCGGCTGCAACAGGAGCTTCTTCTACTACTTCGACAGGTTCCTCGGCTACAGGAGCGTCATTCGAAGGAGTCGCGAGGAGCGCAGGGTGGCGACGGTCGCTTGCTGCCTCTTTTGAGGTCTTGATAAGGAGTGAACGAACAAGCGTGAGACGTACACCAAGCATCTCCTTGACCGCGTGAGCGGCTTCGGGGCTAGCTTCGAATACGAACCATGCGAAGTACGCACGGGTAAAGGTGTGGCGCTTGCGGTCGATATCCTTTTGGATTTCGTATGCAAGTTCCATGAGCATAGGCTCACCTGAACCGAGGATAGTTGCACCGTTCGAAACGAGGAATTTCTTGATATCAGCTACTTCTGCTGCTGCTCCGGCCTCATCGAGGCTTGGAACGATATGAAAAGCGGCCTCGTAGATACGAGAATCCTCCATGTCTGCCTCTGTTCCTACAATCTCTTGTTCGTCTGTCATGCGCTACAAATTAGCACGTTCTAGGGCCTCCTGCAAGGGTCTTTTTAGGAATTGTTTATGTGGGGACCACTATTCCAAACGGGGTATGACTTTCGCACCCCCGCCATGGCGGGGTCCGCTCTGCGCCATAGATTTGGAGTTTCCTAATTGCCAATTGCTAGTTGCTTTCCAACCCAAATACCCTCTTGGCATTCTCAATCGTTTGAGCTCTAAACGCTTCCCTATCCTCACCCCTGATATCCGCCAAGCGATCAGAGACAAAGGTGACGAAAAGGGGCGAATTGCGCTTACCACGATGAGGTACCGGTGCCGCAAAGGGTGCGTCAGTCTCGGCCATGATCATATCTACCGGAATCGATTTGATTGTCTCGTCATAATCACTTGCAAAGGTAATCGGCCCGTCGAACGAGAGTGTGAAGCCTTTCTCGACCGCTCGCTCGGCGATTGATGTATCACCAACAAAGAAATGAAAGTCCCCTTTCACGTCGGGATACGCAGCAAGGATATCGAGCGCGTCTTCGTATGCATCCTGCGTGCCTTTTGATGAACGACAGTGAAGCATGAGCGGAAGCTGATGCTTTTGGGCGAATTCAATCTGCTGTGTGAAAAGCTCTTTCTGTTTTTCTTTGTCAAAAGGAGGACGGAAATAATCCAAACCGCACTCCCCTACTGCCACAACCTTGGGTGAAAGGAGTGATTCGTAATAGGCTTCATCGAAGACTTCCCACTTCCCTTCTGATTCTTCGATGTGCGTCGGATGGATGCCAACCGTCGCATAAATGTTGTCGTGCTGTGCAGCAAGCTCTACCGACTCGGCGGATGTCTTTGCGTCGGTGCCGACACAAATGGTTGCCATCCCCATTTCTTTCATCTCGGCGATGATGGCCTCTCGATCCTCGTCGAATTGAGAGAAATTGAGGTGTGAATGTATGTCGATGTGTTTGAAAGTCATGAGAGAAGGATACCAGAAACAAGAAGGCTCCGCGGGGGCGTCGGAGCCCTCCTGCGGAGTCTTGGTACAGAGTCAGTAGCCGTTCGAAGTCTTCAGATTCTCGAGACCCTCGAAAACCGCCTTCAGAATGCCGACGACGGCGAGGACCCAGAACACCAGACCAAAAAATCCGCACATGGCCGAACTGAAAGTCCCGATTCCCCATGGCCACTGGGCAACGAGACCGTCCAACCACCCCA
>Ga0172380_10005720_pt1 | contig 14888 bp, 40 predicted proteins | sample Leawe162metaG_FD_119747 | JGI IMG/M metagenome (GOLD analysis project Ga0172380, IMG submission 119747) | Leachate microbial communities from a municipal landfill in Southern Ontario, Canada - Leachate well 162 metaG | ecosystem: Engineered > Solid waste > Landfill > Unclassified | place...
CGTTTATCAAAAACAAACATTGTTATCAATACAAAAATCAAGGATTTCAAATCAATAAAAGAAGTCAGGATCATACCTAAAATTGATTTTTATTCAATAGAAGATATTAACATAAAAGAAGATAATGGCAAATATTGTGGGATAGATTTAGGGGTCAACAACTTAGCCACAATGACCTTTAATAACAAGGGGATAATCCCATACTAATTAATGGTAAACCTTTAAAATCAATAAACCAATATTATAATAAAAAAATAGCATATTATAAATCTATTTTAGAAAAAAGGAATAAAACTAAATCAAGCAAAAAAATAAGGAGGTTAACAAACAAAAGAAATAATAAGGTAAACAATTATTTGCATAAAGCAAGTACCGTATTGGTGAATCAATTAGTTTCAAAAGATATAACAAAACTTGTTATAGGGAAGAATAAACAATGGAAACAAGACTCTGATATGGGAAATGTAAGTAACCAAAATTTTGTACAGATACCACATACACGATTTATAGAAATGATAAAATATAAATGTGGGTTAAAAGGTGTTGATGTTCAACTACAAGAAGAAAGTTACACAAGCAAAGCTTCTTTTCTTAACTTAGATCACATCCCTATATACAAAAAAGGGAATAATGATAACCATCTATTTTCAGGGTATAGGAAATATAGGGGGTTATATAAGATTAAGAAAAGTAAGGAGGTAATAAATGCTGATGTAAATGGTAGCTATAATATCTTAAGAAAAGCAATCCCAAATGTGTTTACGGATGGGATAGAGGGCATAGGAGTATGTCCGGTGGTAATGACCATAAAGGGATAATATTCTATATTATATCATACTCTTCAACATTAATGTCACATTTTTCACAAGCATCTTCAAAAGTTTTGATGCTCTTGAAATCAAATTCTTTATTGTTTTTCATAATAATTAGTTTTAAATTATTTTTTTATTAGTATACGAAATAAATTTTAAGAGGTTACAAATATTAATCGTTTTTAAATGAAACTAAACTAAAACAAGCTTCAAATACAGCGTCAGTCCTTTCGCCATTAAAAGTTTCATCAAAAATGTAATCACCGTTATTATCAATCCAATAGCATTCGTTTGGGTATATCACCAAACTAAATCCAAATTTTTGTTCAACATAATCAATAAAAGACATAAGCCAATTCCAATCGGAATCAAACAACAATTCATTAAAAGTGTTGTTGATACTGTTAAATTTAAATATTTCTTCATTGTCAAACCAACCAATATTTGTTTTGTGAAAACCGGCAAATATTGCAATTGCTTCATTTTTTTCTTTTAAATTTTTCATAATTAATAAGTTTTTGCTTTTATATACGAAATATGTTTTTAAAAGTTACAATTGATCACTCCAAGATGAAACTATTAAATATCCATATTGTACTGCTTGTAAAACAATTGAAAATTTTGGGTTAGAACTATTCGTTGCCATACGTTTTGGAATAATAAGAAACAAATTTCGTCCTGGCAACCATTCATTTTCATATTCTTTAATATTTAAACCATACGATTTAATTTCAACGCTATTTAATTTATCTAAATTACAGAACAAATCTTTTCTTTTAATTTTAAATTCAACAATTTCTATTTGATTTTCTTTTGGGATGTGGGCAATATAATCCTTCGCATCACATTGTAATAAACAATATTTATTATATATTTTTTCAAAATCATCAGTATTGATGATTTTATAGTTTGGATAAACATTATAATAATATTTGAATATATGTTTATTTGACTCGTAGTTGTTAAACTTATTAAATTCAACAATTTCAGAAATATTTGAAAACCCCAAATCTTTCATTTTTTTGAGCCTTTCACGTTCCTTTTCGTTGTATTTTGTTGGTGGTGAAAGAAATTTTGTTGCTTCGGTTAAGTGCATTTCCTTGGCAGAGTTAATATCGAAAAGAATTTGTTTATATTTATCTGCTTTAAAACATAATTTAAATATACTCATTAATATTCCCCTTTTTAAAATTAACTAAAAAAAATAAAGCCAATAAAATCCCAGTACATATAAGTGAAATTGGAATTGTGACTAAAAACACATAAATCATGATTATTTCTTTTTATTGAAAGTTAAAACCAGTAAATCATCCTGCGAAAGAAAGGCATAACATAGTGTCAGCAACCCCAAGATTACATAACCCCCATACAACATATATTTTGGATGCCCCATTAGTGAATCTAAGGCACAAATATAAGATATTGTAATGAGTATGGTGGAATATAATAATATTCCTTTGAATAATGTTTTAATTGTTTTCATTTTTATAAAATTTTACCGGTTAAATTTCCATAAATATTTGTAAAACTATTATCATCACTGGAATTATTAAACCAATCGAGTTTCCCGCCCGATTTTTAGCTGCGGCACGTTAGCTGTAATTATACCAATTCATCACATTGTGTTATGATATAATCAGTTCCACTACCTCCATCAATCCCAGATGTATTATCATCTATATACCTTTTTACTTTATTTGACCAATAAAATCCTTTTTCTTTTAAATATTTTTCTATTTTCGATTTTTGTTTTGAAACTTTCTCGTTTGAACGAAAATCATTTGTTCCTATTCTTATTAAAATATACATAAATTTATGTTGTTATAATTTTACTGTTCCGCCAAAATAAGTTTCTTTATAACCAGCAAGTTTTAAGTATTCAGCTTCAATTCTATGAGCTTCTCGAAGTGTTAATACACAATAGGGCTTGCTATCTTTTTCAAATGCGTAGTAATCAAAATAAGGAGTAATTCTGTACATTTCGCCTTCAAATTCTACGAACATGTAAACGCTTAACATCATTCCCCATCCATTTTCAATCATTCCAAGATTTCCAACTGTAATTTCAATATCATTACCTTTTACTGTTTTAGCTTGAATTTTTTGAGCTTCTTTTAAGATTTCAGTGTTTACTTTCATGACTTTAAGTATTAAATTGTTTTTATTATATATACGAAAACCATGATTCAAAGTTACAAAATAACAACAATATTTGTAGTTATTTTTCAATTATTTTTCTTTAGGTTGATAATCAATACAATACCCCAAAAAATATTAAAATTTGACAGTGCATTTAATAAAGTGTGTACGAAATTGACCGCACTATTTATAACACGAGCTAAAACCGCATTGTAGGTAATGCCATTAATTCAGCAACCGACAACATACCGCCATAACGTTAGCCGTATTTTACGGACGACTAACCAAAGTGATATACGCCATTCTTAATGCGTTCATTTGTTCAAGGAATTTCTCATATTCTGGTTTAGCTAAATCTTGGATATTTACCATATCACCATTATCGTAGTGCATGAATAAACCAATAAAACTACGGCTACCACACGGTAAAACTCCATTGCCTTGTTTGTTATCAATATTTTCTGATTCGTTCATAATTTTTACGATTTTATATTTGCAAACTATTATACCTCATTTAAGACATACACGAACTCAATTTCTTCATCCTTACTAACAGTCCATTCAACAACTTCTGGAAAAGGATTATCCCAAAAATCATAACCTTGTGTTTCAAACCACAATTTAATTATCTTATCTACTAATTGGTGAGAATTTACATCTATTTTCCAATCTCTATCTGAATTAACAAGCGGATAAAGTTGTTGAATTTCTAAATGAGTTAATACCTTAGATAAAATAGGTATAATAGCACCTATATTTGATTGCGGATTTTGTGGTAATTCGTTCATTTAATTTTCTTTTAAATTTTACACCTAAATATTTCCAAGTGCAACTAACAATATGGGCAATCTCCAACACTATCTCTCATGCAATTTGGGCAAGTACTCTTTATATTACTACCGCTAACTTTAGGTGGCATTAATTCTTGCCTTAGTGCAAAAACAATGTAGTTTCTTTGATTTTCAGTTATTGGCTCACTACCTTGTAGCACCAATCTTTTATTTGCCCATTCTAATGCATTGTGTATTATTTCAATCGTATCCATAATTAAAATTTTTCGTTATTATCACACATAGTTAATTTTTTTATACAAAAATATGGTTTATTTTTATATTTTCATAGCATTGGTAATTACTCCAATAGTTAATTTATAAACCATACACTAAAGTATGCTATCAATCATTAAAAGAAAGTAACAAGCAATTTTGTTCCCTGCTTCCTTGTGATTAAATTCGCAGTACGCAATCGTAGTTGCTTGTTACTATAAAATAATTTAATAATAAATGGTTATAACCTTACCAAGGTAGCTTACTTTATGTTGCAACATATTTCATTACTGCATTTTGATGATGAACTCTATTATTCCAGCTTTCATGCCTATCTGGAAGAGGTTAACCCTTCACCTAAGGCGGGTTAACTATTTACCTTTGTTTATGAATAATGATTAATAATAGACGGAAACATATAACATTAAGTTAAATCTGCACGTATTTCTACATCTGCCGCTCTTTATTATCAATCATTAAGCGGTTAGTTTAAAAGCATTAACAACAAGATATTGTGCTGTACTTATACACCAATACCTCCTATTTCTTGGTTAATGCTTTATATTTTTTTATTTATTTTCAAAGAACTTTCTTCGTACAAATATACGAATAATTTTGGATTAAGTTACAATATTTTTAAATTATTATATTAACCCTAATTCTATTGCCTTTTCTTTTGATATTGAAATGTTGACCATTTCTTTTGTTTCAGCTTTACTACATCTATAGTATCCCCTAATGCAATCCTTATGATTTCTTTCCATACTTTTTTTATTTTAAATATGCCCACCAGATTTAATTATATCAATAACTTCTTGTAGCGATATTGATAAAGGATCAAAACTCAAATCCCTTTCTATTTTCAAACCAAATGGTAGTTTAAGAGACATTAGTTCGGACATTGATACTGTTCCACATTCAGCCATATCACTATCACCAAGATTAACAAATCCCCAATAAATGTCATCATCTTCTTTTTCATAAAGATACCATGTTTGGCCACCACAAGGATTGAAAAGTTTCATAACTATTTTAATATCTTTCGGGTCTTTATTTCCCGTATATCCTTGTTTTGCAAAGGCTTTTAATATTTGAGAAGTTAAAATTTTCATAAATATAAGTTTTACGTATTAAACTTCTAAATCAGAATTTTCTACGCCATTAATAGCTGATGATAATTCTTTTAATTTATTGATCAAACAAACTTTTTGGCTATCAATCGTGTTATCGCCTTTATATGGCATTAAATTTATCAAACCTTCCAATTGGAATACTAATGAATCTGCTTTTGATCTAAAATCTTCAGCATCGTTAATTGAAGCAAAAGAAGGTTTCCATCCATTATTTATGGTATTCATCTCTTCTTTTGTGAGAATAATTTTGGGAAACATATCAAACAATTTCGGATCAATATTTAAATATTGACATGCTTGATCAAATGTTTCGATCTTGTTTAAATCTTTAGTTTTCATAATTATAAGTTTTTATTTTTATGTACATTCTAAGATACGTACATTGGGTTAAAAGGTTACAATAAAATTTTAATATAAAGTGACATATAGGACTTCAAACATAAAAGAATTTTTTATTTCACTGACAAGTGGGTTTATTTTGTTTGTGGTTATGTTTAAGTTATAAATCCCACATGTTTGGGAATTTACCAACTGCTTGATATTTTCTTCAGGGGTTTCTACATACCCCGCAATCGCTTTGATAACATTGTTACAAGCAAAACCTTCCACTTCTATGGCCACATAATCTTCAAACCGGCTTGTTGCCAATAATATCGCATTTCTTTTTTTCATAGCAAAATAATTTAAAATATATTGAAAATACGATCAATTAATCATGGACAATGCAGGAACGCTCCATTGATAGTTCCTGCATTGCATTAAACATTACTTGTATTTGATAGTTTTTAAAAACGAATACAATTCAGGTTGTTCGATTTTACTTTCATCAAAGTTTGCGAAGTTCATTCGTATTGTTGCTTCAATCGCAATCTTATCGTCTGCACTGGCTTTATTCCATTCGTGATGCAGTTTAATAAGTTCTTGGCGTTTCCCTTCAACATAGCTTTGAGTCTGTTCAAACACTTCACGCCTTGCATTTTGTTGACGAACACCCCAAAACTTTGTACCAAAAATTGAAAACTCATTTGCTAAAAAAATCAATAGGAATAATCCTATAATTGAGCCAATTACAATTAATGTCGTTCTCATGGTTATTGTAGTTTAAAAGGTGAAACCAATACTTTAGGCTCAATATAAACTGGTCGTGGTTTATTTGTATTCGGGTCAATCACAAGCAACCGTGTTCCGTCTGCACTTGCTGGCATAAATAATCCATTCGGGTCTGCTTGAGGTAAAATTTCATATCCACCTGAATAGCTGCTATAAGTCTTTTCAGGGTTAGTATGTTGGGTTGCATAAGGCAATCCATAACCAATACATTTATCTAACAATACAGGTTTACCAGTCATTTCAGGCACTATGTAAGCATAGCAAACTAAGTTTTCTTGGTCACGCAATTCTAAAATCATTTTCATCATTTTGCGTTCCTGAAAGTTCTTAATTCCTGGCATCCCGACTTGGGCATTAGCTTCCTTCATTAGTTGTTCTTGCTTCACTGCAAGTTGTTGATTTGAAGATACTTCGCAACCCAAATTTGACATTAATAGCATCATTCCAGCTATTATTCCTAAAACATAAATCATTCTTTTCATTTATTTAATTTTTAAGTGAATAAATATTTGATAATTAATAAAATACAACATAAAAAGTATTGGTTATAACACGCTACTGCAATGACTTCTTGTATTCTTTAAGAGAAACTATGTTTAAAGTAGCTGCACGGCCATATTTTCAATATTTTCGACAATCTCATAAGGTTCATCATAAACATAAAAATTAAAACCTTTATCACCATTACGCCAATTTTTCAATACACCGTTTTCAATTATGAAATCAGCAGTATCTTTGCCAATCAACATTTGTGATTGTAACCTTATCGTCCCATCTTCCATTTCGTTTATCTTCAATAATTTGATTTTATTCAATTTCATGGTAAAATGGTTTAAAATATATTTCAGAATTTTTCATTCGATTGTACTCATCCCAAGTATAAACTTTACCGTTTAAATGAATGATTGGGTTAACAATCCCAGTGTAATCGTACATTAAACGACCCTTGGTATATTTCTCCCATAAAATAGGGCAACCTTCTTCAACTGTCCAAACATTGGAATATTTTTCAGTACCATCGGATTCATTGGAGGTTATTTCAATCAATAATAAAGGATCGACTTCATTGACTTGGTTTTTCTTTAATTTAAAACTTTCAGGCAATTCCTGCAACGAATATTTCAATGCAGTGGGATCGTTTCGTTTTATAATAAAATGTTTTTTCATAGTATTTTTTTTTTTGTTTTGATATACGAAAGGATTTGAATTGGGTTACAAACTTAGTGATAATTTTTTCATCATTAAATTATGTTCATCAGTTGTTGCATTCAGCCACAATATAACATATTCATCAAGGGTTAAATCACACAACCTATTTTTATTGAATTTTTGGTTGATGAATCTTCTTTCATCCTGTTGATTCCAATCGAGTATGCAATAATAACTTTTGCACTTACTTCTTTATTATCTGCTAAATTTTTCATATTTTTTAGTAATTTCAACAATTCATATAACCATCAATTTCATTTGAAGCTACGGTAGTATCTGGTTCAAGATAATCGAAATCTTTTTCATCCGCTTCAGGGTTGATATCATAGTCGATAACTTTATATTGAATATTTTTAGTACCGACTACATTAATAATGTCGCCACCCTTAACATAAATAATCATTTTTTCCATTGTACTATGTTTTAGTTTTGTTCACTTACGGGGATATACGAAAAACAGTAAATAATGTTACAGAAAAATTAAAATTAATATGATGTGGTTAAATATCTTTTGATCGCCAAATCATTTTATGAATATCTCCAACTACAATCCCCATTATTGAAATAGGTATATAAATATATATTTTTTTACATGCAATTGGAAACATATATTGAAAAGCAAGTAAAGTAAATAATAAACTACTCCAAAGAATAATACTGTAAATTGCTTTTGTGATTATATTTTTTGTTTTTCTATACATAAAACTATTTTTCATTTACATAAAAAATTAATTTGATGTGGTTAAAAACCTTTTAGTTTATATGCTTTTATGAATTTAGCCCCCACACCTTTATTTTTTAAATTTATTTCGTGTTCATTTGGAAACGATAAATTCTGAATTATGGTCTGAATAATATCTATTTCAGAATGTAATACCGAAACTTCCATCACATAAGGTTTGGTTTCTTCATCCCAATTTTCAGATCCAATGGACATTAGCGTATCACCATTAATGTTCCATTTATATGGAGTATAATGTTCGCCCAAATCATTGGTTCTTATCATTTTTTTATCTTTCACCCCAATTGCTCGGTACAATAAAACCGGATTGGGCATTTGTTGATAAAAATCTATTTTTTCTTTTAAATCTTCAAACGCATCTTCTTTATCGTTAAATGCTTCATACCCAAAATAATCCAAACATTCACGTATTTTATTGTCATCAAGGTCTTTGAAAGTTTTTATTGAATTTATAAAATCGCTTTTTCTTTGTTGGAGAGCCTCAATCCCCTTATAATTTGAATGTGAATTATTTTCAAATTCTTCTTTAATAACTTTACCTATAAATCCCCTTAAGGTTGGTTTAACTTGGTTTTTCAAATCATCCATAGTTTTTCATTTATATATAAATAAAGAGAAATATGCTTAAAGTTTATAAATAAAAAAAAATATTCACCTTAATTTAGACATATCAGGTTCTTTAACCTTTAATTTTTTTACCTCATATGCATACATTCGTTTTGCCGGGTTTCCATTCCAACTTGCAACTATAAATTCTCCATTAGGATCAACTTCTTTCACATAAACTTCCCACAATCCCCACGCCATCATAGTCGTGTTGCCCATTCTGTACTTGTGCTTATCGTACAATATTTGCCCCACTTTAATTTTAGATATTTTTGCCATATGATTTTGTTTTATTAATTTATAAATAAAAATGGTGGTACAACTTCGGCCTTTTATGTCAGTCGCACGACTTGTTATTACCAGTTGTACCTGAATTCCGTTTCCCCTAACTATTTTGGAACAAAAAGCATTTTTCAGACTTAACCTTATTGTTCCTCAAGGATTGGTAGCATCTATTCACTTTACCATTTAATGAATTATCATACAAATATACGGATTAAATTTTAAATAGTTACAATAGTAACCCAATAATCTTCATTTTCTTCTTCTTTTAAAAAATCATTAACATCAAAAGAACCATTGAAATAGGCTTCAATCAAAGCATCATAATCCCCATTGAATTTACCCCAATCAATATTTTCATCTTCAAAATACTCTTGAATTAAATTAATCTTATTCCATTCATCTGAATTGAGGATTAATTTTAGTTCTGCTTCGGAACAATCCTTTAAATAACACGTACTGGTTGTATCGTATTCACCATCAGTATTTATCTCTCCAATTCCAGATTCTTCCTCTTTAAAGGTTAAACCAACAGGACATCCAGTTTCTGTAAAATATATTTTTTCACCAAAATTAAAGCCTTTACCAATAAACCATGAAAAGTCGTCATTATCTTGGCATTCTTGGAATTTTTCTTCCAAATTTGGCCGACCCTTTATTTTATTATAAATTTCCGATTGATTTTCATAATATAAGAATAAATCGGAGGTATAATAACCAATATTGTGTTCACCAATAAAGGACTTATGACCAGGATTCCAAAAACGGCCACCCCTACCAACATGAAACGCTACTATTGTATTTGATTTAGTTGTCATAATTATAAGTTTAGTTTGTTTGTGGTTTAATGTTCATCGGTTAAATTAAGGTTAAATTAAAAACCTTATCTTCGCTAAATTTTAACACATCGACGGCATAATCCTGAATATCATCAATCAATAATAAAATCCCCTCTAATCCTTCTTTATGCTCAGGATCTACAGTATCGTTATTGATTGTGTCGATTAAAATTGATTTCTGTTTATTTAACAACCCAAAATCAATTTTTTGAATGTCGAATTTTTTAATTTTCATAGTTTTGTGTTTTTAAGAATAAAAAACGGCTTATAATTCTGTAACATTGCCGACAATCTCGCAATCAATAACCAATAAACTCGCATAAGTACTCGCATCTTCAAAACTATCAAACACTTTTGCATTTTTTAAATCTTTGCTCAATGTTGTATATCCAAAGATTATTGGGGCATCTGTTACATAATATGTTCCAACTTTAATGTAAATCGCTTTCATTTTTTTATTATTATATACGAAAGGTTTTAAATAAGGTTACATTCAATTATTGAAATTCGTGAGGATTTTCTTTTAATAAATTATTTGTGTTTATAACCATTATATTGAGTTTTTATGTTTACATTCAACGCATTTTCTCTTATCGCTCTTAATGATTGGCTTTTTATAATTCCTATCACAACCAGAAAAAATAAATTTACATTCGTACATCAAACATTCGTGTAAGTTAACATCAATATTCCGATCAGTTTTTTTTCTTTCTTCGGGAATATCAAATTGAGAATTCATTACATACTTATGAATTTCTCCCCTTATATTGACATAGTGATTATACTCTGGTTGCACGTAAATTATCATTATAGTTTTAAGAATAATACATTTCTAAGGAAAGTTCATTTACCGCCCGAACAATGTTCTTGAACAAATATTCTTTATTGTCAAAGTTATTTGAAAATAAACAAATTGATATATTTTCTATGGTTGTGACCAAACTATCGCCTTCATAAAACCGGAACCATAAACGTTTATCGCTATAGCGGTTCTTTTTTATTTCCTTTTCGATAAGCTCCAACCTTGTAACTAAATAATGTACATTATCTTTTGATGGGTTGGCGATAAAGATGGCAAATGCAATATATGCCCTATTCACCAAATCTGTTCTTTTTATCGTTTTCATAATTATTTTTTTTATATACGGCAATAATTTAAGATAGTTACAAATAGAAGGGAATTATTTATCGGTTATGCGCCCAACAATAAGAAATCAATTCTTTAAATTGTCATAAACTAATAAATCCTTGCTTAACCCATCCATATATTATGGATAGTGCTTCTTCTTTTGATAGTTTAGATAATTTATCTTTATAACATTCAATTTTATGATCCATTATAATTTTTATTTTTTAATACGTACAATGTCAAAGAAGGCTATAACAATAAACAAAAAAAGTTATGGAATGTCTTGCCAATATTTCAGGCAAACCCATTCCATAACCAACGTTATTTGACATGCTTATTGAAATCTTACATAAAACCCTAAACTAAATTCCAAATTTAGCAGACTAACTGCTTGGGGTTTTTAAGCTGTCGGTATTTAAAGACATTTACCGTTTCCTTCCGATTGTGTCTATCTTCATATCCACGAGTTACCAGCTCTTTTGTCAAATAACACACAGTGTTTAAACTGTTTCCGTTTGGGGAAATCCCCTTATTTAACCCTAATTGTTTAACTTATTATTATGCGTGAATTTTTATCTCCTATTTTCGGTATCATGATCATAATATTTATTTTATTTACTTCTCAACACAACCTCATCGGGGTGTAAATTTCTACAAAACTCTAAATGGGTGTTTTTATAAATTAAAGCCCATCCAGCATGATTCTTATTTGAACCAAATATTTCAGTGCCACCATCAGAATTGCACAATAAATGTTCACCGTCACCTAAATATTTAATATAGGTATATCCCGCTTGTTTAAATGTTTGATAGTTAGTTTTCATAAACGTGTTTTTTTAATTATTTTTCTTTGCACATATCAAGAGTTAACGGAACAAATTGTTTTTGTGAATCTAATGCACAATACCATTGGCCGTTTTCCCAAAGATAGTTATATTCTTCCCGATAGGACAATTTCAAATTAAATTCACCTTTACAAATGAATTTACTGATCAGCAAATCATCATCCCTATCCCTGTGATAAGCAACACAAACATCCTCAATACGATTCTCAAATGAATGATTTGAACCTTCAGGGGGGGGGGCATGTGTTTTTTTCTAAACTCGACAATGAACCTAAAGAAAGAAGTTCATCAATCTTTTTTTCGTCGTTATAATTTTCTAACAACAACTTACCGTTATTAGAATAATAACCATCCCAATGGCAATAAATTGAAGTTATTGTGCCATCTTGATTTACTTTTGAGATTGTTGATCTTGTGCTCATAATTTTAAATGCTTAATTGGTTTATATAAAATACGAAATTTGAATTAAAAGGTTACAAAATAAAACTTCTAATCATAAACTATTTAAATGCTCAGCATCTTGCGGAATTTCCGAAAAATTGATAAACTTAAACCATGAAATTTTTTGGTCATCCGTAATTCGTGTATCCAATGGCTCATTTAGTGGTTTTAGTTTGTACATTATATTTGTTGTTATATGCAATTAAACTACCTGCCTACTATGGTCAGAATCAACAACCCGCTTAATTGGTGTTTCATATATTTTTATCCCTGTTATTTCATCTCCTTTATCGTTAAAGGTTATGTTTGTAACTACTTCGGCTGGTTTTTTACTTTCCTGTACCACACCAATCCATCTATGGCTTTCGTCTGAGAAACTTCCGTTTTCCATTTTAAAACCAGCATCATTAAAAGCCGTTTCTAAAACAACATAAAGCGTTGTTTCTTCTAATTGTCCTTTGTCGTTTTTAACGTAAATTTCCATTATTGTTTTATTTTAAATTAATATATCAAACCATGTTTATCCATAAGCATCATAAGGGAATCTATTTGCCCGTTTGAAAGATAATACTTATCACTCATTTTGCCAATCACATTATATGGGTCAAATTCATCGTGTATTGATGTGGTTAATTGTATTTCTTTTTTCAACGATAAAACTTCTTTTTTTGCCGCTTTTAAATCCCCCTTTAAACTTTTATCAGGAGCATATTTAACTTTGAAATCATCATATTTTTTTCTGGCAATTTCTTCACTGTCCGCTTTATCCAGCCACCCTAACAATTGTTCTAACGTTATTTTCATTTTAACGTCGTGTTCGCTTGGTGTCCCTACTTTCATCAATTCAACCCTATTGCGCAAATCATTCGTATGTAGTTTAGAGTCCATACAACTTCTTGCTAAACTATTAGCCATTTCTTTATACCAAATATGTGGAACTTTTAATGCTTTCATAATTAATATTTGCTTTTTCATAACCCTTAGTTTTTAGATTGTTAATTTTACTTCAAAAACTCATCATAGTTAACTAACTCCTGATACATCAGCACTTCTTTGTTTTCTTTAAGTGCTTTCACCCAATTTTGGGCAAACCTTTCTATTGCAGCCAGCACATTTTTTTCTACCGGCATCGGCTTTTTAAAAGGGATTTTAATGCCCTTACAATACAAATACTTTTCTTTCGGATCGCCCAAATTAGGTTTTCTTGAAATGGATTGCCCACCATTACCACCAAATACCTGGGGTTGCAATTCAAGGGTTTTTGTTTTAAGGGACAAGGAAACCATTTGTATTTTCTGCCCCCTTACTTGATTGATGTTATAATCCGAAACCGCAAATTCAATTGCAATATAATTATCGCCAAAACATCCCTTATATGGTTGTACATTAATAAAGGCCGATGCTGGCAAAACTTTCTTTAATGTGGTTTCAATCTTTTCTTTCATACTTAAGGTTTATATTGTTTTTCTTTATATACGAGAAACAAAGTAAAAAGTTACAAGTATAAAAAATTTGGATATTGCTTATAAATAATTTTACCCACATATTTGCCGTTCATCATTAAGTCTTATAACAATTTGGTCTGCTTTTTCTGACGATTTAAAAGTCTTACTAAATGGTTGGCATATTGGCACCGTTATGCGTCAGCTATTTACGAAGCCTAAATATAATTCCTGCAAAACCAAAGCATATAAAACTCATACTAATTCTACTAAACCAATGGTCATCTGTTGCTTTAAACATCCAAATAACTGAGTTTTGCATGAAAATAAAACCCTGTACGAATAATAGCCAGCCTATAATATCGGCTATATTCCACGCCTTTTTAGTGGGTTTATCAATCTTTTGTTCTTCGTTCATAGTCTTATCCACTTTGGTAAGCTAAAATCGCTACCTATAATTATTGCCTTTAAAGCAACTAATGTTAATAAAGTAAGTGCTATTTTCTCCATAATTTTTACAGATTTATCGGATTTACATTTTCCATTTTTGTTACTTTTTTTGTTGAAAAAAATTAAGAAACGTTACACTTCATAAAATCCTGTGTTTGTAATCACCTTTAAAGCACCACCCCTTTTTAGGGTGGTTCTATTTGCCCTTGCATACTCAATAACCTTTTTAGGGTCAGGATCGGTATAAACAACTTCATAGCTATTTTCATATATCGCCACAACTTGTTTTTGTTTTATAATCCTTGTCATAAATAACTTTTTAAATTGTTTTATTCTTAGATACGAAACAATAAATTAATAGTTACAAATAGAAAGCTTATATTTGCATGTTATTATGATAGCTTTCCGATACAATACTTAAGTTTCAAATATTCTTCTATCTCCATATTAATCCAAACCCAATTTGAAATCATAGCCTCACTAAACACCAAATCGGATGGTGTAAAGTGGTAGTTGTTTTCTAATTCTGATCTCTTTAGAATATTGGTTACTTTGAGAAAAATCACTAATGATTTTGGCTCAACAAATAATGTAATAGTCATAATTTATAATTTTTAATTCAAGATTGTATACAACTTATTTTAAAACTGTAATTTATTTTC
>Ga0172380_10005721_pt1 | contig 14885 bp, 14 predicted proteins | sample Leawe162metaG_FD_119747 | JGI IMG/M metagenome (GOLD analysis project Ga0172380, IMG submission 119747) | Leachate microbial communities from a municipal landfill in Southern Ontario, Canada - Leachate well 162 metaG | ecosystem: Engineered > Solid waste > Landfill > Unclassified | place...
AAGAGTTTGTTATCAATCTGATGTTGGAATTAGTGTAGCAAAAGCAGTATGGGGAATAATAAATATGAAGAATGACAATTTTGGAAAAGACGGGCAGTACGCTAAATTTTTAGGCATGTCATACGCATTCGGGTCTCAGATGTATGAAGAGGACGAAAAAGCCAAAGAAGAAATTATTGCTTTAAATAAAAAAATATTTGATAGGTCCGATAAAGAAGTTAATAAAATTTATGACCAAGGAAAAAAAAGGTCTTTAGATTATTTCGATAAAATTTATAAAAAACTTGGCACAAAATTTGATGATTTTATTCTTGAAAGCGAGGTCGCAGATTTGGGAAAAAATATAGTTGAAAAGGGATTAAAGACCGGTATTTTTGAAAAAGGCGAAAAAGGGGCAATCATTTTCAAAGGAGAAAAATGTGGTTTCCACACAAGAGTGTTTATTAATTCTGAAGGGTTGCCAACCTACGAAGCAAAAGATTTAGGATTAGCCGAAATAAAATATAAAAAATATAAGTATGACCGGTCATTCATTATTACAGGCAATGAAGTAAATGATTATTTTAAAGTAATGCTTTGCGCATGGATAAAGTTGCGCCGGAACTTGCAAAAAAGACAAAACATATTGGGCACGGAATGTTGCGTTTGCCTGAAGGGAAAATGTCATCCCGAACAGGAAAAGTTGTAACCGCTGAATCACTTATGGAAAAAGTTGAAGAGTTGGTTTTGAAAAAAATAAAAAATAGAGAGCTATCCGACAAAGAGAAAAAAGAAATTGTTGAAAAAGTTGCGATTGGTGCTATAAAATATTCAATTTTAAAACAATCAATTGGTTCTGATATTGTTTATGACTTCGATAAATCAATTTCCTTTGATGGCGATTCTGGGCCTTATTTGCAATATTCTTATACGAGAGCGGAGTCCATTCTAAAAAAATCCAAAGAGGAAAAAATAAAGCCGAATTTTAAAGAAATACCAAATGAAATTACCCAACTGGAGAAATTGATGATTTATTTTTCGGAAGCAGTTTTGCAGGCAGAAAAAAATTATGACCCACATTATTTGACTACATATCTTACAGAGCTTGCTGGAATATTTAATGGTTATTATGCCAAAAATAAAATTGTTGATAAATCAGATAAACTTTCGCCTTATAGAATTGCTCTAACAAATGCATTCGCAGTAATTATGAAAAATGGGTTGAATCTGTTGGGAATAGAAACACTAGAAAAAATGTAATTATGAAATTTAATAATATATACTATATATTAAGGCATGGTGAAGCAGTATCGAATGTTAAAGGATTTGTCTCTTCTTGGCCAGAAAAAGTTGACGATCCATTGACTGAAACGGCAGTCAAACAAGCAAAACAGGTTGCTAAAAAGATTTTATCTGAAAACATTGATTTGATATTTTCTTCGGATATTTTGAGGGCGGAGCAAACATCTAAAATAATTGCAAAACAGTTGGGAAAAAAAGTTGAATTTGATAAGAGGTTAAGAGAAATTGATTTTGGCATTTTTAATTCAAAGCCAATAGCTGATTTTATAGGTCATTTTGACAGTCAAGAAAAAAGAATAAAAGGAAAAGTTCTCCATGGAGAAAGTTATGAAGACATTTTAAGAAGGATAGAAAGTTTTTTCCAGGATGTGGAAAAAAAATATTCTAATAAAAAGATTTTAATAGTTAGCCATCAGGCGCCACTTTTTATTATTGAAGGTATGCTACTTGGATATTCCTTAGAAAAGAGTGTGGGATTTTTTACTGATGAAAAATTACTTTCAAATTGTGAATTTAAAAAATTTGATTAAAATTTAAACTATGTCTTACAATTTTCCGGAAGAAGAAAACAAAATTTTAAAATTTTGGGCTGATAATAAGATTTTTGAAAAACTTCGTCAAAAAAACCAAGGAGAAAAACGTTGGTCATTTTTAGATGGTCCTATTACAGCTAATAATCCAATGGGAGTACATCACGCTTGGGGCAGAACCTATAAAGATTTATTCCGAAGATATAAGGCGATGCAAGGTTTTGATCAGCTATATCAAAATGGTTTTGACTGTCAGGGATTATGGGTTGAAGTTGAAGTCGAAAAAGAACTTGGTTTTAAAAACAAAAAAGACATTGAAAAATATGGAATTGATAAGTTCGTTGAAAAGTGCAAGGAAAGAGTCATGAAATATTCAGCGATTCAAACTCAACAATCTATAAGATTGGGTCAATGGATGGATTGGGACAATTCTTATTATACAATGTCTGATGAAAATAATTATGCTATTTGGCATTTTCTAAAAAAATGTTGGGAAGATGGCTATTTATATAAAGGCAGGGATTCAGTTCCTTGGTGTCCGAGATGTGGAACTGCGATTTCTCAGCACGAAATTTTAACCGAAGAATATAAAGAAATCACCCATAAAGCAATTTATTTCAAATTACCTATTTTAGATCTCCCTGTCGGCCAAGTAGGTAAAAAATTTGAAAATGTAAAATTTCTTGTTTGGACAACAACTCCATGGACGATACCAGCCAACGTTGCTTTAATTGTAAATCCAGAATTTGATTATGGACTTTTTGATAATGGTAATGAAAAATTAATTTTATTGAAAGATTTAGCAAGGGAAGTTTTAGGAGAAGAATATACTCTTAGAAAAACTTTTAAAGGGAAAGCATTGAAAGGTTTAAAATATGAAGGGCCATTTGATAACTTGCCAAGAGTTAAAGAGATAGCAAATAAAAATTCTAAAACTTTTCATACAGTCGTTTTAGACAAAGATCTAGTAACAGATACAGAGGGAACTGGAATTGTTCATTGCGCTCCAGGAGCTGGTGAAGAAGATTTTAAAATCGGTCAAAGAGAAAATTTAGCAGTAATTGATGTAATTGATGACGGAGCCGTTTACTTGGAAGGGATGAATGATTTTTCCGGTAAAAGTGCCAAAGAAAATCCAGATATTATTTTCTCGGCTCTAAACGAAAATTGGATTTTTAAAATAGAGGATTATACTCATCGCTATCCAACCTGTTGGAGATGTAAAAAAGAATTAGTTTGGAGAGTTGTTGATGAATGGTATATTTCAATGCAAAAATTAAGAGGGCCATTAACAGAGATAACTAAAGAAATAAATTGGATTCCTTCTTTTGGTAAAGAGAGAGAATTGGATTGGTTAAAAAATATGCACGATTGGTTAATCTCAAAAAAAAGATATTGGGGTTTGGCCTTGCCTATTTTTGAATGCGAGTGCGGAAATTTTGAAGTTATCGGATCCAAAGAAGAATTACAAAAAAGAGCCGTTGAAGGTTGGGATAAATTTGAAGGAAATTCTCCTCATAGACCATGGGTGGATAATGTTAAAATAAAATGTGAAAAATGCAAAAAATTAGTTTCAAGAATAAAAGATGTGGGAAACCCTTGGTTGGATGCTGGCATAGTTTCTTTTTCTACAATTAATTATTTTTCAGATAAGTCCTATTGGAAAAAATGGTTTCCGGCAGATTTGGTTTGTGAGTCATTTCCGGGGCAATTTAAAAATTGGTTTTATAGTTTGTTGGTGATGTCAGCTGTTCTGGAAAATAAAAGTCCAATGGAAACAATTTTTGGTTATGCTTTAGTCCGCGATGAAAAAGGGGAGGAAATGCACAAATCAAAGGGTAACGCCATTTGGTTTGATGAGGGTGTAGAAAAAATTGGCGCAGATCCAATGCGTTGGATGTACTCGAAACAAAATCCGGCCGAAAATCTCAGTTTTGGTTATAAGGTAGCCGATGAAATAAAGAGAAAATTATTGACTCTATATAATGTTTACACATTTTTAAACACTTATGTTAAAAAAGAAGAGTTTGAAAATATAGAATTAAATCCTAAGCCAAAAAATGTTTTAGACAAATGGATTTTATCAAAAACAGATCACTTGATTAGTGCTTTTGAATTCAATCTTGATAAATATGATGTTGCCAAGGCCGTTTCGGCGGTTGAAGATTTTTTTATCAATGATTTGTCTCTTTGGTATATCAGAAGGTCCAGAAAAAGATTTCATGAGAACAGCATAAATAGAAATGAATCCATATCAACACTTTATTATGTATTATTAAATATCGCGAAAATAATTGCTCCAATAATGCCATTTTTTGCCGAAGAAATGTATCATAATTTAAAAACCGACAAGATGCCGGAGTCGGTTCACTTGTGTGATTGGCCGAAGACTAAAGATGAAGGACATGCTGACCTAGAGCTTGAAAATAAAATGGACGAAGTCCGTAAAATTGTTAATTTGGCTTTGGCTGAAAGATCGGCAAAAAGTATAAAAGTGAGACAACCTTTATCTTTACTTAAAATAAAAAAACAAAAAGAATCAGTAAAATCTGAAATTCAAGAAGATGAAGAATTAATAAATTTGATAGAAGATGAAGTCAATGTCAAAAAAATTATTTTTGACGCCAAAATTGAAAATGAAATAGAATTTGATACAACAATTACGCAAGAATTGAAGGAAGAAGGAATAATAAGAGATTTAACCAGATGTATTCAGAATATGAGAAAGGAGGCAGGTCTAAAACCGGAGAATAAAATTTTAGTTTCTTTTTCCAATGAGGCTATAATAAGTAATATTTTAGAAAAAAATAAAGAATTTATATTAAAGGAAATTAATGCAAATGATTTTTATCCAGAAAAAAAATCAGAAGCAGAATTCATCGGACAAAAAGAAATAGAAATTGATCAGCAAAAAATATTATTAAAGATTAAAAATATTTAATATGTCATTGTTTGAAAAGAAGCCACAACTTCCACGAAAAGAATTTAGAGAGATTCTTAAAAAAACCGATATGAAGATAGAAGGAGTGAGAGGGTTTAATGTCAGGGAAAGAATTAATATGGAAAAAGATATTTTTCCCAAAAAACACGGAAATATAATATCAAAAAATATTTTTGATGACGGTCTTAGAGAACTAAAAAAAGCCGGAACATGGGAGAAGGACTTTGCCAAAAAAACAAAAATACACAAAAAGATAAAATATTTGGAAAAATTAGAAGAAACAGGCGGAAATACGGGAACTGTTTAAAAATAGAAATTTATGGCTGTTTACTATAGAACACAAGGTTTTATTTTTAAAAAGAAAGATATACTTGAAGCCGACAGGGTTTTTTCAGTTTTTACCTATGATTTTGGCAGATTAGAAATTTTCGGTAAAGCCATAAGAAAAATAACTTCAAAATTAAGAGGTGGAATAGAAATTTTTTCTTTATCAGAGATTGAGTTTATTCAGGGGAAAAATCGTAAAACCCTTACGGATACAATTGCAATAGAAAAATTTAACAATATAATACGAGATCCCATCAGATTAGATATCAGTCACAGAATAGGTGATATTTTAGATAATTTTATTAAAGGACAGGAAAAAGATGAATTTGTCTTTGCCCTATTAGAGGAAACATTAAACAAGCTTAATAACTTAAAACTGCAGATTTTTGATATTCAACTGATATATTATTATTTTCTTTGGAATTTTTTATCCATAACAGGATATCTGCCCGAAATTCAAAAGTGTGCTGTTTGCAGATTAAAGTTAAATCCCTCTATTCTGTATTTTTCAAATAAAGATGGAGGAATAATTTGCAGAAATTGTTGTGGCTCTTCTTCGGAAGCTGAAAAAATTAATTCAGATGTTGTTAAGATATTAAGATTAATTTTAAAAAAAGACTGGAGTATTCTATCTAAATTGAGAGTTGAAGCATTTTCACAAAATTTATTTGCAGAAATATCGGATAATTATTACCATTATATTTCATCCAATCATTCTTTTAAAAATGACTCGGTAAGGTTATAATAAAAAAATCATAATAATATAACAATATGAATAAAAAGGTTTTTATATTTTTAATATTAATTGTTATTCTCGGAGGCCTTTTGGGGCTGTGGCTTTACAGCAATAATGTTTTTTCTAGAGAGGTTTTAAAATTAGAAATTTTGGGGACAGATACTATAAAAATGGGTGACGAAATAGAATATACTGTTAAATATAAAAATAATGGTAATTCTGTTTTACAGGAACCCAAATTGATTTTTGAACTTCCAGAGTATTCTCTGACAGAAGACGGAAAAACAAGATTTACTCAGGATTTAAAAGATATCTATCCTGGAGACGAGGACTTCGTAAAATTTAAGGCACGACTCTTGGGTAGGGAAAATGATTTAAAAGTTGCTAAGGCATGGCTTTCTTATATGCCTAAAAATTTGACAAATCGTTTTGAATCAGACACTACTTTTACTACAAAAATCAATTCCGTACCGATAACATTAGATTTTGATTTGACATCAAGAGCTGAAAAAGGAAAAGAAATACAATATTCACTTAATTATTTTTCTAATGTAGACTTTCCCCTAGAAAATCTTAGTATAAAAATTGATTCAATAACCGGGTTTCAACTGGAGAATTCAGCTCCTAAATCTCTTGATAACTCCGAATGGAAAATTTCCACCTTGAATAAAGCGCAGGGTGGCAGGATAACAGTTGATGGAAGAATCACCAGCGATCCGGGTCAGAATTTAATCTTTGGAGCCAAGCTTGGTATGTGGCAGGATGGTGTCTTCGTTTTAATAAAAGATGCAAGTAAGGAATTATCAGTTATTGAGCCCTTAATTTTTATATCGCAACAAATTAATGGTTATCCAAATTATGTCGCATCTCCGGGAGAAAAATTACACTACGAAATATTTTTCAGAAATATCGGTTCTTCATCATTTGATAATTTATTTCTGTTAACCAAATTAGACGGTTCGGCCATAGATATTCAGAGTATTAAGTCTTCAACAGGTGAGGTCAGATCGAACGATAAATTAATTGCTTGGGATTATAAACAAGTTCCGGAATTAAGATACTTGGCTCCGCAACAAGAAGGCAAAGTTGAGTTTGATGTTCAATTAAAGGATAACTGGACTCAATCTGAACTGGAAAATAATAATACAATAATAAAAAATAAAGTAGATGTTTCCCAAATTAGCGAAGAATTTCAAACGAAAATTAATTCAAGGTTAGAGGTTTCTCAAAAAGGCTTCTATTCTAATCAGGCCGGAATCACAAATTCTGGTCCTATTCCTCCAACTGTTGGTTCTTCTACAACCTATATAATAACCTGGGATATAAAAAATAATTTTAATGATATTAAGAATGTAAAAATTAGAGCGACTTTACCACAAAATGTAAATTTAACAGGAAAGGTTTCACCAGAAAATGAAATTTCAAATTTTTCATTTGACAATGGCAGTCGGGAAATAGTTTGGAATGTTTCCAGCGGTGCAACCATTACAGCTGGAGCGGGTTTAGTAAGTACTGCTCCTTCTATTTCTTTCCAGGTTTCTTTGATTCCTGATTATTCTCAAAAGGGAGGCACAGCTTTTATTATCGGAGAGGCGACTATTTCTGGGGAAGATCAATTTACTGGTTCTAATACTCAGGGGAAAGCATCGCCAATCAACACCAGTTTGCCCGATGATACTGTCGCATCCGGAGGTGGTGTAATACAATAATCTTATTTTATTTAAATTATGAGAAAACAAGATTCTAAAAATGGGTTTTCAGTTTTAGCAATAATAGAAGTGATTGTTTTGACGGCCATTTTTTTAGTATTAGGACTTATGGTCTATAATTATTTTTATTTGGCACAAAATCCGGCACAAGTTTTAACGGAAGAATCAAACCAAAACCAAGTGCCGACAGATGAAACTGCAAATTGGCAAATATATCAAAATTATGATTATAATTTTCAAATGAAATATTCCGCCGATTGGTCAGTGAATATACCTCCGGAAGTAAAAGACAGAATTAATTTTATTGCTCCCTCTCCTCAAGAGAAAATTTTTGATTTTGAGATTAGAGTAGAGGCAAACCCGGAGAAACTGTCAGCCAAAGATTTTGTTCAACAGATGTTAAAACAGAACGAAAAAGAAGAAATTAACAGAATAAGCTATAAGACCGGTCAAGAATTAGTTGTCGCAGGATTTTCGGCTTATGAATTGAACGAAGTTTTTGTTTTTAATCAGAATCAAGAGTGGATATATGTAGCTAATGGTGACTATGTTTATCGTTTTGCTTTTTCTGTAGCAGAAGAAAATTCTAATTTACAAGATCCAATTTCCAATAATGAAGTATCCCATTTGATGCTTTCTACTTTCGCATTTATGAGCGAAGGAACAACAAGGGAAGAAAGCTGTACTGTTTCCGGTGGAAAAGTATCAACAGTGACCTGCTACTGTTCCAGCTCAACCGATTTTTATAATAATTGCGTGATAGGTGGCTGCGCTTGTACTCCCGACCCTGAATATGCTAAGCAAATAAAAAATTGCGAGTGCCCGACAGGAAAATGTTTTGATGGAAATAAATGTATAAATCAATAAAAACCTTTTTAAAATATTTAATGTTATGAAAGAAAAAAAATCTGAAAAAGTTTTTGATAAGATGGAAAAAATCATATCTTTGTGCAAAAGAAGGGGTTTTATTTTTCCCGGCTCAGAAATTTATGGCGGTCTTGCTAACAGTTATGATTACGGTTCATTAGGTGTCGAATTAAAAAATAATATAAAAAATATTTGGTGGAAAAGATTTGTTCATCAAAGAGATGATATGGTCGGTATGGACGCAGCTTTAATAATGAGTACAAAAGTTTGGGAAGCGTCGGGCCATTTAAAAGAATTTTCTGACCCACTAGTAGAATGTCCTAAGTGCAAAAGAAGATTTAGAGCAGATCATATCAATTCTAAAAAGTGTCCAGATTGTGGCGGAATATTAAGTGAGCCAAGGCAATTTAACTTAATGATTAAGACCTTTTTGGGTCCTGTTGAAAGTATAGAAAATACTGTTTATTTCAGACCGGAGACCGCGCAAGCGATGTTTGTTGATTTCAAAAACATTTTGGACACAACCAGAAGAAAGATTCCTTTTGGTATTGCACAAATTGGTAAGGCCTTTAGAAATGAAATAACTCCCGGAAATTTTATTTTTAGAACTCGTGAATTTGAGCAAATGGAAATAGAATATTTTGTTAAAGAAAAGGATTGGAAAAAAACATTTGAAGAATGGCAAAAAAATATGTGGTCGTGGATGACAGATGACTTGGGAATAAATAAAAATAAAATTTATGAATTAGATGTACCAGATGGCGAAAGAGCTCACTATTCTAAAAAGACAATTGATTTTGAGTTTGATTTTCCTTTTGGTAAAGAAGAACTTTACGGTTTAGCATATAGGACAGATTTCGATTTGAAAAATCATTTCAAAGAACCTCCCTATGAAGATACTGAAACCGGAGAAAAATTGTATCCTCATGTTGTGGAGCCGACCTTTGGCGTTGATAGGTCTGTTTTGGCTGTACTTTGTGATGCCTATGAAGAAGAAGCAGATAGAGTTGTTCTAAAGTTAAAGCCGACGTTAGCTCCATATAAGGTTGCTGTTTTTCCTCTTTTGAGAAATAAACCGGAATTAGTAGATAAAGCAAAAGAAGTATATCAAAATTTAAAAAAGGATTTTACAGTTATTTTTGATGATAGGGGTAATATCGGAAAGCGTTACTACAGCCAAGACGAGATTGGTACACCCTATTGTATAACCGTTGATTTTGATACACTAAAAAATGATGATGTTACCGTAAGAGACAGGGATACCATGAAACAAGAAAGAATAAAGATAAATGACTTAGCTACATTTTTTAAAAATAAATTATAATTTATGGAAAGAGGAGAAAATTTTGAAGAGCCAGAAGAAATAGAGAAAATGCCAGTGGAAGCAGTTGAATCAAATATTGAGCCGAAACAAAACAATCCTGAGAGCGAAGAGACTCCGGAAATGATAGAAGGGGAAATATTAGGGCTAGAAAGAGAAATTAATCAATTGTATGATAATGAAGCTGGAGTTGATAAATTACAAGTAGAACCCGAAAAAAATACCGACGATACCTCAAACTTAACAGAGAAAGAAGTATCAGGTGTTGGAATAACTAAAAAATTAGGCATTTTAATCGGGAAATCATTGAGCTGGTTACCTGATTTGTTAAAAAGTAGAGTTGATGGGTTTGGTATTGAGTGTTCGGGAACTGAAAATTTAGAGGGATTAGAAGGAAAGCCATATATTTTAGCAGCGAATCATATTAAACCCGAAAATATTTTATCGCAGGCGATAGGGTTGTCTCCCGATTCTTTTATAATCAAAAGAGTTATTCAGGGAGAAACCCAACAGACACCTAATGCTATTGCAAATGTGTCGGGCAAGTTGGGAAGAATTCCAGTTTTGGGACTTCTTGATAGATTATGGTCTCCAGTTAGAGAGGGAATAATGGAGGGAATGGGTTTTATCCCTATTAAAATGAGAAGGGGTGAAAAACCCGCAGGGTTTAATCGTAATTTTGTTAAAAAATTCAGAGGAGCAGTGGGAAGAAAAGAGCCGATTATTATTTTCCCTCAAGGCCATTGGGATAGGGATTTTAATCCCGATCGAGAATTTGAAACTGGAGCAGCAACGCTCGCCAGAAACTATGAGTTGCCAATTGTTCCAGTTTTTATTAGTGGGGGCTCATCATGGTCTTCAAAAGAAAAAGCATCAGTAAGTTTTGGGCAAGTCATCGATTCAACAGATATGACTAAAGAAGAAATAACTGATGAAATTAAAAAAAGCATAGTCCACTTAGGAGAAGTTGAAAAAGAAAATGAATAATTTTTTAATAAATTTATCAAGATTGACCAGGCCATTAAGCAATGTTAAGAACATTGCTTTAATTATTTTGGCTTTTTATTTTTCTAAAGCCGATTTTAATTTAACATTATTTTTAGTTGGTTTTTTCTCTTTATCTCTTGTATGCTCGGCTTTCTACGCCTATAATACTCTTTCCGATTACAATTTAGATAAAAACAATAAGAATAAAAATCATTATTCTGAAGCAGTTGATTATTTTGGCGGAAAAAATATTTTCATAATTTTTACTTCATTATTGATATGCGGATTTATTTTTGGTCTTTTTGTAAATTTTTATTTTTTATTTGTTCTATTGTTGTTGGCACTGACAAACTTTTTTTATTCATCCAAAAAGTTTAGGTTTAAGGAAAAGTTTATTTTAGATATTCTATTCGGCGCGACACTTACTTTTTTGTTCCGATTTATTGCCTCCTGGTTTATTTTTTCTATTTCCACTCCGCCGTTATTGGTGATAATAGCTTTGATATCAGCAAAAAGTGCAGGGTATCTATTGTATAAAGAAGTTGACAGACCCTTTTTAAAAAATCAGAATATAAAAAATTCAATTACCGCTGTTGAAAAAGAAACAATAATTATCATTTCAACTATATTATGGTTAATTTGTTTTCTGTTTTTTATTTTTTTGAAATTTATAATTCTAATTCCGTTAGCTATACTCCCTATAGCAGTTATATATTTTTCGGCTTTGGGTAAAATTAAAACAAAAATTAAATATTTAAGGATAGCAGGATTTATTTATTGGCTTTTTGCTTTGATTATTATTTTAAAATTATTATGGTAAAAAACATACTTAGAATTTTCAAGCCAGATTTTTCTTTTTCCAATCTGACTGACATTGACCCGGATATTTTTAAAGGAGCTCAACTAATTATCTTCGATGTTGATGGCACTCTATTTTTTTCGGAAACCGCAGAAACAAGTGAAGAAATTATAGGTTGGTTTAAAAAAATAAATGATCAGTATAAATGTGTTTGCCTATCTAATAGCAGAACTATATTTAATAGAAAAGAAAAAATATCAGAACTGTTAAATTGCGAGATATTTTTAAGTAAACACAGGAAGCCGTTTAAAAAACTTTTCAAAGAAATAAAAAAGAGGTATAATTTTGAAAACGATAAAGTTTTTATTATAGGAGATAAAATTTTAATAGATGTTTTATTCGGTAATCTGAATGGCACAAAAACAATTTTAGTAAAGTCATTGGGCAGAAATGGTATATAATGTAATAATTTAGGTATAAAATAAATATATGTTTCAAAAAACTACACTTAAAAGCGGGTTAAGATTGATCACAGTTCCGCTGAAAAACACTAACAGCGTGACTGTTTTGATATTGGTTGGTACAGGGTCTAAATATGAGACAAAAGAAATAAATGGTATATCTCATTTTTTAGAGCATATGTTTTTTAAAGGCACAAAAAAGAGACCGAATACTTTGAAGATCGCCGAAACTTTAGATATGGTCGGTGGAGAATATAATGCATTCACCTCAAAAGAAGTTACCGGTTTTTGGGCTAAAGTAGATAACAGGCATTTAGATATTGCGTTGGATTGGATTTCTGATATGTTTCTAAATTCTAAATTTGATGAGAAAGAGATGCAGAGAGAGAAAGGCGTAATTATTGAAGAAATGAATATGTATTTGGATACTCCTACTGCCTATGTCTCAGAACTTTTTGAAAAACTACTTTACGGAGACCAACCGGCTGGCTGGAGAATTATTGGAGAAAAAGAAAATATTTTAGGCTTTAACCGCCAGAAAGTTTTGGACTATTATAAAAATCATTATTCTTCGTCAAATACAGTTGTTTGTGTGGCCGGGGATATAGAACCAAAAAACGTTGAAGATAAAATACAGAATTTTTTTAAAAATATAGAAATAAGAGAAGCTAAAGAAAAAATAAAAGCAGAGGAACTACAACAAAAACCAGAAATAATGTTACATTTTAAAAAAACAGACCAAACTCATTTTTGTCTTGGAGTGAGAGCTTACGGTCTGTTTCATCCTCAAAAAACCGCTTTGTCCCTGCTGTCTATAATTTTAGGTGGTAACATGAGTTCAAGACTTTTTATTAAGGTCAGAGAAAGACAGGGTTTAGCTTATTATATTCACACCTCGGTTGATGCCACTTCAGATACCGGATACTTGGTAACTCAGGCGGGAATAGATCATAAAAATTTAGAAAAATCAGTTGGACTTATTTTAAAAGAATACAAAGATTTAAAGAATAAAAAAATCACAGAAAAAGAACTTCAAAAGGCTAAAGATTATTTAAAAGGAATATCAACATTATCTTTAGAGTCATCGGACAGTCAGGCATCTTTTTATGCATCTCAGGAATTATTGGAAAAAGAAATTTTGACCTTAGAGGAAAAATTTGCGAAGATTGATAAAGTTTCCATAAATGATATAAAGAAAGTAGCAGAGGATATATTTTCAGAAAAGAATCTTAATTTGGCTGTAATTGGACCCTTTGAAGAAAAAGAAAAACTTCAACATTTGTTAAAAATTAAAAATTAATAAATATGTCAGGACAAACATTAGATGTTTCTTGGGAAACAATAATTAAATTTTTTATAGCTAGTTTTATATTTTATGTTATTTATCTTGCCAGAGATATCGCTGTTTGGTTCTTTTTTGCTCTTGTAATTTCTATCCTACTTCAGCCGGCCGTTAATTTTTTAAGAAAAATTCATATTCCTAAAATTCTTGCAATAATTTTAATTTATTTATCAATCTTCAGTTTTTTAGGCATTTTGATTTATCTGACAGCCCCCATTTTTATTTATGAGATAAAACAGTTTTCTCAGTCCCTGCCAGATTATTTCGCACGTATCAGTCCTATTTTAAAACAATTAGGATTTGATGTCGCAAAAGGATTTCAAGAAGTAACAAATATTTTAACAGGAAATTTGGAAAAAAGTTCTAAAAGCGTCATCAATGCCCTTTTGGCCTTTTTCGGCGGACTTTCCTCAACCATCTTTATTCTAACAATTGCCTTTTTCCTTTCTTTAGAAGAAGGCGGGGTCGAAAAAGTTATAGTGCTTCTAAGCCCTAAAAAATACGAAGCATACATAACAACACTTTTTAAAAGAGCTCAAAACAAAGTTTCGGGCTGGTTCGGAGCAAGAATTTTAGCATGCTTATTTGTAGGAGTAGCTTGTTTTATCATATTTTATATATTTAAAATAAAATATGCTTTTATGCTTGCTCTTTTGGCTGGGATTTTGAATTTTGTGCCATATGTCGGTCCATGGATAACCAGCATGTTATTGTTTGTTTTTGTCTCATCTTCATCATCTTCTTGGTTTTTAGTATTTTATATCTTAGCCGCTTTTTTAGTGATCCAATCGATAGAAAATAGTCTTTTAACTCCTATATTAATGAAAAAAATGATTGATCTCCCTCCTGTTTTAGTTTTATTGTCATTGCTTATCGGGTCACAAATTTTTGGATTTTTAGGCACAATTTTTGCTGTGCCCGTATTTGGAATTGTTTATGAGTTTTTAAAAGAGTTTTTGGAAAAAAGGAGAGAAGATGAGACGCAATTAGTTTGACAGCAAAACGATAGAAATAAAAATTACTAAAACTTGACTTAGAATTCTCCAAAAAACGGAGAATTCTTTAGTTTTTAGAAAATGAATTTTATTCTGATGAATATTATTGTGTATTTTTAAAATTTTATTTGTAAAAAAATATTTTAGAAAACTAAAGCCGTCGGGTAATATGGCCGAAAAGGCACAGATGAAAACCGTCGGTTGATTATTGGAAAATATCAAAATTAACAGTATGCCAAAAGAAAAATCCAAAAGCACTCTTAAAATATCCGGTAGAGATTTTTTCCATTGTTTGTTTTCAATATTATCAATAGGATATTCAATATGAGGGATTAAATCTAAAAAATAATGACTTAAAAAAGCCATAATAATTGCTAATGGTGTATATTCTATTTTTGAAGCAATAACAGCTCCCAGGAGCATATGTGGCGTTAAAATCATGGAAATTTACCGAAAAAGTGTTAGAATTATATAATTATACACTATATCTTATGTTCAACCAAAAATTCGCCCGTCGACAGGCAGGAAAAAAGTTTTATATTACCACTAGTATTGCCTACACCAATGCGCCACCGCATATCGGTTTTGC